>Ga0209401_1002220_pt1 | contig 12655 bp, 14 predicted proteins | sample M_140807_MF_Meta_FD_187318 | JGI IMG/M metagenome (GOLD analysis project Ga0209401, IMG submission 187318) | Freshwater microbial communities from Lake Montjoie, Canada to study carbon cycling - M_140807_MF_MetaG (SPAdes) (version 2) | ecosystem: Environmental > Aquatic > Freshwater > Lake...
CGACCGGCTCTGCAGGAAATTACGGAGGGAGGGGTTCGCCGCGAGAACCTTATCGTTGCGAATTCGCTATCGTAACATGGAGGATGTCATGAGATCCGAATCCCTAAATGAACCTTCCCCACTGGAAAACGACTTTTACCCCCTGTTACAGCCCCTGCTACGGCGCTCCTGGTCTAGGCCAAAGCCCCTTCGTCTTGTCGGAGTTCGTCTTTCCAATCTTCATAGAGCACTCCCAGACCCAGAGTTGGCTTTAACGGGTCTTCCACAGAAGAGTATGACCGAACGTCTTCACCTTGCCGAAGCCGCCGACCAGTTGAGGAAGCAGTTTGGGTCAGACGCAATCCTACGGGGCCACGACTTGTGGTTAAGGAAGAAACTCTCAGCTGGAGAGGGCGACAGAGATTCTCTCCCCAGCCCAGGCAAGAACTAAACCACCTGCGATACTGGCTAAAATATAACCCCAAGCCAAAAACGTTTCTCCCCTCCGAAAAAGGAGAGTGGTCTCGACACTGAAAGCCGAAAATGTGGTGAATCCCCCTAAAAACCCAGTGACAAATAAATGTCTCGTATGTAGCCCCATGAACCAACGATCAGAAGTCCATCCATAGATCAAACCTACCGCAAAACATCCCACCCAATTCACCGCCAAAGTAGCCCAAGGTATTTTTTCATTGGGATAAGCATGAATTACCCATGCGCCGACCGAAAATCGCAGCAAAGAGGCAATTCCTCCTCCTACCATCGCTGCGATTCCGTGCCGGATCAGTTCATAGCTCATCTTCGGAACAAACCCTTCGCATAAAAAACACCCGAAAACCAGGCTCCCAATACCAGGAAAACTCCCAGGGTCAGATTGGAAAGGTGTGGCGAAAAAGCCGCAAGGAGGGTCACTCCTTCTTCCCGTTCGCCCACAGCTTGAATCATGGTTCCGCAAAATAATAAAGTTCCACCGATTGCTACGGACATTTCAAAAAGGCCCCGAAGCCTACTGCCCATACGGAAAGTTCCTAAACCAGGAAGGACTGTAGCATTCAGCCCAAAACAGTTTCTGGCTGCCTCAAGTTTAGCGAGAATCGGTGGCTCGGAAGATCTGATCATAGGCACTCATGGTCGCGAGTAACGTGATTGGAAACGTAATGAAGAGACCTAACCCGAGGCAAAGCATGCCGATCAGATTGATTCCACCCAAAAGAATGAGAAGCCCTAAATAGGCCCAAAAGTTTTTCCGCACCCCTTGCCAACTCAACTGTAGAGACTCCCAAAAGTCGGTTTGACTACACGCCGCGATGGGAACTGCAAACGACCAGCAAATAACCAAATACATCATTCCAAGAAACCCCGCCAGCAAAGGCAATCCCATCTGGAGCATGACATTAGGATTCTTGGTGATTTCCTCCACGACCACTCCAGAGGCACCAAATAACGCCAACGCAGGAATCAGGGACAGAAGAAAGGGCCCAAAGGCAAGCAAGCCTGATACGGTGGTAGCAAGAAAACAGGGTAAGAAACGAGTTTTCACAATATCAATCACATCTTGAAGTCCCCTCGTGTGACCATGGATGACTTGATGGCAAAAATTGTAGATTCCACCTAAAATAGGACCGTTCAGTAGGAAAACTAAAAGAGCCCCAGCCAAGGGTATACTATTGAGGAGAAACTGAGCCACGAATATGAGGGCTATAATTCCAGTAATTCTCCATGGATCCTGCCGGTACACTAGCCACCCTTGGCGCAAACAGTCCCCTACACGCAGTGTGCCTGTGGCACTGAGGATTGAGGGCTTAAGTTCTGGAGAGATTTTAGGTGGGTAGGATGAGTGGGGAGGGAAAAACTCGGATAAACTGCCCAGATCTTCCCAATTCGTGCCACCCTCGCGTTTGATCTGAGTCCGCTCATCGGCTCTACCCTCGCGAATCCAGCGATGCACCTCGTCAGAAGTTACAGGCCCATAAGTCTTTTTATCCCCACCGATAATCGAGTACACGATCCATCATTGTAACGTTTCACGCCTCTCACAAGTTCCTTTTTCTTATCCACATCTTAACCTCAACAAAAATGGGGTTTAGTTTACAAGCGAATCGGTGCGTTTCATAAGAGACCTATGCGCCCTACCTTGAGCTCGATCTCACTTCTCCTCCTTTCGACTCTCTCGATCTTTGCAGCTCCAGCGCTTGAAACCCCGTACCAGCCGTTCGATTTTGATTCCCACCGGCGAAATCCCATTGAAGCGAAGCGGAAACCTACCTATGCCGCAGAAGGGCGCGATCTTCAGGATAATCTTCTTGCAGGTAAAAAAGGCGGAAAAACCGATATATCGAAAGAGGCTGCTGATCTTTTCCCCAAGATGGAAAGCATCCCGCTCAAGAAAGAACCTCAGCCCCTCCCCACACAACGGGAGCTCACAGATCAGGTCACGGCAAGCCGTACGGGTCAGGACACAAAAGGACGAATCGATCTACTAGCTCGCGGCAAAGTCTCAAAAGAACTCAATCTTTCCTCCATGTCGGAGAGTGAATACGAGCTTTATGCGACCCAAAAGCAGAACACAGAAGAGGAGAAGCCCGATAAACCGAATCTCCTGAACCCGATGCCGACTGTTACTAATGTAAAGACCGATGGCCCGGCTCACGCCTACTCCGTAAGCCAGGCTGGGGTGGGGGCACGCTCGAAAACAGGCTCCAACCAGAATCCTTTTGAAGATGTGTTCAAGTTCCTGCGCTTAGACCAGTCTGTGACCCACGGCGAAGACTCAATGCCTTCCGGAAAAAACAAACCCTCTGCGCCTCAACCCCCGACTTCAACCGCAGCCGACCAAGCAAGCCCCTCTGCAGGGGCTTATTAATCCCACCAGCAGTTAAAAAGCAGGTTGGCTCGCCACCTGATTTTCTCGTAAGGTTCTAACTCCTGGTGCGGTGGCAGAGCGGTCGAATGCGGCGGTTTGCTAAACCGTTGTACGGGTAAAACCGTACCGGGGGTTCGAATCCCCCCCGCACCGGTTTTTCCACTTTCCTAGATGAATAAATCCTTCAGGGTGATTACGTGAACTCAAAGGCCTATCGTGCCGTATCTTCTGCCCAATCGAAAAAGTACTTTGCCCGAAAGAAAAGCTGGTCGGGCGTGAACTCATCCCAATCTGCGTTTCTGCCTCATAAAACCAAACAACCCATCCTGCAGACGGTTTCCCAGAAACAGCCACCTCCCACCCATAATCCTAAGGGCACACAAGTTTAGCCAAAAGCGAACTGAACCCGGCAAAGTTGCTCACAGCAACGACAAGACCCGAATTGACCAAGAATCTCATTCCATCGATGTTGATGTCATGCAGAAAATGATCTTATGGATTTTGAGTGGTTTGGTTAGTGTTCTCTTGCTTGTAAACCTCCTGCTTGGACTAAGCACACGAGGAGCTATCTCCCAGATTCAAGCAGTCCAAGCCCAAGTCGCAAATGGCCCTCAAATGGAGACTGTGCTTCGCAACTTAAGTATTCGCATCGCCATGGCCGGCGAAAAGGATGCTGCCTTCAAAGAAATTCTTAAAAAGCATGAGCTCAATGTGAAGCTCGACGAGAAAGCCAATCCATGAACGACGATAATCAATCTTACGAATCCCCTGTTTCCTGTGTTTGGCCTCTTGTAACAGTTCTAGGGGCACTTCTGCTTGTCAATCTGGTCCAACTTGCATCCATCGTTAAGGAACGTCAGGCCGTATCCCAAACAACGGGCCAAGCAGCCCAGGCCATTGCTCGTTATAAGACAGTTTCCGATAAACTAGAAAACCTAGCCAAAGATCTGATGCGCCTCAGCTTAACAAACAATGAGGCAAAAGAGATTGTCACTCAGTTCAATATTCAGATGAATCAGCCTGCGGGCGCGCTTGCCACACCTCCAAAGAAATAGAACTCCTACTATTCCTTGATCAGATCGAGACTGAAATCGATCGATCTCGCACTGTGGGTCAATTTTCCCACGCTGATCCAATCAACCCCGGCTCGAGCTAGATCTCGCGCCTTCTCCAAGGTCACGCCTCCCGAAGCTTCAATTTGCACTTGGGAAGCTAGCTTTTTGCGAGCAGTCACAATTTCACTGACCTGATCCAAAGTCATATTATCCAAAAGCACTCTCTGAATTGGAAGCTGCAGCAATTTCTCAGCCAACTCACAATTGTCCGCCTCCACTACAATCGAAAGGTCAGGATGATCTTGGCCGGCCTTCCTCAACATCTCGGGGAGATCGGGTAAGGAAACCAGTGCCAGATGATTTTCTTTCACGAGAATTCCATCATAAAGACCAGTTCGGTGATTCGTCCCACCACCTAGACGCACGGCCTGCCTCTCCAATGCCCGCAAACCTGGCGTCGTCTTCCTCGTATCCAGAATCTTTGCCCCTGTACCTTCCGTCTGCCGTACATACTCAGCAGTCAATGTGGCGACCCCCGAAAGTCGTTGAATGAAGTTCAACGCACATCTTTCGCCAGTAAGGACAGATCGGGCCGACCCTGTCACCTCAGCAACTTTTTGACCAAGCAAGATCCTCTCCCCATCTTGCGCCAGAGCCCGCCATTTCAGTTGGCCGTCTACTTCCCGAAAAACAGCCTCGGCAACATCCATCCCGGCCAATACGCACGACTCACGAGCGACAAGAAAACCGGTGGCTTTAAGCTCCGGAGAGATCAGAAGTCGGCTGGTTACATCATCTGGACCCACATCTTCCCCTACAGCTCGTGCGGCAGCTTCCCGCACAATCGCCTGCCAACTTTGTGGAGATAATTTCACTACCCCAGCGTGCAATCCAGACTGGGGCAAAGTCGAGAAAAACGTACTCCTCTTTCCTCCATAAAGAATTTCTTCTAGGATGAACTCGTGCAAACACGAATCCTTCCCGTTTCCAAATCCTCCATTCAAGAGGCCTGCCAGATTCTTTTAGCGGGAGAACTTGTCGCTTTCCCCACTGAGACCGTTTACGGACTAGGGGGTTTAGGCCTCAACCCCACCGCGGTGCATAAGATTTTCGAAGCAAAAGATCGCCCCTCCACTGACCCCTTGATACTTCATCTCTCCTCCTCGGATCTCGCCCAAGCTGTTTCAGAAGGGATTCTTGCAAGCCCTATCCCAGAATCAGCTCTGTCCATTACTCAAAGATTTTGGCCAGGCCCACTAACACTCATACTACCAAAAGGCCCCCGTGTTCCTACTGAGGTGACCTCAGGATTAGAAACAGTCGCCGTCCGCTGTCCTTCAGACCCGTCGGCATCACTCCTTTTAAAGCATTTGGGTCAACCTTTAGCAGCCCCCAGCGCAAATCGCTTTGGAAGAATAAGCCCGACAGATGCCTCCGCTGTTCTTGCAGAGCTTAAGGGCAAGATCCCGCTTATTTTAGATGGAGGACCTTGCACGAACGGAATTGAGTCAACCGTCCTGTCTTTGTCTGAATCGAAACCCGTAATCCTTCGCCCAGGATCGATTGACTCCCAAACCCTCTCCTCATTTCTTCAAATGGATGTCCCTATTCGCAACTCATCCGGAAATGCTCAATCTCCCTCTCCCGCTCCTGGAATGCTTGACCACCACTACTCTCCAATGACTCCACTCTATCTGTGCAGCTCTCCAATTAAAATGTTCTCAGGCCCATTTGAGTTCATTACATACACAGATCACTCCATTCCCCAAAAACCAAATATCCACGTTCTGACGGATGATCAACAGGGCTCTACAGCTGCGAAGAATTTATATCGAACGCTGCGGAATGCGGATCAGCGAGCTTCAACTGCAATTCTAATCGACCCAATTCCAAACTCTCCTTGGGCAACTGCCCTATCCGATCGCTTGTACCGAGCCAGTACTGGAACCGCAGTTTGGAGTGATGGTCAGTGGCAGTTGATACCACGGGTCAGACGTTAAATCTGTCCGCCAGGTCCAACTCCACCCTCGTGATCAAGATCCTTTAACTCCACCAGCCCAAGCACGTGTTTGAGTAGTACAGCCACTGAATCCTCCACCTTCTCTTTCCCCGTTTCTAGAATAAGGTTAGGATGCGCAGGCTCCTCATAGGGTGAATCAATTCCTGTGAAACCCTTGATCTCACCTTTGCGAGCTTTCTGATAGAGCCCTCGAGGATCTCTTTTTTCGCACTCTGCAATTGAGGCATTGATATAGATCTCAGAAAAGTTCAGGCCAGCTGAATGGCAGGAGGCACGCACCGCATCCCGCTCTTTTCTTAACGGCGAGATCAGTGAACTTATCACGACTAGTCCAGACTCAGCCATGAGTTTTGCAACCTCGCCCGCCCTTCGAATATTTTCAGCCCGGTCGCTCATGCTGAACCCTAGGTCAGCACATAGGCCGTGCCGAAGATTGTCCCCGTCCAGAATCATGGTCCCAATTCCGCGCCTGAACAAAAGACTTTCCAATGCCACAGCAATGGTCGATTTCCCCGAGCCCGATAGCCCAGTGAGCCAGATAACCGCCCCCTCATGTCCAAAATGACTTGCCCGTGCCTCCTGAGAAACTCGGCCCTCGGTCCACGTCAAATGCTCTCCAGTTACCGCCTTAGCAAGCGATGTTGGGTACTCCGCAAACGTAATGATCCCGCCACCGCCAATCCGTGATCCCCGTTGGAGTGCAAATCTACCCGTTGAAGACACTTGTTCATGGGAGTCATAGACCAGAGGTCGACGGCAACGAATCCTAACCTCGGCCACTTCAAATCTCCCCACTTCCTCCCGAGCTTCACTCGCCGCCTCCAACTTCTCCGCATCAACAACTCGATCAATCGCGACCAGTCGTGCCTCAACGGATTGTGTTCCTAAGCGTAATGTTACGGGTGACTGTAAACGCAAAGGCTCGGGATCCAGCCAAAAGATTCTTGCGCGAACTTCCCTAGACTCTACGGGAGGCTGATCTGAAAGAGCCCCTACATGTCCTCTCTCGACAAAGATCTGCTCCTCGAGGGTTACAGCTACGCTTTGCCCAGGACCAACCTCCCGCAATGGCGTCTCCTCACCCCATGATTCAATCGATTTAATTTTACTCGTTTTTCTGTCCGGAAAGAAAACCACAGGATCTCCGACGCGAATCCTTCCGCTTTCAAGTTTCCCTGCGATCACCCTACGTGAATCAAAGCGGTACACGTCCTGAATGCTGAAGCGCAAGGGTCCTTCACTCTTGGACTGCACTTTTCCAGCCCCTGCTAAAAGCGCTTCCAAAAGGGTCGGTCCTTTCCACCAGGACAAATGCTTTTCGTCCCTACGCATCACAGTGGCCCCCTCCCGTGCTGAAATTGGGATTACCTCCCTCGGAATTATTTTCAGCCCCCTCAAATACTCTCGAATCTCTTTTTCCAGGAAACGGAAGCGCTCCTCTTTCCATCCCACTAAATCCATCTTGTTCACGGCTACGATCACACGAGATACCCCTAAAAGAGAAAGCAGAAGACCATGTCTTCTTGTCTGCTCTTTCAATCCTTCGTGTGCATCGATCAGCAGGATGGCTTCTTCTGCAGCCGCAGCACCCGTGACCATATTCTTAATAAATTCACGGTGGCCTGGAGCGTCGATAATTTCGAAAGATTGTCCCTTGTATCGGAAACCGATCCGTGTGGTGTCGATCGTGATGTTTTGGGCCTGCTCCTCAAGGAAAGCATCGAGGAGGAAGGCATACTCCAAAGGCATCCCTTCTTCGCGTGAGGCTTTTTCTGCAGCTTCCAACTTACCCTCGGGCAAGGAGCCAGTATCAGCAAGAAGCCTCCCAATCAGGGTGGACTTCCCATGATCCACATGTCCCACGACCACGATACTGGTTCGGGCTTCCTCGGCTCCTCCTGCTGCCCTAGCTCCACCCTGTCTCTTAGGAAAGAAGACCGGGACATAATCCTTTGGCAAAGGCTTGGGTGCTGGCGGCATGACGACTCCCTGGCTCACATGAATCCTTTCGCCCGCAGTTTTTGCATGGCGTTACGTTCGTGATGGTCTTGTGCCCGACCCGCTCTTTCCGAAGTCTTGGTGACCTTCAACTCCTCTACAATGCCCTCGATGGTATCGACCGAGCTTTCGATCGATTTTGTAATAGGCCAACATCCTAAAGATCGGTACCGGCGTCCATTTTGAGCAAAATACATTTTTGGGATCGGAATCCCCTCCCGTCGCACATACTCCCAAATATCTAACTCCGTCCAATCCAGCAAAGGCTGAACTCGAACATGCTCGCCCGGCTTTACCGCTGTGGTGAATTGCCCCCAAAATTCAGGCGGCTGATCGCGGTACTCCCACTCGTTATCAGCGGTTCGTGGAGAGAAATACCTCTCTTTTGCACGAGTGGAGTCCTCATCTCTACGGATCCCAGTGACCAGAGCATCCCATCGATATTTGGCCAATGCCTGCTGGAGCGCAGCTGACTTTAATTCATGGGTAACTGTCACAGGATCGTGAGTCTCATAACCGATCCCCCTTTTGCGAGCCTCCTCATTTACAATCACGATCAAATCAATCTCGTAATGTTTTTTTGCCCACTCTCGAAAAGCCAACATTTCTGGAAACTCATACGTCGTATCGATATGAACCAGCGGGAAAGGGATTTTTCCCGCAAAAGCCTTCTTTGCCAACCAGATCAGCGTATTCGAATCCTTGCCCATTGACCAAGGCATAGCCATATTTTTAAAATTCGCGAAGGCTTCGCGAAAGATATAAATAGCTTGATCCTCAAGGTTTTGCAAATACGACATAAACGATAGACTTTGTATGGTTTCGAGTTATATTGCAAGCATGATTCTTGGTTTAAAAGGCCAGAAAACTGTCATCAAGGAGGGCCTACCTGATCTAGAGGGAGTCACTGCTCCTGAACGAATGGAGTGGGCGATTCTCAACTATCCCGGGAAAATACTCCTCACGACCTCTTTTGGGGCCCAATCTGCAGCGTTTCTTCATTTGGCTACACAGATTAAAAAAGATCTCCCCCTGCTTTTTATCGATACTGGCTACCATTTTCCCGAAACACTTGAGTTTGCCCAAGAATTAACCAAGAAACTTAATTTAAATCTCCAGACAGTCCGACCTCTTCTGACTCCTGAGGAGATTGAGCAGAAGCATGGAAAACTATGGGAAATGGGCCCCAAAGGTTTGGAAAAATTTCATGAAATTGTACGTGTCGAGCCCATGCAACGAGCCATGAACCAGATCAACCCCAGTCTCTGGGTTGCAGGATTACGTCGCACCTCAGCCGATTCAAGAAAAGAGCTTTCTGTTGTTTCCCATAACCAATCGAGGATCAAACTACTTCCAATTCTCGATTGGACTGACCGCCAAGTGGGGGAATACCTTCGCCAACACTCTCTCCCCTACCACCCCCTCTGGTCGAAGGGGTATATTTCCATTGGGGATCGCGTCACGACCAAGCGATTGGACGAAGTGAATGACCCCGCGCAACTTCGCCACTTCGGATGGAAACGGGAGTGCGGAATTCACGAGAGGGTTTAGCTCTCTCGGAAAAAAGATTTCAATCCCCTTCCAATTCACATAAGGTTGGAAATTATGGCAGGCGAAGTTGTTGAAGTAGAAGGAGTGGTGAAGTCGGTGCTCAAAGGCACCCTCTTTCGCGTTGAGTTAGTCAATGGCCACACGGTTCTGGCTCATATCTCAGGAAAAATGCGCAAGAATTACATCCGCCTAAACATTGGCAATAAAGTGAAGATGGAAATGTCTCCCTACGACCTCAGCAAAGGCCGCATCACATATCGAATTCCGCCCCCCTCCGCCGACGGGCAACCTGTAGCGCCCGTTCCTCTTTAGCGCTCCTTCGCTTTACCTTGGGCAACCATTTCCGCGTACGTTTCCCAAGGAACATCGCCGCCCTCATCCCGGGCAATCCTCGCTAAGTCTTTCGATTCAAAATCGATCCCAAATAATCCAAATCTGGGGTCAAAGGTCCCCCACTCGTAGTTGTCCGTTAGCGACCAGTGAAAATATCCAATCAGGGGAAGTCCTTCCGCTCTTAGCTTTTGAACCTCTCCAACATGTTGGCGGATGAAATAACTGCGGCTTTGCTGATCACTTCGAAGGGTGCACGTCTCGCCTGGATGACACCTTCTCTCCGCCATCCCATTCTCCGCAATTAAAATAGGCAGGTCCGGGTACTCAGCCGCATACCGCTCGACAAAAAAACGAAGCCCTCTCGGTAAAGCCTTCCAGTCCCACCACTTCGTTGTAAGGCTCTGGGTCAACCACTCTCGCAACCCTACACGCCCAAGACGCAGATCGGAAAACGTCGGAAGTCGAACCGCGTTTCCCACAAAGGGATCATAGTAATCAAATGAGATATAATCCACAACGGCATCGCCTCTCCTTTCTCGAACTAAAGGCACCAGCCTCGAGAAAGTACTTTCATGGAGAAACTTTCGGCTTAGGCCATGTTGAATTTGCTTAATCAACTCCCCTGCAGCCTCTGAAAATAGTCCGTGATGAGGAAAATCCATTGCTCGATAGGCTCTTGTGAACTCCCGATACCGATCAGTCAAATAGGCCAGAATCGGCTCACCTCCCTCGGTCTGTCTCGCCCCTTCTAAAACATCCAGAAGCATTTTATCCATCCAGTACAGGTCACTGGCAAAATTGTTAAAGGTTAACTTGGGCTGACCCCAATCGGGATGCTCAGCATACAAAGCGTGGATCTCACGCCGAACGCGAACATGCGCTTCCATCATGGTTTGCAAGGCTTCCAGAGCCGACCCCCACCAAGCACGGCGTCCCGCAGGAAACGCACCTACATTATAGGTACAAGCCGCCAACATATTGGGCTCGTTGAGGGTAATAAACCATGTCGGAGGAGCGATTCCCCGATCCACAAGCTTTCGGTTTAAAACTTCCCACAACTTTCGCTCAAACTGACAAAAAAGATGAGGTGTTTGTTCGTCCAACCAAGGATCCGCACCTATCCATTGAGGAGTGGTAAAATGGCAAAGGGTAATCAGAGGCTCCAGGTTTCGGGCTCGTAGAGCGGCGATCATGTCAACATATCGGTCAATGGCAGTTTCCTGAAAATCCGATGGCGGTGCAGAGGGCTGAATTCGGGTCCAATCCACGCCGAGGCGATAGGCCGTTAACCCCATCATCTCAGCACGATCAAAATCCTCCTCATATCGGTTCCAGAAATCGACCGATCGACCTGAGCGGGCCACCTTTCCTGAGTTTTCCCAGGCCGACCAATTATTCTTCGGTTGCCCCTCTCCGTTGTATCCACCTTCGTGCTGATAAGGGCATGAGGATACTCCCCAAAGAAACTTCTGATTCCTCCACCCCTTGTTCATCGCTTTCGAGCCTGATCTGCCATCACCTCCTGCTGATCACTATTCATCTCCACCGGCTCACTATCCGATTCGGCAAGTAGAGTCTTCACGACAACCTCCGCCGCTTTAGGGCGTCCCATCTGGCGTGCCGCTTCACGCATCCTCTGCATCCGATCTGGCTCTGCTAACAAACGACCCACTTTGTAACCTAAAGTCGTAATTTCATTGCACTTGATAGCCACGCCTTTCTCAAGAAGCTGGTCACTGTTTCTCTCCTCCTGTCCAGGAATCGGGTCATAAATCGCCATCGGGAGGCTAGACGCCATCGCTTCTGCCGAGGTCATTCCCCCGGGTTTACTGATGAGAAGATCAGCCGCCCCCATCCACTCAGGCATGTCCTCAACATATCCTTTCACAAGAAATTCCACCCCAGTGGCAGGACCCCGGGCAACCTCTTGCTCCACTCGCTCTTTAGCTTCGGGATTCTTTCCACAAATCACAGCTACTTGAATTTTTTGAGTCACTTGCCTTAAGGATTTGACCACCTGCTCGGCAGGATTGACCCCTAAAGCACCTGCGGTAACCACCACCACAGGACGATCTGTGTGAAGGCCGAGTTTTTTTCGTATCGAAGGACGATCCTTCTGGCGCCCAAAACTCGGATCCACAGGGATTCCGCTCACCGTCACCCGATCTGCAGGAAATCCAAGTAATGTTAAATACGCCTTGGTCTCGTCTAAAGCCACGAAGTAGCGATGAAAAGCACGCGAAAGCCACATCGCGTGAAAATCATAATCCGTCACCACAATTGATAGCTTGGCCTGAATCACCTTTTTCGTGATTAAGTGGGATATAATCTCGGCAGGCATAAAGTGAGTGCAAACCGTGATGTCGGGTTGAAGTTTTGAAATCAGCCGTACGAGAGGCCGAGTATTCAGTCGATCTAGCAAAAGACGCATCTTGTCTGTCTTCCATGGCTCATCACTTGTGTCATACCACCACCCCAGAAGCGTGGGCGCGTCCTGAGCTAGCGCTAAATACAGTTTGGAGTAAAAATCTCGAAAGAGCTTATTGGTGAATGAGAGCGCGTCCACATTCACAACCTCTCCAATCCCAGGAGTATTTCGACAAACAGTCTCTAAAGCTGCAGCAGCCCTCAAATGCCCTGTTCCAGCACTCGCGGAAAGGATAAGGACCTTCTTTAGCTGCTTCACAAAGAGAACCTAGCGTACGAGTCGACTTGCGTAACTCTAAAATGACTTTGGGCGAGCAGCAAAAAGATCCATCTGGTCCTTCTGAGTTTTTGATTTTGAAGAGCCTCCCTTGGGCTTGATCCGGGCAGGCTTCCCCGAAGCGTCGGTCTCTCGCTCTTCCAGCCCCTGCA
>Ga0209401_1002222_pt1 | contig 12653 bp, 17 predicted proteins | sample M_140807_MF_Meta_FD_187318 | JGI IMG/M metagenome (GOLD analysis project Ga0209401, IMG submission 187318) | Freshwater microbial communities from Lake Montjoie, Canada to study carbon cycling - M_140807_MF_MetaG (SPAdes) (version 2) | ecosystem: Environmental > Aquatic > Freshwater > Lake...
TGCTCAAAAAAGACCCAGCGAACAAATTAGCGTTAGCCGATCTTGATGACCGCGCCCGTTATTTCGCTAGCGGCAATCTTGACATTTGGGCGATGAAGCACATCAACGAGGAGTACAGCAAGTGACCTACTCCGAAGCGTGGCAATACCTAACGTCAATCGGCTGGACTCTTAGTAAGCAATTTGGCAGCGTGAGGATTGACACTGGAAAGGTCATCGTCTGGCGCGGCCACGATGAGCTAGTTCACTACGCGGAAGGCATTAAGGCGGCGAGGGATGGTGGCAACAAATGACGCTGACGCATATCGACCTTTTGACTAGTAGACCCTGCCGCGTGGTCAATTTTAAGCCGGGAAACTACGTGGCCGTGATCGAATACGAGGACCACACAAGGGCGGTTAGGACGATACGACAAATACAGGAAGTGACGAGCTGATGGCAGATCGAAAGTGGTTCAAAGTTTATGTTCAATGGTCGGACTCGGAATGGCTCATTAACTTGGAGCCGGGTCCGCGCCTTTGCTGGCCCCTTCTCATTGAGTGGGTGAAGTGCATGGGCACCGGCGGTATTGCTGACATGGGGCGGCACGGCAAGATTGCCCACCATTTCAGCGTGCCCCAAGAATGGATTGATACCCTCATACAAGCGGGCATCAATGAGGGAGCCATCTCCATTGATGGCAACCGGATCATCGTTCAAAAGTGGGCGGAGTATCAAGGCGACCCGACTGTAACCGAGCGCGTGAGGCGAAGTCGAGCTCAAAAAGCCAAGCCAGACGGTAACGGTGGTAACGCGTTACAGGTGTTACGTAACGGTGGTAACGCGTATGTAACGGATGTAACGCCGGTAACGACTGAGAAAGAGAAAGAGAAAGAGAAAGAAAAAGAGAGAGAGAAAGAGAGCGTTCAAACTCGCGAAAGTTTTGGACTGAATCCGCCCCCAGTGCTGCCGCCCAATGGCTCGCTTTTGAAATCTTTGAATGCTCCGCATGTCGGACCGGACGAGGAGGCAAACAGGCAGCGAGAACTGATTCGTTCGCAGGCCGCCGCCGCTAGGAGTTTGAGCTGATGGCAATGGACCTGAGCGGGCCGAAGTGGGCAGCCATAATGCCCATCTTTGGGAGTGAGCCAGATGCCTACGTTGATCAGCGGTTTTACGACGAGGCAAAGACGAAGCTTAACTTCTATACCGCCGAGCAACTAGAAAACGCCGCTACGGCCTTCACAGAGGCAAACAAGCCTAATCCCCGCTGGTGGAGCCATCTCGCGGAGTTTCTTCCTAAGCGAGAACGAAAAAGCGAGGGCGGCAAAAAGCAAGAGCAAGCTGACAACCCGAACAAAGCGTGGTGGGGCAATGAAGGCGATTGGGGCGGCGACTGGTCAAAGGTCAGAGGATTTGACATGATCCCGGTGGTGGCGACGATGAGCGTTTACGCACGCTCAAAACATCAGATCCAAAGAGCGGCAGAGCTTGAGCGACTAGCGGTTAATCAAGGGGCTGACCCCAAGTTAATCAAGCGAGCAAAAGAGTGGGCGCATGAACGCGGCCAGATTACGATTTCGGTAGTTACGACACTGGCAAAGGAAAATTAAGAACATGGCAACACAACTCATGGAGCAAAAGGACGATCAACCGAAGATTAAAAAAGCAGAACGCCCAAAGTCTTGGGTATCAGCGGTTCAGCTTTGGTACGACTTTGAGCGAGGAACGCGGGCGGCTGGAAACGTTTCACCGCACGGATACAACAACGGCAGGCCGGACGCGGAGTCGGAAGACGACCACGCTATCTGCTGGCGAATCGTCGAAAAGGCCATCGGCACTTTCCCAGAAGGGTTTCGAACCGTCGCCGACAAACTCTTGATCCAAGTCTACAATGGGGAAAAAGACCTAGCTCGGTGGGCGCCGTGGCAACCTACGTGCCGAGCAATGCTGCTTGAGATGGAAATCTTAATACAAAAAGAGATCGAATCGTGCAAATGGCGGGAATAGTGTGTTATCATGGTTTTGTTGACAGGCCCACGGTGTGTCAACTGACCAAGCCAATTCCATATCGGGGTTGGCTTTTTTGTTTCCGGACGGCGATCTTGGCGACCCGGATCATCAATTCCAACTCGCCGGTCGAAGCCGGTGACCCGTCCAGAAACCCAATCTTCATTCAGTCGAACCGGCTTTGATCGGTGGCTCTTGAGGCAGTGACTCGCCCTGTTCGTTCTTTCTTCGCGGATGGGGCATTTTTTCGCAAGCTGATTTTTCTGATTTAAGGAGGCATTTTTACAATGGGCCAAAACGGAGGCAAAAGACCGGGGGCAGGTAGGCCAAAGACCCGCGAGGTTCATGACACTGCGGTGCGTGAAGCGGAAAAGAAGATCCGTGACCGACTGCCGCAGATTATTGACAATCTTTTGATCCTTGCTGACGGCGTGAAGGTCGAAGAGACTACGGCAGAAGGCGAGACGGCGGTTTACAAAAAGCCACCTTGCCGACAGACCAACGAGTACCTCGTTAACCGGATCCTCGGCAAACCGACTGAAAAGGTTGAAAGCGAAAATAGCGGCGGCATGACCGTTCGCGTGGTTTATGGAACTGACAGTCAGCCTCCCCCAATTTCACCCGGCGCAGACCGAGATTTGGAAGAACCGGAAGAGATATAACGTCCTTTGCTGCGGTCGCCGGTTTGGTAAGACCTTCTTCGTCACTCGGCTTTTGTGTGAGACGGCACTGGACGGTCAGCCAGTCGGGTATTTCGCTCCGAGTTACAAACTGCTTCGTGAAGTTTTTGAAGAGTGTCGGCGGCGACTCGCTCCGATCATCACTAGCGCAAACCTGACGGACAAAGTGATACGGCTGGTCACGGGCGGCCACATCGATTTTTGGACGCTTGAAGACCCCGAAGCCGGTCGATCCCGCAAGTACAAACGCGTCATCATCGATGAGGCAGGGCTGGTCCGAAATCTCGGCGAGGTCTACAACGCGGCGATCAGAGCCACGCTGACGGACCTTATCGGCGATCTGTGGCTGTGTGGCACACCGAAGGGCAAAGGGTACTTCTTCACCGCTTACACGAACGGCCAAGACCCCGAGAAACCCAACTGGGCGAGCTGGCAAAAGCCGACGCGCCTGAATCCGTTCTTGCCGGCCAGTGAGATCGAAGAGGCACGGCTGGAAATGCCGGAGCGCCTTTTCCGCCAAGAGTACGAAGCCGAGTTCCTAGACGACGCGGGCGGCGTGTTCATGGGCGTTGATAACGTCCTAACTAGCGATGGGCAGGGCATTGCGGCAAGCATCGGGCTGGACCTTGCCAAAGTCAACGACTTCACGGTCATCACCGCGCTGACGGCTCACGGTAAGCAACTGGCGATTGATCGATTTAACCGGATGCCGTGGGAGAACCTTCTTTCGCGCATCGTGGCGTTTATTGAGCGGTTCCCGGGGGCATCGGTCTGGGTCGACGCGACGGGCGGCGTAAACACGGTCCCCGATCAGCTTCGGCAGATGATGCCAGGCCGTCACATCGAAAGTTTCATTTTTACCAACCAGTCCAAGAACGACCTGATCAGTAACCTGCAGCTCAAAATCGAACAACAAACGATCAGCCTGCTCGACGATCCTGTCCAGACATCCGAACTCAAAGCCTACGAGTACATCTTCAACGCCAAGACTCGAAACGTATCAATGAATGCACCGGAAGGGCTTCACGACGATACGGTTTGTGCGCTGGCTTTGGCGGCGTGGCCGCTCAAGATCGGTAAGCCCGGATTCAGTTTCGACCCGACCGACTGGGCACTAGCAATGCGATGAACCTACTAAACCGTGCCCGAAAATGGCTGACGCATGCCTTCATGCCGCAGAGTCCCGCCCTGGGCGGTTCAATGGGCACGTTTCGCGGCTGGTTCGGCGGGTCACGCTACGATTACACCCAGGAAGCTGGCGAACTTTGGTCCAACTCGGTCGTCAGCATCTGCATCAATCGTAAGGCAACGATGATGGCGGACTGCGGCCTGATTATCCAGCAGTACGACTCGGCGAAAGACAAGTGGAGCAAGGCCACCGGGCCAGCCGTAAAGAGTGCGCTCAACATCTGGCGACGGCCAAACGCCTACTACAATTTCACCGCGCTAATCAACGCCATTGAGCTATCGGCTGAGTGCCGTGGTCAGTATTTCCTTTACATCCGCCGGTCCAACTCAGGGCAGCCAATCGGCTTTTGGTATTTGCCTCATACGTGGGTGAGCGTTGAATCCACCCAAGATAACGCGGGCGGAGAGAAGCTAATCACGCACTACCGCTACACGATCCCCGGCGCCGGTCAAATTGACCTTTCGGTGGATGATGTTTTGATGGTCCGAAACGGGATTGACCCCAAAGATACGCGCTGCGGATTGTCGCCACTGTACGCCCAACTGCGAGAGGTTAGCAGCGATAACGAGGCATCAAACTGGCTCGCGTCTCTGCTTCGCAACGGTGCCACGCCATCGACGTTCATCAACCCTAAGGTTCCCCCGGCAAGCAGTCAGGCACCGACGCCGGAAGCGATGAAGAGCATCCGCGACCTGGTGAACGAAAGCATTCGTGATGCACGCGGACAGGCGGTCATGATTCCGTATCCCGTCGATTTGTCGCCGGCCACCTTCAATCCGAAGGACATGGAACTGGGCAAGATTCGGGCCATTCCGACTGACCGACTTTGCGCGGCGATGGGCGGCGACCCGATGGCGTTCGGTCTTCCCTCTGAATCCAAGACGTATTCCAACCTCGGCGAGGCAATGGACGCGCTCGGCAACATGACGGTTCTGCCAACGCTCAAGGACTGGGCGGCTCAGTGGTCGGAGAAGATGCTCCCGATGTTCGGGCTGGATCCCGAGATTTACCGCTATTGGTGGGACACAAGCGACGTTACTTGGCTCAGTGATGACAAGTACGACCGCGACGAAAACACCCGCAAGAATTGGATGGCGGGTGGGCTTGATCTGTTCCGATTCAAGGAAGAGCTTGGCGAGACTCCAGACAAGGCAGACGTGGGCATCAACTACTTCACGATGCAAGCGGCCAGCCAGCCGATCAGCGAGACGCCGAAGAAACAGGGCCTATCTGACTGGGCGATTCGGATGGGCGCGGCTAACATCGCTCGCCTAGAAAAGCACGGTCGCACCCCGTCGCCGGTCAAGCACAAGATCAAGTCCGACACGGCGGCGCAGTCGGCGCACAACCGGAACATCAACCAGATGGACCGCGTGATGATGCAAGCGTTCGACGATTACAAGGCTGGACGCCTGAACATGGTCGATCTGAAAGAGCGGCTTAGTGCGGCAATCTACGATACGCACCGGAAGCAGTACCGGCTTGGCTTTCAGGTCGGCGGCGGCACTCCGACCAACGAAGAGCTAGACCGATTTGCGACCACCGTCACCGACCTGCAGCAGCAGTATCTACAGGGATTCCTCGACGACGTAGAGAACGGTCGGTACAACGATGCTGATGGCGTTCTGGACCTTGACGGCGCGCTGAGGCAACGAGCAGGCATGTACGCTAACAACACGTCAGCGTCGGCCACTGCGGGCTTCGTGCAAGGCTCACCGGACGATGCTGAATACACGTGGAAGCTGGGTGTTGCCGAGCATTGCCCAGACTGCGAGTACATCGCGACGCTTTCACCGTTTGATAAAGAAACTATGTTCACTCATCCAAGAGAGGGAGACACCCGCTGCCTTAGCAACTGCAAGTGTCAGATCGTCCGCGACTCTGATGGGCTAGCACCGTTTGGCCCGGTTGAATAGAAATGGAAAAGAAAACCGCTGAATTTCAAGCCGCCGCGACTCTGAAAGATAATCAGATCGAAGTCACGGCAAGCACCGAAGGAACCCTCCTTCGTGATGGGTACGTCTTTGCGCCCGGTGCATGGACGAAGAACGCACAGCGGAGCTTTTCCAAAGACGGCGCGATTTTGGTTGGTCACGATTGGGACGACCTGCCCATCGGCTTTCCCGTTTCTAGTCGCATGGAAGGCTCAGATCTTGTCAGCGTGGCGCAGTTCCATACCGACGAAGTAGCGCAGCGAGCGCGAACCATTGCCAAGGAACGAATGGAAGCGGGCCTATCGGTCAGTGTGTCGGTTGGCTTCATGCCGGCCTACGAGAAGGATTCCTACTTTGGGAACGGCGCCGACCTTCTATCAGCCGCCGAGGGTGAAGGAATGGATATGTCGCGCTTTGATACGAAAGCGATCCGGGCCTACAAGTACGGCGTGCAGTTATGCCGAGAGGTCGCCGAGTGGTTTGAATGGTCCATCGTTTTGGTAGGCCGAAACCAACTCGCCAAGGCACGGCAGGTACACGATTTTTCAGGAGAGTCGGCGCATGGTCTGACGCTCCGAGAGCATCTCGAATTCTCGCTTGGTGGAATTGAGAGAGCATTCGCCATTGAAAGAGAGCGGCAGGCCAAAGGGCGCCACATCTCGCAGGAACACCGCCCGACAATCGCGCAGATCCATTTGGTCACCAGCCAAATGCTTGAAAGCTTCGCGCAGGACGATGAGTCAGCACTCGACACGCAAACCGATAGCGCGCTGGAAGAACTCCGACAGCGTGCGTTGATGCACCGGGCCGCCGCTTCCCTAATGCGGTAACAAAACCATGCTAAAACAGCTACAGGAAGACTATAAGAAGTTATCCGCGCAGGTTCAAGGCGTCATGGCCTTGTCTGACGGAAAGCCGGGCGCAATGCCCGCCGACGACCAAGAAAAGTTTGAAAAGATGCTCGCCGACCTCGACGGTCTAAAGCACTCAATCGAACTGGCCGAGAAAGCCGAAGCTCACGCAGTTTGGGCCGCAACTCCGAACGACAAACTCCGAGTTGCTCCCGAGCAACTGCACGACATCAAGCTGCACACCCCGGAAGAGAAGCACGCTTTCGCCAAGTTCATCACCGGCCACAAGCTGACCGATGGCGAGCAGAAGGCAATCACTCACACCCTGACGGTCGGCAGCGACGTGCGGGGCGGCTACCTTGCTCCGATCACAATGGCTAACGATCTGATCATCTTGCTTCGCAACATGGTCTACATCCGATCGTGGGCGCGAAACTACCAGATCACTCAAGGTGCTTCCATCGAAGTTCCGGTACTGACGGCTGACGTTTCGGATCTTGTTGAGACTTCGGAAGCGGCGGCATCTGGCACCGACGACACCCAGCTCAACTTCGGTATGCGCGTGTTGACTCCGCGACTTCGTGAAATCACCGTTCCGATCGGTCGGTTGATGGAGAAGTCTTCGGCGTTTGACATTTACAACATCGTCATGGAATCGGCGGCGTACTCCAAGGCCACCAAGGAAGAGAAGGAATTCTTGACCGGCAACGGCGCAAACCAAGCGATGGGCGTCTTCACTGAGTCCGTCAACGGTTTCAGCACTAGCCGAACCGTCAGCACGGGCACCGCGAACGTCATTGGATTTGATGACTTTGTGAACTGCCTTGCTGGTCTTCGGTCGCAGTTTCGAAACGGCGCGAACTGGCTTATTCACCGTAACCTTGAGGGTCGCGTTCGAAAGCTCAAGGACTCCGCTAACAACTACGTCTGGTCCCCGGTTGGACAGGGCGTCTACAACTCGCAGAACCTGACGGTTGGACTGCCGGGAACCATTCTCGGATTTCCGTACTACACCTCGGAAAACATGACCGACCCCGGTATCACCGGCAACATCACCACTGGCACTATGGTGGCGATCCTGTCGAACTTCCAGCAGTCCTACGCGATTGCGGACGCCATCGACATGGAAGTCGTCAATCTTGACCAAAAGTATTACCCCCGAAAAGCCCTTGGCTTCCTCGCGGCATACGATGCTCAGGTCATCAACGAAAACGCAGGAATGCGAATCAAGGTGAGCTAAGACCATGCAGAACCTACTCCGCAACACACTCGCCGTTCACGTCGCGCCTAACGATGGTGCCACCACGACCTACACACTCGCCGCTGGCACGACTACCGTCAACTCGGTTGCCGTGGACACTCAGGGCTACAAGGGCGCTACTTTCGTGGTGACCTTCGGAACTAACATCGCCACTGCGGTTTTCGCTGGTAAGGTCCAAGGCTCTGCCGATGGATCAACTGGATGGACCGACATCACAGGTGCGGCTCAAACCGTTACCGACGTCGCCGCCGCCACGGTGGACAAAGTTCTTGCCATTCAGGTGGAAAGCCCGCTCTACCGCTACCTTCGGTTTGTCTCGGCTCGATCGGTAGCAAACTCGGTCATCAACAGCATGTTTTGCCTGCTGGATGACAACGTGAAGGGCCCTGTCACTCAGTTCGCAACGGCTGGCCAATTCGTTGCCGAACCGACCTACGTTTCGACGTTCTAAGGTTCTCTCTCAAAGTCCCCGGTTCCTCGCCGGGGCACACTTTACGCAATGGCTGTACCAACCACTGGCGATCTCACCACGTTTCTAACGTCCATCGGCGTCACTGCGCCAGCGGCAGTTGATGAATCGGTGATCCTCGCGACGGCAACAGCAGAATTTGAAGCACGTACTGGACGGCGGAAGCTTGAAGGCGATTCGGCCGCTACTGCCGTTCGGTACACGCTCCAATGGCCTCAGGGCGCAAACGTTCAGCTGCAGATCAGCGACGTATGGGCCGCGCCTACGGTCACCACGGGATATTCGGGAACCGGCACCGGCACCGTGCTGACCGAGTACACGCATTACGAACTTTTGCCGCTCAACTGGTCAACGATTGGGCGGCCAGTCGAGGCAATCAGGTTTAACGATACGCCATCCATTGACTCCGGCGCCATCCTCGTTAACGGCAAGCTGGGATACGCGCAGACGATGCCCTCAGACGTGTTTCAGGCAATTCTTTCCAAAGCGGCGGCATTAGTTCTGACTCAGATGGCAGGCGATGCAGGATCCATTTCGGACCAAAAGCAAGGCGACCGTCAAGTGAAGTTTTCCACCGAGAAAGACCGAAGCACGATTGACCGGCTGACCAACGCATTTGAGCAAACCGTTAGCCGCTACATCAAGGTTGGCTACTGATGGCGTGGGTCAAGTATCCGCACACCGTCACGGTCTACCAGGTCACCACGGCAATTGACGGCACGACCAAACTCGAAGCAAACCCGGTTGTGGGATCCGGCGTCAGCAAGACGGTCGATGTCCAGCCGTCGCCGAATCCGAACAGCGTGTATCAAGAGTGGGGCTTGGAGCTTATCAACCCGGTCTTGCTGTTTGCCGCTATCGCCGACTTTGCATCGTTCGCCGTCAACAGTCGGGTGGTTCACGAGTCCATCACCTACGTCGTTCGCGGCGTGAAGAAATGGGAGACCGGCGATACGTCAATGGATTACACCAAAGCAATCATGGAGCGTCTAAATGGCACGGCCCCTTAAAGAGACTGTACTGGTGGACGTCGCTGCGGCGGTCAAGGTCGCATGGTCACCGGCGCAGATTTCGATTGGCACGCCGCTAACCGTTCCGCAGGCCTATCCATACGCCAACGTTCAGATCGCAAGCATCAACCGTCGCCAAGGTTCGCCGACCTATCGAAGCGACGATTACCGGATTTTGGTCACGGGCCGGTTCGCCTATCCTGCGACATCGACCGACCTGCTGGGCACCGAGCAAATTGAACGGGCAAACGACGCGACGGATGAGCTGATCAACAACACGACACTCGCGGACGTCAGCTACGGCACGCTCCAGGACGTGACTGACATTAACTTTGATACCGACGAAGAAGCGGCTCGGTACTACCAAGTCTCGCTCATTTACCAGATCACGATTACCGGCCAGATTCGATGAGCATCCATTCGGGACCGGGCGGCATCGCTTCATTTGGTAAGGCGATGGAGAAACGGCTGGCGCAGGTTGGCATCACCGCCGACGCCGTTCACAAAGTCCTCTGGGAAGGCGGCGAGGATGATCACTTTGACACGACGGACGGCGGTCTGTCTAAGAAGGACCTGAAACGGATCGGGCATCCATACGCTCGAAACGGACTGTCTCAGCGAGGCATCACCAAGAACGCAAAGTCGGTGGCGGGGCGCACCAGCATCGCATCAGGCATGAAGCAGGTGCGCGGCCGATCAGTGGCGGCGCTTCCTATCAACCGGCAGTCAGGCAAGCTGAGACGGTCGTTCTTTGCGATAGGTCCGGTCGGCAAGGATAAGGTGGTTCAAATGGGCTTTAGGGCACCATACGCCAAATACGTCTTGTCTCCGACTGGCACCCAGCGCATGATCTCGCGTGGCTTCTACAGTTCGGGCGGCAAGATGGGAATCATCAAGAAGCGTCACAAATTGCGGCTGGCGGTCGCGAAAAAGGTTTATCGGCAATCCATCAAAAAGGTATAGAAAATGGCACTTAGATTCTCAGGGCAGGACATCGGTCTATTCACGGTCGGGGGTATTGCTTTGGCACCGGCTGGCACTCAGTTCACGTTTGAACTAGCGAACGAAAAGCAGGATGCCGGGCTTTCCTCGCGACTCGGCAAAAATTCTCAACCAGTTAAAGCGGCGGGCAAACTGTCCGTTCAGCTCAATTCGGTAGTCAGCGGTTCTGATCGCGTAAGCCACGGCAACGTGTCAGTGTTTACCATTGGCGGCGTCAGCTACCTGAACGTTTTGAAGTCCTATTCCATGTCCGGATCTTACGAACACCGGATGCAAGCGGGTGTAGGCGAAAAGTACGTCAAACCGCAAGTGGTGGCCAAGGACTATCAAATTCAGGTCGCGCTAGACATCGAATCCACCGATAGTTACACGCTCATGGCGTTGATGGGCGGCTCCGATTTTGCCAACGTTGATCAGGCAGTGAGCATCACGGTCAACAGCGTTGCCATCACGACGGCAATGAATCTCAATCAGGGAACGATCTCAGCGCAACGCTACGACCTTCAGGAGTTGAGCTTGAGCTTTGACGGTGCCGACCCTGGCGCAGGCGCATACCCGGCCGCACCGACCGGCACCACGAGCATCCTCGAAAAGGCGCTTAACGCCCCCACAACCGAGATTGCGTTTGCTTTCCAGAACGCTCTATCGGGCGTGACGACTGCAATGAACGCAAGCGGCAACTGCGTCTTCGAATCATTCTCGTTTGAGGTGCAGGACGGTCAGCTTGTTAACGAGACGTACAACTTCGCGACCTACGGCACCGTGACCATCGCGGCATCGAGCTAACCCTATGGAACGACACGACATCAAACCCGATTGGACAGTAAACAACGGCGGATTTGGCGCAAAGCCCGAAGCCACCGAACCGGAAGCAACCGAACCCGAAGAGGTAATTACGGACGCAGAAAAGCCGGTGAAGAATGACAAGTGAAGTAACTGTTGAGCAAACTGACCTATCGGTCGAAGGGTTGCTCGCGATGTATGAAGCGCCGGACACATTCGAAATTCCGCTACCTGCTGGCGGCGCCATCGTTATCAAGTCTCCGCGAACGTATTCCGACCGGCGCAAGTTTCATAAAGAACGGGCTGAATTTGTGGTCGGGCTCATGAAAGCAAAGCAAACTGCGATCAAAGAACGCAACGACGATTTAATCCCGGCACCATTTCGACATCTATCCGATCTTCTTGATGAAGACAACTTGGCCGCCGCGTTTACCCTTCATCGGTATGCCGTCAACCCGACATATTCCCCGATAGACGCTTTGGCGTTATGCCGCGCGGGGGGCCTTATGGACTGGCTCGAAGAGCAAATCAGTTACGGACAAGCGGCGTTCCTTCAAAAACTGAAAGAACGGCAGTACGAAGAATCGGGAAAAGATTAAAGGGCAACGAATTGGCTGCCCTAGAAATCGAAATATCTGGCCGCGTTTTCGGGAAACATCCCAGGCATTTAACACCAGATGAAGAAGCGGACTTGATCGAATTTGTGTCGGCTGAAGTCGTAGCAATCAGCTCAGGGCGGAGGACATCACTTTAATGGCAGACGAGGTATTAGTTACAGAGTTTAGGCTCAAGGATCAATATAGCCAGCAACTTCGGCATATGTCCTCTGCCACCAAATCCTTTTTAGGAACGCTTGGCGGTGTTGGATCAGCAGTTACAAACTTTGGCTTGACCGCCGCAAAAGCTTTTGGGGGAGCTTCGCTAGCTGTTGTGGGATTCTTAGGAGCTGCTGGCAACAGTGCGGCTAATTTTGATGCTCAAGTTCAGGGGCTTGAGGCATACGCTGGATCAGCAGAGAACCTTGCATTTCAGATGTCTCGGCTGAAAGAGGCCGCCAAGCTTCCAGGGCTTGGGTTTGAAGAAGCGATCATCGGCGCGACTCGACTTCAGGCCGCAGGACTATCATTTGAAACTGCTGAAAAAGCATTACGCGGGTTTGGAAACGCACTCGCTTTAGTTGGTGGAGGCCGAGACGATCTAAATGGCGTCCTTTTGGCATTGACTCAAATTGCATCCAAGTCAACAGTTTCGGCAGAAGAAATCAACCAAATAGCTGAACGCGTCCCACAGATTCGGCAAATTATGCAGTCGGCGTTTGGGACTTCAAACACTGAAGATTTGGCAAAGAGGGGGATCACATCTCAAGCCTTTATCGCCGGAGTGTTGGGCCCACTTCAGCAGCTACCAAAGGCCGCGGATAGCGCCAAAAACACCTTCGAAAACCTTCGTAGTTCAATCGAGCAGGCATTTGTTGGAATTGGAAGAG
>Ga0209401_1002225_pt1 | contig 12639 bp, 14 predicted proteins | sample M_140807_MF_Meta_FD_187318 | JGI IMG/M metagenome (GOLD analysis project Ga0209401, IMG submission 187318) | Freshwater microbial communities from Lake Montjoie, Canada to study carbon cycling - M_140807_MF_MetaG (SPAdes) (version 2) | ecosystem: Environmental > Aquatic > Freshwater > Lake...
GCGGGCAGGCGGCCCCCCACCGGCAGCCAACCCAGCCACACGGCGAACACCAGCTGCACCACCATCGCCGCCCAGAAGGGGGGCAGGGCGTAGGTGCCGATGCCGAAGAGGCGGCCGGCCAGATCCACCTTGCCCTCGGGGCGGGCGATGCCGCTGAAGCCCACCGCCAGCCCCAGCACCGCGGCGATCAGCAGGGCCACCAGGCCGAGCTCGAGGCTGGCGGGCAGGCTGCCCTGGATGATCGAGGTGACGGGGTCCTTGCTCGCCTGCGAGACCCCCAGGTTTCCGTGCAGCAGATCGCCCAGGAAGTGGCCGTATTGCACCGGCAGGGGTTGGTCGAGGCCGAGCTGGTGGCGCAGGGCGGCGCGGGCGGCGGCGGGGGCCTTGGGGCCGAGCAACGCATCGATCGGATCGCCCGGAGCCACCCGCAGCAGCAGGAACACCAGGCTGCTGATCAGCCAGAGCATCAAGGGCGCCAGGGCGAGGCGGGCGCCGAGGTAGCGGAGCAGGTCGGAGCGGCGGCTCATCGGCGGGCCTCCGGGAGCCGCCGCAGCTGATCGAGCCGCAGGCGGCCGGAACCATCGAACTGCGGCGCGCTGATCCGGCGACCGCTCCAGGCCTGTTCGGCCATCAGCCACACCGGCAGGTAGGGCACGGCGGCGGCGGTGCGCCGCTGGATGGCCCGCAGCAGCCGCTCCCGCTCGGGCCCATCAAGGCGGCTGCTGCGCAGCAGCTCGGCATCGAGGCCGGGGGCGCTCCAGAAGGAGCCGCTCAGGGCGCTGTTGCCCTTGGCGCAGCGATCGCCTTCGGCCTTTTCGCAGCTCAGCAGGGGGGCCAGGAAGTTCTCGGGATCGGGGTAGTCGCCGATCCAGTCGTAGAAGAAGAGGGTGAGGGCTCCCTTGCCGAGCTGGTCGTAGGCGGTGGTGGACTCCATGCCGCTCACCTGGAGCTCCAGGCAATCGCCGAGATCGCGGCGCACCTGGGCCTGCCAGGTGAGGGCGAGCAGGCGATCGGAGGGGATGTCGGAGCGGAAGGTGAGCGGCAGGCTCAGCACCTTGCCCTTGCAGTAGCCCGCCTGGCGATAGAGAGCGCGGGCGGCGGCGGGCTCGTAGGTGGGCCAGGCTTCGGGGTCGGAGCCGGCCAGGCTGGGGGGGATCAATTGGCGCAGGGGCGGCCGCATCCCCAGGCTTACCCGCTCGGTGATCGTGGCGCGATCGAGGCTGCGGGCCAGGGCCCGGCGCAGGGTGAGGTTGTTGAGCGGCGGCTGGTCGGTGAGCAGGGAGAAAAAGCCGATCGAGAGCGGCGGCCCGCTGCCTTCGTGCAGACGGCCGGCGGCGGCATCACGGTGGAGGGCCTGCTGGTGGTCGATCTCGAGGCCGCTGGCCAGCAGCACGTCCACTTCGCCGCTGCGAAGGGCTCCCAGCAATGCGGTGGAGTTGCTGAGGGTCACCAGGTCAATGCCGCCGTTGGCGGGGCGGGCGCCCCAGTAGCCGCGGAAGGGGGTGAGGCGCTGCTGCTGGCCGTTGAAGAAGCTGAGGCTGTAGGGGCCGGTGCCCACGAAGCGGTCGTTGAGGGGCTTCTCGGCGTGGGCGCGGTAGGCGGTGGGGGAGACGGGGGTGAGGAAGATGGCCGAGAGCAGGCGGGGCAATGGGCTGAAGGGGGCCTTGAGCTCCAGTTCGATCTCATGGCTGCCAGTGGCCCGCACCGCTTTCACGCGGTCACTGAATTGGTAGCCGAGGGTGCCGATCGCCATGAAGCGCTGCAGCGAGAACACCATCGCGGCGGCATCAAAGGGGGTGCCGTCGTGGAAGCGCACGCCCTGGCGCAAGGGGATGCGGGCCCGCAGGCCATCGGCACTGAGCACCGGCGGCCCGCTGGCCAGCCGCGGCTCGATCGATCCAGCGGCGGTGATCGCATAGAGGGGATCGCCAAGGGCACTGAGCACCTGCATCTGGCCGGAGCGCGACGCCTGAACCGGATCGAGCGAATCGATGCGGGCCTTGCTGGCCACGATCAAGGTGCCGGCCGGATGGGGCGGCGCGCAGGCGGTGCTGAGGGAGGCGAGGGCCAGCAGGCCGGCCAGGAGGCGGGCCGTCCGGATCAACGCGGCGGCAGGCAACAAGGGCGGTGGGGACGCGGCGGGCACGATCTGGCCGGTGGCGGGAGGCAAGCCCGGATGCTCGAATCGGCCCCATTCAAGAGGGTCGGCGGGCGGGATTCTCGGCGGCGGGGGCTGGAGGGGGAGTGGGGTGGGGCGCTCGTGGGCGTGGAGTCGCAAGGGCTACGAATCGATTGCTTGTGAGTGAATCGCTATCAAGAGGGGGGGGGAAGGAGGTGGTTCAGCAGGGGGAGAACAGTGGCTTAATCCTCCGCATCCACGATGTGGTTTGCCTCTGATACGCAGCAGCATGCAGCATTAACGCAACACTTCGATGCACCCCGAAGCATTCTGATCCTCGGATTCACGACTCATAAGCATTCCTAATCTAGGCAATGATGTGCGATATATAAATCGCGATAATATCAAATGACGTCTTGTTAAAGTAGTTGCAAGGCTGACTCCGCAAGACCCAGCTCATCTTCACCAAATCCTAATCTCGATTGCCATGATCAAAACCAAGCTCAAGCGGCGCGCTGACGCGCTCTCTAAGGCTCTCCTCACCGCAGGCCTTCTAGGTGTTGTTGGCTACGGAAATGCCGCACATGCTGCGAAACAGTTTTTCGATCTTAAGGTGATTCTTCCATCTAATGGAGAAGTCTTCAACCTTAAAATTGAAACAAAGGGAATTGAAAAAATGGTTTCCAAAAACAAATTTACTGCCCCTTCAAACTGCGAGCCAGCGGGAATCGGCGATTGCCCAACTGTAACAAGTATCAAAGGGCCACAGCTGAAGTCTCCAGCATATACATTTACGGGTTATAAAATCGTCGATATAACAGGAACTGCTCTCGATAATGGAATTCTTTATGATATCAAGGGTCCAGGATCAGCAAAAAAATCAGGTGTCTTCAATTATCCAGAGGATTCTGTTAATGTGCTTGCAGATTCTATACCCCACTCCAAGCCCGACCAGTTGTTCAATCCACGCGGCTTAGGTCTCGGGTTTGACCCAACTGAATTTGACTATGGCAAACCAGCCGCATTTACCAGCTTCCCAGCCGATGCTCTAGATAATTATTTCTCTTTTGGAGGTATTACATTTGACATCGGACATCTTGCTACTCCAGGAGATTATTCAACAGCATTTACATTTGAAGAGCCATACCAGCTATTCACTGTTCCTTATGACAGCACCTCTACTACAACCATGGAATCCCTCAAAGCTGGGGATTACGGTGGTTGCGGTGGGAGCTGCAAAGGTGCAGTAGTTCCAACTCCTGGCCCTCTTCCTCTCCTCGGCGTCGGTGCCGCCTTCGGGTTCAGCCGTCGGATCCGCAGCCGGATCAAGGGAGTGCGCCTCGCCTGAGGTTGCGTGCGCCTGAGGTCCGCTTTCGGATCTCCCTTCCATGCCATGAGGTGCCCTCGCCAGCAGGCGGGGGCTTTTTTCCGCCAATGCTTTGATTTTGGCCGGGTCTTCTGCGGATCAACCAGGTTGATTCAATCCAGTGATGAGGCCAGATGATGGTTGGCTTGAAGCAGGCAATGCCGCCCCAACGACAGGGATATTTGTTAGTCCTTCTTTTTCCTATCTGCCATGACAAGGCGTTGAGATCACCATGCGTTTTTTATCCTCCCGAGCCCCTAGGCCCAGAGCGCACCTGCTCCTGGTTATGGCGTTCCAGCTGGGTGCCGCCGTCTGTTTACCCCCGGCCCCGGCCCTGGCCGCCAACAGCTGCTGGTTTGGCGCCCCCGCCAGTCCGCCCTCGGCGCTGCCCTCCTGCAGCGATCCCGCTTTCTCCTTTGAGCTGATCAACAGGTTTTACCTGCACATCCTCAAACTGCCCACGCAGGGTGCGGGCACGATCGACTTCGCTCTCACAAATTCCTCTGAGATCATGGTGGTGGATGTTAACTTCATTCCTCCTCTGGAGATTCAAGGCTCAAGCCCTCCCCTCAGCGGTGAGTTCAACTATCAGATCTCCATCGACCCCTTCGATACCGACTATTTCGCCAGCGCCAGCCTGTCCATCACGCCTCCACCTGCGGATCCGCCCGCTGATCCTGCCGCGATCATGCTGGTGCAACAGATACCCGAGGCCAACGAGAGCCTTGATGCAGGCAATCATTCCTGGGTGAGCCTGTATCGCGAGCCCGATTCCCTCAAATCAATCAAGCTGCTGGGGAATTTCACGCTCAACAGCGGCAGCCTGGCCAGCATCCACAACGGTTTCGAGATTTTTGTCTATGCGCCTCCCCAAGCAGTGCCTGCCCCGCTTCCCCTCTGCGGCGCTGCCATGGCCTTCGGCTACAGCCGTCGTCTCCGTCGTCTTCTCCATCTCCGGCGGGGGAGCGGGATCGCGCCAGCTGGGTAGCGCCCCCGCTCCTCAGGCCTCGCCGCAGACCGTCGCTGAAGGCCTGTGGTGCCCCCGCGCCAGCGGCTGATTCGTCTGCAGCTGATGCAGCGAAATCTCGAACACCGGCGAGCCCTGGCGCGCCAGGGGCCAGCGGCGCAGCCAGCAGCGGTCGCCGTTGTGGTCCACGCCGATCACCTGGTAGAGCTGCTCGGAGTGGGGCTGGTCGGCAGCGCCGCTGCGGCTCGCCGGAGCGGGTGGCGGCAGCCCTGCGATGGTGAGGGAGTCGAGGGTGTCGGGAGCGAGTCGGATGCAGCTGCCCTGCTGGAGGTCCATGGGTGGACGGCGAGAAGCCTTGTTTTCTTAAGCATTCCTACCGCATCGCGGGACTGGTGTTCGCGGCGAGCGGTTCGGAGTGTTCGTGCGGATCCCCAGATAAGGGTGCGGGCTCTGCAACCACTGCAGGGGAGCTTGGTGTTCGCCAGCAAACGTCTGCAGCGGATTGGCGGCATTGCTTAGGCACTGATGATGAGGTGTTCCGTTGATTCCCTGCATGCATCATTTCTACGTCGTCGATGTAGCTTCTGTTCCGTTGGAATCCGGTTTCGACGATTTAATCTGTCGGAGCTTACTCCTTCCGAAACATTCATGAAAATGCTTCGCGCTCGTCGGGCAGTCTTGTTGTCCACCTCATTGTTGCTGGCTGGATCCGGCGCCTTGCTGCCTGCTTCTGTTCGTGCAGCCACTACTTGCTCTTTTGGTGGGGATTCATCAAATCCAGCTTGCACCTTGGATTTTGTTTTCTCCAAGGCGGGTGATAAGACGCTCAAGCTGTCTAAATTGCCAACTCTTGGACAAGGCACGGTTCAGTTTAATGAGGCAACCCCTGGAATCTACGTGGTGGACGTGGATTTTATCCCTGATTTTATGGGTCCTGTCTCTCCTGGCTCCCCAGGAATTTTCGAGTACGATCTCACGATCGATCCGGCTCCGGCCAACAATTCCTACTTTCTGGATGCAGGTCTTGCCATCGTCGGTCCTCCTTTGGGGGACCCACTATTCGCGGTGACGAAGATCGTCACCGACACGCCTGTGTTGCAATTGGATGTTAATCAAACGAAGCGTACGGATACGGGCTCATTCAATGATCTGCTCAAGACAATCCATGTTGTGGATACATACAGTGTTTCCAACGGCTCGATCAACTCATTCCAGAACTCCTTCCGCCAGCAAGAGTTGGAGCCCCCCGAGTCCCCTGTCCCCGGCCCCCTGCCACTCCTCGGAGCCGGTGCCGCCTTCGGCTTCTCCCGTCGCCTGCGCAGTCGCGTGCTGGCCGTTCGGCAGGGCTGAAGCCCCCGGTTTCTTGCCTGCCTGATGGCACCCCCCTGATCAGGCAATGCCCCCGTCTATGGACGGGGGCATTTTTGATGGCTCAGAGTGTGCGCAGGCAGGCCGCCACTTCCCGCACCTCCTCCAGGGCTTCGATCGCTGCCAGGGCGGATCGGAAGGCGGATTCGCGCACCTCGTGGGTGATCACCACGATCTCGGCGCCGCCGCCTGCCTCCCCTTCGCGGCCCTCGAACTGCACGATCGACTGGATCGACACCCCCGCCTCCCCGAAGCAGGTGCCGATCCGGCCGATTACGCCGGCCTCATCGCGGGTCTGCAGGCGCACGTAGTTGCGGTGGCTGGTGCCTGAGCCATCCACCAGCTCACAGCGGCGCCAGCTGCTGGCCGCCAGCAGGGGATCGAGGGGGGCGCCGGCCTGGGAGCCGGTGGCCCGGCGGATGCCGGCGATGTTGAGGATGTCGGCCACCACAGCTGAAGCGGTGGGACCGGCACCGGCGCCCGGGCCATAGAACATCACCCTTCCCACCGGATCACCCTCCACCAGGATCGCGTTGTTCACCCCATGCACCCCCGCTAGAGGGTGGCTCTTCGGCAGCAGGGTGGGATGGACGCGCACATCGAGCGGCAGCGGCTCGCCCTCCCCCTCCCGCTGGGCCACCGCCAAAAGCTTCACCACGTAGCCCAGTTGGGCGGCATAGGCCACATCGCGGGCCTGGAGGCGATCGATGCCCTCGGTGGCGATCGCCTCGCGGGCCACGGGGCCGCCGTAGGCCAGGCCGGCCAGGATGGCGATCTTGTCGGCGGCATCGCCGCCCTGCACATCGGCGGCCGGATCGGCTTCGGCGTAGCCCAGCCGCTGGGCATCGGCCAGCACATCGCCATAGGCGGCACCCTCATCGGCCATGCGGCTGAGGATGTAATTCGTGGTGCCGTTGATGATGCCGCTCACCCGCTGGATGCGGTTGCCCCCCAGCGACTGCTTGAGCGGCTCGATGATCGGGATGCCGCCGCCCACCGCCGCCTCGATCAGCACATAAACGCCACGCTCGGCGGCGGCCGCGGCGATCTCCTCGCCATAGCGGGCGATCACCGCCTTGTTCGCCGTAACCACCGGCTTACCGGCGGCGATGGCGCGCAGGATCAGGCTCCGGGCCGGCTCCAGGCCGCCCATCACCTCCACCACGATCTCCACGGCCGGATCATCGATCACCGCCTCGGGGCTTGTGGTGATCAGCTCCGGATCAAGGGCCAGGGGCCGGGCCCGGGCCGGGTCGCGCACCGCCACCTTCCGCAGCGCCAGTTCGCCCACCAGGGGATGGCGGCCCTCCGGACCCATGAGGATCGCGGCCACGCCCGCCCCCACCGTTCCAAGCCCGAGCAGGCCAACACCGATCGCCATGGGGCCCAATCCCGCAAACCATTGATCCTAGAAATGCGCCTACGCCGAAGGTGGGGCCGCGAAGGCCGCCGCCTGAGCCTGCATGGCCTTGAGGATGTTGAGGAAACCGTTGGCCCGCGATGGGGTGAGGCTGGCCTGCAGGCCGGTGGCGGCGATGAAGCCCGGATCGAGCGCCACCACCTCGGCCGGTGTGAGGCCCTCCAGTCCCTCGATCAGCAGGGCCAGCAGCCCCTTGGTGATCTGGGCGTCGGAATCGCCCTGCCAGTGGAGCTTTCCCTCCACCAGATCGCCCACCACATACACCTGCGACACGCAGCCCCGCACCTTGCGATCCTCGCTGCGCCGGTCTTCCGGCAGGGGCTCGAGACGCTTGGCCAGCCAGAGCACGTATTCGTAGCGGCGTTTGGGGTCGGTGGCGCTCCCCAGCCGTTCAACGATGCGATCAAGCGCTGGGCTGCCGGTGCTCGCCATGCCGCTGGGGGCCGTCAACCGCGGGGGCGGTTGAGACGGGCCAGGCCACCGAGCAGACCCAGCACGGCCAAGGGAGCCAGGGTGAGCAGGTTGCCGTGCAGAGCGGCCCATGGCAGGGAAGCTTGGCGGCCGGGGCGACCCAGCTCCGAGAGTTCGATCCAGTCGCGATGGCCGGCACCGGCATCCACCTGAATTTCGGCGTCACGGCCGGTACCAGCCGGCAGCGCGAAGGCCAGACGGCCATCGGCGTTGGTGCGCCCCAGCTCGATCGGTGTTCCCCCCTGGGCAGGGATCAGCCGAACGGCGGCGTCGCTGGCGGGGAGGCCGGTGGAGAAGTGGCTCGCCAGTTCCAGGCGGTTTCCGCCGGCCTGAATGCTGGCCTGGAGCTGGCCGTGGGAGCCGCCGATCACGGTCAGGTCGGTCTGGATGGCATGGGCCCGGGCCTGGCTGGGCGCCAAGACCAGGGCAGCAGCTCCGAGCAGAACCGAAAGAAGGGGGCGGCGCATGGTGAGGGATCGGGGGTGGAGGCCGGATTCAGCTGAGGGCTTCAGCCGAGATTCCAGCGATTCTCGCTGCAACGGCCGGCCTGCACCATTCTCGCCACCGAACTCACCATCATCGAGAGGGCGTCGCAGGCTTCGCCGCGGGCCTGAAGTTCGGCGGCGATCACCCGTTCGGCGGCGGTGAGGGCCCGGGGGGCGGCGGGGCTGTCGCTCTGATCCGAGGCGGAACGGGCCGAGGGACTGGCGGCGGAACGGGCTGCGATCCAGGAGTTGGTTCGGAGGGGTTCCAAGGAAACGCAGGCACGTATCCCGCTGATCCTGGCAAATCCCCGGCCGTGGTGAGAAAGCTGCTGCGATGCGTTACAGGCGGGGCGGCAGCCGGCTATCCATTCACTGGCTCTACGGCGGCCCGGGCCGCGATGCTGTGCACCCCATGCTCATCTAGCCAGCCCTGGAAGGGCACGTCCCAGGGTTCACGCGGAAGGTTGGCGCTGAGGCAGGCGGATGGCAGCACCACCAGGGCCGACACGGCGGCCCAGGCCGGATCGGCCCGCAGCCGGTCGTACCAGCCGCCGCCGTAGCCCAGCCGGATGCCGTTGTGGGGATCGAAGGCCAGGGCGGGGACCAGCAGCAGGCCCATGGCCTCGGGGGAGAGATCCCGGCCCGAAGCCAATGGTTGCGGCACTTCCGGCTGGTGCTCGGGCTCGTTGTCAATCACTGGAGCAACCACTGGGTCTTGCTCCAGCTCCAGCGCAGGTTGCTCGCTTTCGCTGCAGACCGAGCGAGGGGCCGCGGGTGCCGGAATCCCGTAGCGGTCTGGGGTGAGGGGAGTGCCAGGCCGCCAGGGGCGGTAGTGCAGCCCGGCCGGATCTCCATCGATGGCCGGCAGGGCCAGTTCAGGGTGGATCCCCGCCAGGGGCCGCAGGTCGGGCTCGCCTGGCAGGGGCCAATAGAGCCCCAGATGATTCCCTGCCGGCAGCAGCTCCGGTAACGCCCGTTGCGCTGCCGCCAGGATCAGGGAATCGGCAGCGGCCAGGGCCGGCGCCCGAAGCATCCGGAAGTGGCGCCGCAGCGCTGTTTTGTCCTGCGCTGCCAGCGGCCCCTCGCGCACTCCGTGATCCGCTTCCGGGCCGCTCATCGCTGGAACCAGCCGGTGAGCGCTACGGCCAGGGCATCGGCCGCGTCGTCGGGTCGGGGGGGATGGTCGAGGTTGAGCTCCCGCATCACCGCCGCCAGCACCTCATCCTTTTCGGCGTGGCCATGGCCGGCCAGGGCCAGCTTGATCTGCATCGGCGGAAACTCCACCACCGGGATGGCGAAGCGCGCCAGGGTCATGATCACCACGCCGCGGGCCTGAACCACGGCGATGGTGGTGCTGGAGCGGTAGAAGAAGAACTTCTCGACCGCCGCCAGCTCGGGCCGCCAGCGGCGGATCAAGGTCCGCAGATCGGCGGCGATCTCCACCATCCGATCCCCCTCACTGCGGCCGGGGTCGGTGCGGATCATGCCGCAGTCAAGCAGGCGCTGGCTGCCCTGCTCCCCTGGAGGCGCGCCGGGGCGCCAGGGGGCCCGCTCCTCCACCTCGATCACGCCGTAGCCCACCCGGGCCAGGCCGGGGTCGATGCCGAGGATGATCATGGCCGGGGTTGCGCGGCCCGGTTCACCGCACCATCGGTGGCAGTGCATCCTGCCCCGGCGCGCGCAGCCGCAGCAGTTCCTGCTGCAGGGAGGGATCCTCCCGGAAGGCCCGCCACTGGGGGCTGGCGATGATCTGGCGGGCGGCGGCGGCGCCGAAGAGCTGGCCGGCCTGCACATCGGAGGGGTAGTGCACACCGCAGAGCACCCGGTTGGCCCCGCCCTGGCGGCCCACCCGCTCCAGCCGTTCCCGCCGCTCCGGCAGCAGGTCGGCCAGCAGCTCGGCGGTGGCCCGGAACCACACGGCGTGGCCGGAGGGGAAGGAGCCGGTGGCCTCCTGCGGCAGGCAGGGGTGCAGCTCTGGGTGGGCGAGGTAGGGGCGGACGCGGGCCTGCTGCCGCTTGATCACCCCGTAGGCCGCGTTCACGGGCGCCATGAAGGACTCCAGCCCGGTCTTGAGTGCCGGCGTGGCGTTGCCGAGCTCTGCGCCGATGGCGCTGCTGAAGGTGCTGAGGTTGCGATCCAGCATCAGCCAGGTGGCTGCCACCATCTCCGGGGTGCGGTAGCGCTGCAGCCAGAGCAGGATCGCCAGGTCTTCGGAGGCTGACGGGCTGCCCGGCGCGGGAGGAGATCCGGTGACCCGGCGCAGTTCGGCATCGTCGAGGCGCAGGCCATGGGCGGCGGCGCCGATCGGGTGGGCGGTGCTCGGTTCGGCGGCGAGGGCCGCGGGGGTGTGGAAGGAGGGGGAAGCCGCCAGGCCGAGCGGGATCAGGCAGGCTCCCAGCAGAGCGAGAGCGCGACGGGGCCATGGGGCGGATGGTTGCCCTGAACATGGTGTGGCCGGTTGAGGGGGCCATCGCGTTGTCGATCGGGGATCAAGATTCATCGCTGGCGCTGCAGGGGGAGGCCGGAGCAGGTCTGCTCGCCGCTAAGCAGAGCTGTCTGGCTGAGTTGGCTGGCTTGCGGGGGGGCCGTGGGGGTGGGGAAACGCAGCACGAACAGCTGGTCGAAGTCATCGTCGGCGATCGGCGCCAGCGCGGGCCAGCCCAGGCCGGCCGCCAAAGCGGGCAATACTCTGTGCTCCCAGAACATCACGATTCGGCCGCCTCGGTATTGAGGATCGCTGATGATCTGCCGACCGACCGCCTCCGAATTCTGCCGTGATCCCAGCGCGATGCTGATGTTGATGCCTGTCGCCACCCCGAGGGGCACCGCGGTCTGATAGCTGCGGGCGTTCTTGCTGGAGCTGGGATCCAGTTCAAAGCTGACGATGTGGGTGGGACGGCCGAAGCAGCTCGGGATCAGCGTGGCCAGCGCCTCGGCCCGGTCCAGCCCCTGGCGGGAGAGGTTGTAGTTGGTGGCGTCGCCGCTCTTGTGGCCATGGCGCAGCAGCACCAGGTCGGGCGTGGCGCCGGCGGGAGCCGCCAAAGCAGCCAGCACGCTGATCATGAGGCTGATCATGAGAAGGATGAGTAGGCCAGCCCCGGTCTGCTGCGCGCCCGGGCGCTGGTGGCGAAAACGCTGGTGTTGGCTCGGTCTGGGGGGGTGTTGGGTGATCGTCAAGGCATCAACCCGAAGGATGGTCTTCCGCAAGGGTGCTCAGGATCGCTCCGTATGGACACGCCATGATCTTGGGATCAAGGTCGTCGCCCCGGCTGATCGGGGCTGGCGATCTCGGCCCAAGAGGAGTGGTGCAGCCCAGCAGCTCTCCAGGCCGGCCCCCCTCAAGCCTGGCTGCCTCCCAGGCCCACGGCCCTCCCTCAACTCGCGGCGGTGATGCCCGGATCGACCTCGTTCGAAACGATCTCTTGACGCAGGCTGCGGGCCAGGATCATCAGCACCGCCGCGGAGGCCAGGAGCGCCACGGCCCGGCCGGCGAGGGCCATGGGGGTAAGCGATCCGCGGGCGGCCTGGGCCCCCATCGACCCCGCCTGCACCATCAGGGAAAAGCGCGGAACCAGCATCAGGCTGGACAGGGCGTAGCGGGCCAGCGGCGTGGGCCCCAAGGCGCAGGCCGCATTCACCAGGTTCATCGGGATCAGAGTGAGCCGCAGCAGCAGCAACAGCCGCAGGCTGCCGGGACGCTGCAGTAGCCGATGCAGGCGTCGGCCGCGTTGTTGCCGCCCAAGCCAGCGCTGGACGCGGGGGCGCAGCACGCTGCGGCAGAGCTGCCAGTTCAGCACCAGCCCCATGGCCTGTCCGGCCAGCACGGTGCCCAGTCCGGTCCAGGGCCCGAACAGGGCGCCCGCCCCCACCACCAGCGCACCGCCAGGCAGACCCAGGCCCACTGCCGCCATCAGCAACAGCAGGTAGGGCAGGGGGTCCAGGTGCAGAGCAGGCATCCGCGGGCGCGATCGGCCGGCAACGTAACGGTTGGCGACGTCGGAACGAGGGTTGCTGCCGGGTTTCGGTGGCGCCGCCCAGCCTTCAGGCCGCCAGGGCCAGCTGGAAGGCGCTGCGGTCGCTTGGTTCGGGGCGCTCGAACACCTTGCAGAACACCTTCACCACCCGGTCGCCGGAATCGATTGTTTCGAGCGGATCCTTGCGCAGGCGGTGGCGCAGGCAGCAGGCCACCACCCGGGCCACGTCGTTTTCGCTCACTTCGCTGCGGCCCTCGAAGGCGGCCAGGGCCCGGGCGGCCCGGTTGGTCACGATGTCGCCGCGCAGGCCATCCACATCCAGCTCGCCGCACACCGCCGAGATGCGGATCCGCAGGTCGTCGTCGATGGCCACCTGGGGCAGGCGGTTCTGGGCCTCCACCACCAGGGCCTGAAGGGCGTCCTGGCCGGTTGCCGCGGCGTCGTTGAAGCTGTCCGGGTCGGCATCGAA
>Ga0209401_1002227_pt1 | contig 12630 bp, 13 predicted proteins | sample M_140807_MF_Meta_FD_187318 | JGI IMG/M metagenome (GOLD analysis project Ga0209401, IMG submission 187318) | Freshwater microbial communities from Lake Montjoie, Canada to study carbon cycling - M_140807_MF_MetaG (SPAdes) (version 2) | ecosystem: Environmental > Aquatic > Freshwater > Lake...
ATTCCCAAAAAGCTTTTTTATTAAAAAATATTATAGATGATCCAATAAATAATTTAGAAAAAGAAAAATTTTCATACATTATAATTGATTGCCCTCCATCTCTTAGTCTTCTTACAATTATGTCTTTGGTTATTTCTCATTCTTTAGTTGTTCCATTGCAAACAGAGTTTTTTGCTTTAGAGGGGTTAAGTCAGTTAGTTAAAACAATCGATCGTATAAAAATAAATTTAAATCCAACTTTAGAAATACAAGGCATAGTTCTGACTATGTATGACAAGCGAAATAAACTTTGTGCTGATGTTGAAAAAGAGGGCAGAAATTTTTTTGGAAATAAGGTTTATAATACAAATATACCCCGCAACGTAAGAATTTCTGAAGCGCCCTCATTTGGAATGCCAGTAATTTTGTACGATAAAAATTGTTCTGGTTCTTTGGCTTATAATCAGTTTGTGGATGAGTTTTTAATTAGAGAAAATTTGGAAGAAAAAAAAGTTGCATAAATGATTGGAAATAAATTTAAAGGTTTAGGAAAAGGTTTGTCAGCATTAATGGGTGATATTCCTCCAGAGAATATTCAAAGTAAAAGTTCTTCAGAAAAAATCCCTATACATTACATATATGCCAATCCATCTCAGCCAAGAAAAAATTTTAATCAGGAATTATTGAATGAACTTTCAGAGTCAATCAAAGAGCAAGGAATTATTCAGCCAATATTAGTTAGAAAAAAATCAGATGATAAATATGAGATCGTTGCTGGAGAAAGAAGATGGAGAGCAGCTCAACTTGCGAAAATTCACGAAGTTCCAGTTATTATTTTAAATATTGACGATAAAAAATCATTAGAATTTGCAATATTAGAAAATATTCAAAGATCAGATTTAAACGGAATAGAAGAGGCTTTGGGCTATGATAATTTAGTAAGAAAATTTTCGTATTCTCAAGAAGCATTATCAAAAATTTTAGGGAAAAGCAGAAGTCATATTGCTAATACTCTGAGGCTTGCTGGTCTCCCTGAAGAGATTAAAAAAATGATATCTGATGGATTATTAACAGCTGGACATGCACGATGTTTAGTTAGTATTCCTGATAATATAAAACTTGCTAAAATAATAGTTAACAAAAATCTTTCCGTAAGACAGGCTGAATTTTTAGTTAAAAAAGAACAAGTTTTTTTAGGTTTAAAGAAAACTCAAGTAAATAATAAAGATACAAATATAAAATCCTTAGAGAGTGACTTGGGTCTTTTAATGGGAATAAAGGTCGACATTAAAAATAAAAAAAATAATTCTGGAGAAATTAAGTTCTCTTATAAAAATCTTGATCAGTTAAATAAAATTATTAGTGTTCTTAAAGGCTATTTTAGATAGGTTTTGAGTTAAAAAATAATAAAATTGAGTATCTTGATTTAAATCATTTCTCTTAAACTCGGTTTCAATAATATTTAAATTACTCAGAAATTTTTCAAGATTATTAGAACTCCAAATTTTTAATATATTTTTTATTCTATCTTTATCTTTCCAGAAAATCGGCGGTTTGTATCTTTCAATTCTTTCATCAATTGAGAGAGTTTTATTATTTTTCTGTATATCAAGAATTTTAATTATAAATGACCTAAGAATAATGATTATTTCTATAAAATTTTTTTCATAATTAGACATATTGGATATAAATTCATTAATATTTTTTTCATTTTTAGATAGCAAAATGTCAACAATTTCATCATTCTTTTTTAGATCTGTGTCAGTACAAATTTCTTCGATGATTTGATCTGTAATCTTTCCTGAATTTTTATATAGATTTAATTTTTCAATCACTTCTTTTATTTTTGATCTTTTCAAGGAAGATGAATTAATAATAGCTTCACTTTGAGAATCCGGTAATTGAATATTGTTTAACTGTAGTTGTTGTATAAGAAACTTTTTTATATCCAATTTAGTTTCATGATAACAAGGAATGCTAACAGCTAATTTGTCATATTCTCCAAATTGTCTTAGTTTTGAATTCTTTAAAAGTATTTCGGAGTTTAGAATAATGATATTATCCTCAATATTATTTTTTATTTTATTAATAATTTCTAATATTTTGTCAGAACAGTTTTTAATTATTGAGATATTTTTATTATCATCAAATAATGATCCGTTTAGATAGTAACTAATAATATTGTCTGGATTTTTCATTATATCTTCTTCAAAAAAAGATTTTGATATTTTTTTATCTTCTATAAATTTAGATGTAATTTGTTGGTTTAGATCATTAATCAAATCTTGATTTTCTCCATACAAAAGAATTACTTTCTCTTTAAAAAAATCCTTTTTTTTTAGAAGTGTCTCTTGTGATTTTAAGAGCATTTAAACTAATTTAATGAGACTTTGGATTTAAATAAAATATTTTGAATTATAGAATCTAGTAATAATCTTTTTTCATTATTTTTTACTAGAATATTATTTGATAAATTATCAGTTACAGAAACTCTTTTATCTTTGGTTATCGCGTCCTGGTATATTACAACACCGTTTTTATCTTGAAATTGATAGCTCACTGTTAACTTAAGTATTTCTTCTGTAGATATTCCTCTTGAATCAACAAGAGAGCTCTCTGTTGTATCATAAATTTGAGCCTTAAATGTATAAGCATTCAAATTTTTTTCGTCTTTTTTAAAATTTAATTTTTGCTCTAAATTAAAAGCCAGATCCCTATCACCAATTATTTCTGATTTAGAAATAATTACTTGTTTAGGATTTCCAGTATATATAGGTGAGAAACCGCAATGAGATAAAGTAACTGATATTATAATAGCTAGAAAAAATTTATTTATCATTAGTCACAATATTAAGCAGTTTATTCTTTATAAAAATCTTTTTTATTATATTTTTTTCCTCTAATATAACTTTAATATTTTTAATTGCTAAGGATTTACTAAAAATATTTTCTTCACTTTCATCGTTAATAGCGTTGATAATTGCCCTTTTTTTACCATTTATTTGAATTACAACATCAAAGTTATCTTTTTTTATAAGGGTATTTTCAATCTTAGGCCACTCTTGTGAACTTAGATTATTTTGTTCTGTAATTTTTTCCCAGCATTCATTGGCGATGTAAGGAATGAAGGCAGATATAATAATTAAATATTTTTTATAAGTATTAATAATATCTTGCTCATTTAAACTTTTTTTATCAATTTCTTCATTAAGATTATTTAGAAAGACATATAGTTTAGCAACAGCGACGTTAATATGAAATTTTTCTATACATTCTGTAATTTCTTTTACTAGAGTATTTATTTTAATTAAAAAACTATTATTAATTTCTTCCTTTTCTTTTTTATAAATTTTTATTTTTTCACAAATACGCCATATTTTTTGTATGTATTTAAATGCCCCTTGAATACCACTGTCACTCCATTGGATATCTCGATCTGGGGGGCTATCTGATAAAATAAACCATCTTACAGCATCTGCTCCATAAATTTTAATAATATCATCGGGATCAACAATATTTTTTTTAGATTTGGACATAGCTTGGCTATCTCCTTTTAAAATTTTCTCATTATTATCTAAAAAATAAGATCCATCTTTTTCAATGACTTCTTTAGGAAAAACCCATTTCCCTTTTTCTGTTTTAAAAGTTGGATGACAAACCATTCCTTGCGTGAAAAGATTTTCAAAGGGCTCGGAGACTTTTAATTTGAATTCATCTTGCAGCGCTAAAGTAAAGAATCGTGAATATAGAAGATGAAGTATGGCATGTTCAACGCCGCCAATGTATTGATCTACCGGCATCCAATAATTAGCTTCGTCTACATTAAAAGGTCCTTCATTCTCTTTCGGAGAACAAAAACGAAGAAAATACCAAGATGAATCTATAAATGTATCAAGCGTGTCAGTTTCACGAACAGCCTTCATCCCAGTTTCTGGGCATTTTGTATGTTTCCATGTTGGATGGTTTTCTAATGGATTTCCAGGCTTGCTAAAGTCTATATCTTTAGGAAGTTCTATTGGTAGATCTTTTTCAGGAACCAAAATAACTTTTCCATCTTCCCTATAAATAATTGGAATCGGACATCCCCAATATCGTTGTCTGGATATTCCCCAATCCTTAAGACGATAAATTACTTTAGAAATTCCTATTTTTTCTACTTGTATTCTTTGAATAATATTTTTTTTGGCATCTTCAACACGTAAATCATTAAGAAAGTCTGAATTAATAATATAACCATCCTCGATGTACGCTTCATTTTTTATTTTGATAGATTTAGATTTATCAGGACTTACAACTGGAATTATTTCTAAATTATATTTTTTAGCGAATTCCAAATCTCTTTGATCATGGGCAGGGCAGCCAAATATAGCTCCAGTTCCATAGTCCATAAGTATAAAATTAGCGACATAAATTGGTATTTTTTTATTTAAAAAAGGATGTGATGCAAAAAATGGTGTTTTAAAACCTAATTTTTCATTTTTAGATAAAGATGATTCTGTCCCAATATTTTTTAAAGCCAGTTCTTTAAAATCTTGAAAATTTTTTTCATTTTTAAAAGATGCAGTAAAAGGGTGATCTGGTGCAATAGCAATAAATGAAGCTCCAAATATTGTATCGGGTCGTGTTGTAAAAATTTTAATTTTAGTGTTTTTAAAATCAGAAACAAAATCAATCTCACAACCCACAGATTTTCCAATCCAATTTTTTTGCATCAGCCTTACTTTTTCTGGCCAACCTTTTAGATCATCAAGAGATTCTAATAATTGATCAGAGTATTTTGTAATATTTAAAAACCATTGATTTAATACTTTTTTTTCAACAACTGCTCCAGACCTCCAACCTTTGCCATCAATCACCTGTTCATTTGCAAGAACTGTATTATCGACCGGGTCCCAATTGACATAACTTTTTTTTTTATAAGCAATTTCTTTTTTAAAAAGTAGAGAAAACAAAATTTGTTGATGTTTGTAATATGAAGCATCGCATGTAGAAATTTCTTTATCCCAGTCAATGGACAGTCCTAGGCGCTTTAATTGCATTTTCATTGTTGAAATATTTTTTAGTGTCCAGTCTTTAGGATGCAGATTATTTTGTATAGCTGCATTTTCAGCCGGCAAACCAAAAGCATCCCATCCCATTGGATGTAAAACATTATAATTATTTAATCTTTTAAAATTAGCTATTACGTCTCCAAGCGTATAGTTTCTAACGTGACCCATATGAATATTTCCTGAAGGATACGGAAACATTTCTAAACAATAAAATTTTTTATCTTTGGTTTTATTTGTTTTAAAAATCTGATTTTTTTCAAAAAAATTCTTCCATTTTTCTTCAACCGGAAGAGGATTATAATTTTCCATGTTTAAATTTAGACAACTATTTTTGTAATTCTTTTTTTGCGTCTTCTATTTTTAACTGTCTTGCTGTTGAAATGACAGAATCTTTAATTTCATCGGTAAATTTATTTTCTAATTTTTCAACAAAGCATTTTCCAGTATCATTACAAACTTTCTTATGTCCAGACACAACAATCGAGGAAGACTTAAGTTCGCTACTTAAAAATCTTACTGTGATTTTTATTGATTCCGAATCAGTTTTGCCTGAATACCAATCATAAACTATTACTCCACCAGAATAGTCAGAATTTACTAAAGGAAGAAAATCTAAACTTTTAAGGGTGGCTCTCCATAAAACATTCGAAGTAGAAAATTCAAAATTAGTTCCTGATTTATTTTTTCCTATGTCACCAAACAAGCCTCCTTGCTTATCTACAAACTCTCTAGACTTTTTTTTAGTATCAGTCTCAACGAGAACTTTTTCGCCTGTTATAGGATCAACTTTGGCACAATTATTTAATAATATGATTAAAGACGGAACGATAAACTTAAGAAATAAAGATTTATGCCTATTTTTAAAAAAATTCATATATATCTAATATTTTAACATAAATATTGTTGTTTTTAGACAAATTAACTGTTGCAAAAATAACACATTATTTAAAATAATTATTAAATTATGCATTATTTTAAACAAAAATATAGAGATAAATAATAAAAAACTAGCATCATTTGGTTTTTAACCAATTGATAAATTACTAATAACAAAAAAGGAAAAGTAATGAAAAAAATAATGTTAACAACAGCTTTAGCGTCTGTTCTAGCAACTAGCGCTTTTGCTCAAACAACAATCACTGGTGAAATCAGAATCAGTTACAAAGATGTGGGAATGTCTAAAGGTTCTACAGGTCTTCTAGCTGTCTCTGACACAAACTTTGGTTTTGGTGCTGAACAACAAGTCAACATTCAAACTAAAGGAAAGTTAAATGTTGGTGGCCTTGATTATGCTGCTGGTTTCTCATTCGAAAATGACGGTGAGCAAACTGGTACTTTGTTTAATGAAAATATGTACATTGACTTGATAAATGCAAGTTCAGGTACAACTATTTCATTAGGTAGAGATCACATTCAAAGATCAGACACTGATTTTTCTGCTACAAATTTAGTTGGATTTACTCCAAACGAATTTTCACAGATTGACAACGCTACAAACGGTGGAACTTGGTTTAACCAAACTCCAGGAGCTGGACCATCTCAAAATACAGGTGTTGCTATAATTCAAGCTACACCACTTGGTAACTTCTCTTACAACTTTATACCAAACAACTCTAAGCCAGCATCTGCTTCAGCAACTAACGTTGGAACAGCTGGTTCAGAAGCTGTGACGGCTAACACTACTACTGCTTATGAATATGGTTTCGTAGGTGGTTTAGGTGTTAAAGGTTTGCAAGTACATTACTTCAAGAATAAAAATAATGACTTCGCTATAGCTGATACTAATGACGTTAAAGCAGAAGGAAAAAACTACGGAGTTAAATATAACTTCGGTGAAATCACTGTAGCTGCTAATAGAAAGCTAGACCAAGCAGAAACAACAACTACTTTGAGAGATAATAATACTGCTTCAACAAATACAGGCGAAACAACGGAAACAGCTTACGCAGCTGCTTACGCGGTTAATCCTAATTTAACAGTAGGTGTTCTTTATGCTAAAGCTGAAAGAAATGCTGCTGTATATATGGAACAGAAAACTAAAGGTATTAACATTGGTTATGCTTTAGGACCTGTTGATCTTGCAGTTGGTTACGCTCAGACTACTGATGCAAAAGGACTTGCTGGTAATGATGTAGACGTATTTATGGCAAGACTTATCGGAAAATTCTAAGTTTATATAAAACTTATAGTTAAATTAAAGCCCGTCCATTTAATTATGGACGGGCTTTTTTTTTGTGATTAATGATTTAATACCAATCGACATTGATCTTGTGAGATTGATTAGCATTATATTGTTGTAAGTAATTCCTCCTAAGGCGCAAATTTTAGTTTTCCAGCTTAACGTAATTAAATTAAATTTTATTTGATTTAATATTTTATGATGTGAGTATTTATCGTTATAAAAAATCGGAGATAGCATTATCGTTGTACAATTTTGCCTCATTTTTTGATAATATTCTAGTTGGTTGTGAGCGGATCCTATAACCATTAATTTAGTTTTTTCTTTAATATTATTCCTCAAACACTTATTTTTACTAGTAAGAAGTACCCCTGATGCATTATTTTTGATTGCAAATTTAACACTATCAATAATAAAAAGTGGAATTCGGTTCGCTTTAGCAAATTTTATAATTTTGTGAGAGTTTTTGATTGATATAATAATATTTAACGTTAATTTTTTTCTTTTTAGATTTATTATATTTTGTATTACTATTTCGTTTAGTTCTTCGATAAATATATAGTAATCTAATTTATTATTTTTCACTGTAATTTCTTATATGAATTGTTTAGATAATTATAAAGCTATAAAAGAAGAAATTTTTAAATTAAACACTATAGCTAATATAATTGTTGTAACCAAAAATAGATCTTTTGAGTCAATTCTACCTATCATTAAAAGTGGACATTTACACTTTGGAGAGAATAAAGTTCAAGAAGCAAAAGAAAAATGGAACACTTTTTTAGTTAATAACCAAAATATACAACTTCACCTTATTGGTAAGCTCCAATCCAACAAGGCAAAAGATGCCTTTTTTTTATTTGATTTTATACACACGCTTGATAATGAGAAACTTGCAAAAAAATTTTCTGATCTAGAATTTAACTCTAAAAGAAAAATAAAATATTTTATACAATTAAATATTGGTGATGAAATTCAGAAGAATGGTATTAACCAATCGCTTGTAAAAGATTTTATCAATTATTGTACAAGTGATTTAAAGCTTAATATCATAGGACTAATGTGCATCCCTCCAATAAATCTAGCTCCCCAATTATTTTTTGAAAAAATGAGACAGATCAACATTAATAATAATTTAAGAGAACTCAGTATGGGAATGTCTTCTGATTATAAGGAAGCGCTGCATTATGGTTCTACTTATCTCAGAATCGGTTCTGCTATATTTAAATAATATAATTAACTTATTTTTATTTTAGTATTTTTCTTAATTAAAGAAAGCAATTGTATTAAATGTTTTTTTTTTAAAGCGATGCAACCTTTAGTTTTTTGATAATTATTTCTTGCCACGTGTATAAAAATTGCGCTACCTTTTCCTCTTATTATAGGATTTATATTATAATTAATGACACATACTATGTCGTATAAATTGTCTTTCCTATAAAAATTTTCATGACTAAGTTTACTAGGTAGGTTTATTTGTTTATTATAATATTGACTCCTAAGATCGTCACACCAGCCTATTTTTTTAGTAATCTTAATTTTTTTAATTAAGCATTTAATTTTTTTAATTCTATCTTGCCTATAATAAATGGTTAAAATTTTGTAAATACCTTTCGGCGTTATATTGTCTCCTTCTTTAATTTTTTTTTTTATTCCAGCTTTTCCTAAGGCGCAGCGAAACTTAAGATTTTTATATTCTAGAAAGCTGTTTTTTTTTACAACAATCATATTAAATATATTATATAGTTATTTATGAACAATATTCATCTTCATATTATTGGATCAGATTCTTTTTCTAAATTGATAAAAGAATTAGATCTTAATTATGTTATAAGTTTAGATAGCGGCATCAAATATAGCATTCATCATTCTTTGATTAAAATTATATTTGTAGAAGAATTGCAGTTATCGCAAGTAAAGAAACTACTTTCTGATAATGTTCCGACTATATTTCTATCAAACAATAAAAATTTTTTAATAAAAAATAAATTACGTTTATTAGATTTTCATATTTCTTTAATTTTGCCTATAGATTTGCTTTCATTCAAAGAAATATTAAATATTTTGCTTACAAAATATAATTTTTTCAAAAAATCTAAAATTATCATTAAGGGTTATGAGATAGATTCTAATCAAAAAATTATTATGAAAAAAGGGATAAAAGCAAAACTTACAGAAAAAGAATTAGATCTAATACTCACCTTAAATAAAAATAATGGTTTAAATAAATCTTTTTTATTAAAAAATATATGGAATCATAACTCAGATTTAGAAAGCCATGCTTTTGAGACTCACTTACATAGATTAAGAAAAAAAATAAATAATATTTTTAAAGATGATAGTTTTGTTATTGAAAAAAATTCTAAATATTATTTACTTGATACATAGATTAATATTTTATTCTAATCGTGCTCCAATTTTTTGAATTATCCTTGAGGCGAGCATTGATCCAGTCATTAGACATCTTTTGATATCAGATTTTTCTAGATACTCTTTTAAGAATCCAGCCGCAAATAAGTCTCCAGCACCAGTTAGATCTAATATTTTATCAACTTTTACACTATCACAGTTTATGACTTCATTATCTTTAATGGCTATACTTCCGTTTTCACTTCTTGTGATAACTATAAATTTGTCTAATTCTTTTAATTGATTAATGGAATCTAATAAATTTTTTTTATCTGTTAACTCGTTTATTTCCTTCTCATTACCTATCAATATATCTAGGTCATTTTTTAGTAGGTTATAAAAGTCTTTTTTGTGTCTATTTACACAAAAAATATCAGACAAGGTCATTGCAATTTTTACCTTATTTTTTTTTGCTAGATTTATTGTGTGTTTAAACATTTTTTCACTTATTCCTTTATCCCAAAGATATCCTTCCAAAAAAATTAATTCATTATTTATGATATTGTTTTCATTTATATCATTCTCCGAAAGATGAGATGATATTCCAAGATATGTGCACATAGTTCTTTCTGAGTCAGGAGTAATTAAAATTATACAGGCACCAGTAGACAAATTCTCATTTTTTTGAAGATAAGGAAATTTTACATGTATATCCTCAAGGCTTTTTTTATATATTTCTCCAAAGTTATCAGAGTTAATTTTCCCAATAAAAGAAGGATTTCCTTTAAGATAAGCAATTCCGGACATGCTATTAGCAACAGAGCCTCCTGCTACAACTTTTTCAATTTTAATATCTTTTTTAAGATCTTCAAATTCAGATTTGTTAATGAGCTTCATAGAACCTTTTGTAAGATTTCTTTTCATTAAAAAATCATCATTTACTTTTGCAAGCACATCAACAATTGCATTGCCTATACCTAATATTTTTTTATTCATTTTTTCCTTTGTATAGACAAATTTTATTAATTGTACATTTTTTGCACAATGGATTTCTAGACTTGCATGTATATCTTCCATGCAAAAGTATTAAATGATGAGCTTTTTTAATGCTTTTTTTAGGTAGAATTTTTAAAAGTTGTTTTTCTACTTGCTCAGGGTTTTTGCCATTAGAAAGTCCCGTTCTGTTGGCAACTCTGAAAACATGAGTATCTACGGCAATAGTTGGCTTATTGAATACAGCATTTAAAACAACGTTCGCTGTTTTTCTGCCAACTCCAGGAAGAAGTATTAATTCTTCAAATTTATTTGGCACTTTGCCTTTATGTTTTTTTAATAAAATTTTGGATAAAAAATATAAATTTTTAGCCTTATTATTAAACAGCCCTATGCTTTTAATAAGATTTCTTATTTTATTTATTCCAAGTTTTACAAAGTGCTCAGGGATGTAATATTTTTTATATATGTTTTTGGTAACGTTATTTACGTTAACGTCAGTACATTGTGCTGATAGAACAACAGAAGTTAATAAAGTAAATTGATTTCTATATTTTAATGACGTTTTTGGGTTTTTTATTGATTTTTTTAAAAGCTCAATAAGCTTAAAAGCGTTATTTTCATTAAGGAGCATTAAAAAAATTTAAATATTTTTAAAAAATTTATTTCAAATTAAGCATATCTTGCATATTAAATAAGCCCTTGTTTCTTTTGCTTATCCATATTGCAGCGTTTAATGCTCCATCCGCAAAAAGTTCTCTTGAAAAAGCAGTATGTTTTAATTCTATATTTTCTACTTTGTTATTAAAAAGCACCGAATGTTTACCAATTGTACTGCCTTTTCTTGTAATAAAGAAATTAATTTTATTTTTTTGTAGATTGCCTTTTTTATTTAAAAAAAATTTTCCTTTTATTGTTTCTAAGTTTTTATTTTTTCCTTTTGATACAGCATTAGCTAACATCAATGCTGTTCCAGAAGGATAGTCAATTTTCTTTTTATGATGATCATCGTTAATTCCAATGTAATAATCACTAGGAATCTTTTTTGAAAGAATATGAGCAATATATTCAAGAAGATTAATACCCAAGCTCATATTTCCAGATTTAAATATAGCAATTGTTTTTGAATACTTTTTAATTAGATTATTTTGTTGCTTAGTAAAACCTGTTGTTCCGATTACAACTTTTTTTTTTAATTTTTTAGCATAATTTAAAATTTCAATAGAAGCTTTAGGTCTTGAAAAATCAATAATAACATCCGTTTTTTTAAAAGCCCCTAGGTTATTTTTTTGTGTCTTAATTCCATTTATATTTTTTCCAGATTTTATATCCGTTAAGCTGAACAATCTTAGATTTTTGTTTTTGGATATTCTTTTAATAAGAATTTTTCCCATTCTTCCAAGAGCACCAGTGATTGTGATGTTGATTTTTTTCATTAGTTACCGCTCCAAAACTTTTTAGCTTTGTTTATAAAGGTTTTTATTTCTGAATTATTATCTAAATCTTCTAAAGATTTATATTTTTCGAGCAAGTCTTTTTGTTCTTTTGATAAAGATTCAGGAATTATTATATTCGTTTCTAAATATAAATCTCCATAATCGTCACTTCTTATAATAGGCATTCCTTTGCCTTTAAGTCTAAACTGTTTTCCAGATTGCGTTCCTGCAGGGATTTTAACTTTTGATTTTCCACCATCAATAGTTGGAACATCTATTTCTGTACCAAGCGCAGCATCGGTCATTGATATAGGTAATTTGTAGTATAGATTTTCTTCAGATCGCTGAAAAATCTTATGTTTTTCAACTGTTATAAATACATAAAGATCTCCATTAGATCCACCTCTATAACCAGCATCCCCTTTTCCAGATAATCTTATTTGCGTTCCATCATCAACACCCTTTGGAATTTGAATAGAGAGATTTTTTTTTGTCTTAGTAGCACCAGATCCTTTGCAATCTTTACATGGATTGGAAAGTACTTCTCCTTCTCCTCCACAATCAGGGCATGTTTGTTGTAGTGTAAAAAAACCTTGTTGCGTTCTTACTTTTCCATGTCCATTACAAGTAGAACATTTCTTTG
>Ga0209401_1002228_pt1 | contig 12628 bp, 11 predicted proteins | sample M_140807_MF_Meta_FD_187318 | JGI IMG/M metagenome (GOLD analysis project Ga0209401, IMG submission 187318) | Freshwater microbial communities from Lake Montjoie, Canada to study carbon cycling - M_140807_MF_MetaG (SPAdes) (version 2) | ecosystem: Environmental > Aquatic > Freshwater > Lake...
ATAATAAGTAAATAATATTATTTTTTATAACTCTTTGAATTATAAATATAATTTATTTTTTATTGTAGAACTGTTCTACATTCTTAGCATAATCTTTCCAAAATGTTTTAACATCTTCAAAAGCATCTGCATAAAACTTAGTCCAGTATTCTCTGAAAGATTTATAATCTAACATAGTATTCTCCATTGGTTAATGGAAACTATATATGTTGCAGTGCAACAAATTTCAAGTCTATTTTAAATGAGATCTGATAGATTCAATAGCTTGACTGATTTCATCTTTATAAGCATAACCAATGAAACCTCCAGCTAGTAAACCAATAATAAGTGTTATCATATTATTTCTTGTTTAGTTGTGTCATAAACATACCATGATACTCGGTAGAACCCAAGTGTGTAATTGGTGTAGATAAATCAGTCCAGATCTCAAAGCCACACTCTTCAGCTAATCTACAGAAGTAATAATCCTCAGATAAAAACCTAGTTACTCCATCCTTTTCTTTATAGCAGCCAACTGGAAAGAAATCATAGGCATTATCTGATCCTTCTATTCCTGTTCTTAGATCTGGTTTGTATTTAAGCTGAGGATTCTTATCCATGATAGTAGTAAACACTTCACGTCTTATCAGCATAAAACCAGTAGCTGATTCTTTTACTCTTGCAAAGCCATCTTTAAATTCTGTGTTAGGATATAGATTAACATTGAACTGCAAAAGATAATCACGCATTGTCTGTTCATCTATATTATTATTTTCTTTAATACGTTTATGTAATTGCTCCCAGTAGAATCCTTTTACAGGATAGGTGCAGGTTACAACTTCTCTATTAAACTCTATAACTCTTAAAAGATTTTGTAATGTGAAACCAATGTCAGCATCAATGAATAATAAATGCGTACCATTAAATTCTTTATTATCTAAGAACTTAGTTACAAACTTATTTCTAGCACGATTGATTAAAGATTCAGTGGGTAGTGTTTCTATTCTTAGATTGTGTCCCATATCATTTAAAGGTTTGATGCAATTAAATAATGAATGGAATGTCATGTTACTGATGTTGCCACCAAAACATGGTATTGCGATGAGAATATTCATAACCCTTTTAGGATTATTTATATTATGGCTTAACTGGAAATACTACTGAATTAACTTGCTCAACTGTTGATAATCCTTCAGTCAAATCTCTTAATTGCTGGCGGTACGCCTTCATTGGTTCTGACAATGTATTGTCAACCAATGCCTGGTAATCTGTAGAAGATAATAAAGCATTACGCTTTTGTCTTAATGAAGCTAATGATCTATCAAATGCTCCTGCATTCCAAGCAATTTCTTCTGCCTGACGTTGTGCTATTTCCTCAGCACTAAGGGGAATTTGTATTCCATCTACTAGTTTATGTTCTGCCATATTATCTCCTATTTATTATTGTTAATTGAATTAGTCAAGTTATACGATTCCTGCTTAGCTATAACTGCGTAGCTTGTGTTGTTTAAAATACCTACCATTTTAAACGATACCATACATAAGTATTGTTCCATCAAAATTTCCGCTACTAACTCTAAACTGTATTGCATTAACAGCAGAAGTAGTGTTTCCGTAACCTGCTATAAAACCATTTGTCATATAACCAGCAGTGTAAACTGGGTTAGTTGTGCAACCTATAAAATGTTTTACATAAGTTGTTGATGAAGGATTAAAAATTGTTAAAGAACCAGAAACAACACTATCGGCATCATTTGACATTGAACCACTAGCATCACCATTACCAGTTAATGTTTGATAACCTGTTGATTGAGCTAGATCATCTAAAGGTTCATAAGCAAGACCAGAATTAGCACCAGATTCTTGATGGTATCCATAAAAGAATGTAGATGTCTTTGTTACGTTGTAATTAGAACCAGAATCGGTTGATAAATTAAATTCAAAATCAACACCATTTGTTCTGGGGTGTACATCTATAAAATAAAATTGATACTCTTTATAAGTAGAACTAATACCAGTAGTAAAGGATAAAGAAGCTGAGTTACTTGCTGTCTGCGAACTTATTAATACCATACTACCAGTAGCAACAGAAGCATTGTAAGCAGTCACATTGGCAATAGAATTGTTAGTCAATGAAGCTGGTAATAGAACACCACTTGTAGTTATGTTGTTTGCAAAACTTCTAGTAATACTCCCCATATTATTTATTCTCCATTATGATTTTTTAACTCCGTATAGTTTAATTGTTCCATCAAAATTTCCTGAACTCATTTTGAATTGTATAGCATTAACAGCACTAGTTGTATTGCCATATCCTGCAACATAACTATTAATAGAGTAGTTTCCATAATAATAAAAATTACAATTTGATATAAAATGCTTAACATAAGTTGTAGATGATGGGTTAAATAATGTTAATGAACCTGCTAATGATTCGTCAGCACCATTACCAATAGCATCTGAAGAATTAAGAAGTTGAAAACTAGTGCTTTGTGCTAAATCTCTGACTGTGTCATAAGATAAAGCTGTTGTTGTATCTGCTTCATCATGTTGAGCATAAAATGATGTTGTTGTTTTTGTAACATTATAATTTGAACCAGAATCGGTACTAAAATTAAAAGTAAAATTAACAGCATCAGTTCTTGGCTGTATGTCTATAAAATGAAACTCATAAGCATCATAAGTAGAATCTAAGCCTGACGTAAATGAAATCGTAGCACTATTAGAAGCTGTCTGTGTTGATAATAATATTAATGTTCCAGCACTAGCATTAGCAAAAGAAGTTACAGCACTTACTGAAGTATTTGTAATTCCAGCAGGAAGTATAACTCCACCAGTTGTAATGTTGTTTGATAATCCTCTTGTGATACTACCCATTATTTAATTCCATATAAGTAGATTGTTCCGTCAAAGTTTCCTGTACTCATTTTAAATTGTATTCTTGTTATAGCAGAAGTGGTGTTAAAATAACCAGCACCAAAACCATTTGAAGAAAATGGACCACCTAACATAGAGTTTGTATTTGATATAAAATGTTTAACATAAGTTGTAGATGCAGGATTAAATAATTGTAGAGTACCTGACAAACTTGTATCTGCATCATTAGCTAAACTACCAAAGTTTAAATATTGAAAAGCTGTTCCTTGTGCTTGATCTGTTGATGTAACATACTGCACAGCACCCCCATCACTTTCAGCATTGTAAGAATAAAATGTTGTTGATGTAATTGTTTGATTGTAATTTGTGTTTGTTGAAGTATCTCCTTGAAATAAAAAGTAAACATTAGAACCTCTTGATTTAATTGAACTAAACACAAATTTATATGCTTTGTAAGTTGAATCTAATCCTGAAGTAAAACTAATTGAAGCTGAGTTAGAAGCAGTTTGAGAAGATATTAAAGTAATTCCATCACTAGCATTTGCAAGTACAGTTATTCCAGTAACAGAAGAATTGGAAATAGCAGATGAAGTGAATACTCCACTTGTTGTAATATTGTTTGCTGCGGCTCTAGCGATTGCTCCCATAATTAAAATCCTATTTTAATTGTTTCTTCATACGAATAAAGTGAGTGTGAAGCCATGTTTCTCATTATGACAACCTCAAATATCGTACTGTAATTTCTGCTAGATTTGCTGGTGCAGTAACAAAAGTTAAAGTTGTGCTACTAATTGTATAATCTGTTGTTGGAACTAATGTTAATCCATTAACTACTACTAGAACATCAGCAACAGTTCTACCAGAATCTATTGTGATTGTTGTAGATGAACCATTACCAGTAAAATCTGCAGAAGTATAAGTACCAGGAATTGGTAAATATCTATAAGTAATTTCAGCAGAAGTAGCAGGTGCAGTTACAAAAGTTAATGTTGTTCCTGAAATTGTGTAGTCAGTAGTTGGAGTAAGCATAAATCCATTTACATATACTAATACATCTTGAACTGATCTTCCTGAAGAAATTGTAAATGCAGTTGTAGAGTTATCTCCAGTAGCAGTACCAGAAGAATAAGTTAATGTTGATGAAATGGTTGTGTATTCTAAAGCTGTAGCTCCAGAGTTTACTACTAATGCCTGACCAGCAGTTCCAATAGTTGTTAATCCAGTTCCACCTCTTGTAGTAGCTAAAGCAGAAGTAAATCCAGTTACATCAAAATCCCAAGAAGCAGCAGTTGTTCCAGATGTTAAAATACAAGTACATACTGCTGTTGTGTTACCTTGAATAGTTCCAACCAAATTAGAACCAGATGAATTTACTGTAAGAGAACCACTTGAATTATTATGAATTTCAAAAGTGTGTCCAAGTGTTAATGTACTTGTAACTGGTAACACAATAGTTTGTGTAGTTGATCCAGTAAAATATTGTTTATAATTACTTGATACAGTTAATGTAGTTGTACTAGCAGCTGTGGCAGTTGTTGTATATCCAATTTTAATATTATCAATAGTAGGTAATGTTAATGTTTTATTTGTTAATGTTTGAGAATCAGAAGTTCCAACAACTGTTCCAGATGGAGCAGCTAATGTAGCAATAGTTCCTAAACCTAAATTAGTTCTTGCAGATGATGCACTTACAAGATCTGATAAATTATTTGCAATTAATGCCGCACCAGATAATGAAGCATAAGCAGCCACCCAAGCAGATCCTGTATATACTTTCATAACATTATCTATTGAATTGAAATATAAAGCACCACCAGCTAAAGCATTTCCATCATTATCTAAAGTTGGATCAGTTGTTTTAGATCCTAAATATCTATCATCAAAATTATCATAAGCAGCTAATGCAGAATCTCTTGCACTGTTTGCAGCGTTAGCAGCATTAGATGCGGTGTTAGCAAAGTTACTAGAGTTATTAGAAAAATTACTAGAGTTAGAAGCATGATTGCTAGAATTAGAGGCGTGATTAGATGAGTTACTAGAATATCCTAAAGCCGCAGTTGCATTAGATGTTGCATAACCTGCTTGTGTTGTAGCAGTTGCAGCATTTGATGAAGCATATCCAGCTTGTGTAGTTGCAGTAGTTGCACTAGATGCTGAAGAGTTTGCACTATTAGATGAATTATTAGCAAAATTAGAACTGTTGGATGCGTGATTAGAAGATGTATTCGCAGAGTTAGAACTATTGTTAGCAAAGTTAGAACTATTAGAAGAAGACAATGCAGAAGCGTTAGCACTGTTGCTAGAATTATTTGCAAAGTTAGAACTGTTAGAAGCATTGGCAGCAACACCTGCTAAATAAGTTGCAGATGAATTAGCTGAGTTAGATGAATTGTTTGCAAAATTAGAACTGTTAGATGCATGGTTAGAACTGTTACTAGCATGGTTTGCAGATGTATTAGCAGAATTAGATGAATTAGAAGCAGAGTTAGCTGCGGCATTTGCAGACGTACTAGCAGAAGCAGCATCAACTAATAAATTCCATTTAGCAGTATCAGCATTAGTAGATATAGGTTGTGATCCAGAAGATGTATGTGCTGTGTTAGCAATATAAATATTATTATTAGAAGTATCTTTAATTATATCACGAGCATAATAAGCTGTGGCGGTAGCCCAGTTTCCTTGATATGTTCCAAGCTCTTGTGTAACTGATATTTCTCCATTGGTATCAAATGCTAGAATTTTATTAGCACGATCTGCAGCAGCTACAGTAAACTCTGTAGATGTCATTGTATTTGTTTTAGATAATTTAATTGCTCTTCCTAATTCTTCTTGGATCTCTTGAGCCACCATTGTAACTCTATCTAGAGCTTCTTCGTGTGAATCAGCTGGGAATGGATCGTTAGCTACATAATCTGTTTCTTGTGTTTGTGTTGTTAGTCTTCTTAATACAACTGTTTGTGTGGCAGTTGGAGCTGTTAGGAATGTAATGTTTCCACCCCCTGATGAACCAACACCAGATACTGTGTAATGAGTTGTTTTTGTTTTAACTGTTTCTGTACCAGTAGAAGATCTTATAATAACCTGAATTTCGTCATCGTCTAATATCTTGAATGTATAAGCAAATACAGTAGTTGATCCATTACCAGAATAACTGACTTTAACTGTAGTTGAGGATATTGTCATAAAGTTCCTTTATTATATTTTAATGGTTGTGTCTATTGTTTCTTTTGTTTATTTTTTTTATTTTCTTCTAACATACCTAATATTTTTAATCCTCTTTGAGCAGCAGCTATTCTAGATTTATATAAATCTTCTATTAATTCTTGTTTTTCTTCTGGTGTCCACAATGTTCCATCACCTTTTGTTTTAGCATTATATATAACTTTAATACCATCTCCTGCTTCTTTTACTTTTTTCTCTTGATCAATTACAGCACCTATATCAAAGTTATATTTTTTATATTCTTTTTTTAAAGCTTCATTGTTTCCAGTTTGTTTAAGATATTCAATTGTATTAAAATCTTTTTTATATTCTTCAATTCTTCTATAAAATTTTTGTACAGACGCAGAGTTTCCATAAATATCTTTTGCTTGGAATGCTCTTACACCTGGTATTTTTGATAAATCATCTGATGGTTTAATTGGATCATCTATAATTCCATAATTAATAGATATATAAGTTAAAGCATCTTTTACTTTTGCACCTAATCCAGCAGTATAACCATCATAAATATTTTCTAAATATATAGGATTTGCAAAATAGTTATCTATTCCAACTAACTCAGTTAAATTTTCAGCTAATTTTTTAATTAAAGGATTTGTATATTCAGTTGAATAATATTGATTCTTCATATTTTTAGGAGCATTTTGTGGAAGTATTGGAGCATCTCTAAATATACTGTAGTTAAATAAGTTTTCAAAATGTGGTCTTAGCCATGTAGGAAGTGGATTATATTGTTTTCCATTTTGGATTAAGAAATCTTTTGCAAATTCACTAAATGCTTTTGGATCATCAGTTCTTATTGTATCTAAAGTTTTTTCAATTAAACTTGAAACAAACGCTTGAACGTCATATCCTTTTGGATAAAATCTTCCAATACCATTTATTTTTGCATACCATTTTTGTTGTTTAATATATTCTGGAATTTCTTTATAATCTTTATCATCCATATTATAAATATAGAATCCTATTGATGGAAGAACTGCTGTAAAAAATAATGCAATTGATGCTCTACCTGGTCTATCTTTTAACGCTTCAAGCCAATTAACTGTTGATTGAACACGAGCATTCCAAAATGTACCATATCTATTTATAGTAGCTCCAAGAGTTCCTTTTTTTTGATAATCTAATAAATTCATTTGTTCAAATGTAGCTCTTTCAATTGCATCTCTTTCTGATAATCCTTTTTTCTTACCAGCTTGATAAACTTTTTCATTTAAACCAACTCTTGTCATTGATTCAGACAAATCTGTTAATGCTTTAAATGGTCCAAGTATTGTTTTATATTCATTTCTAATTGCTCCTTGACTTAATATCTTATGAACATCACCATCATAAATACTTCTATCAATTGATCTTAATACAGAATTAAATCCACCACCTTTTAAATATCTTTTATATGCTTCAGATGCTTTTTCAGAATTACCTTTATATAAAATATAAAATAAACCCATAAATGAATCTTTAAATGGAATAAAATTAACTTTTGATAAAAATGTTGCGTTTCCAGTATCTCTAAGAAAGTTTGGAATAGCAAAGTCTGGATCAACAATAGCTCCTGTTCTTAATAACTTGGCTGGAGCTTCCATAAATTTTTGAAATATATTTATTGCTTGATTATCCATAACCCTAAAAGCATCAGCTAGTTCTTTACCAACTTCCCAAACTTGATACTTACCATCTTTTCTAAAACTAATAGATGTTTCACTTGGATATACAGCTTCTTGTCTAAATATTGTTAAATAAGTTACAGCGTTATCTGATAATTTATCTATTTGATTTTTTTCTAAAATAGGTTCAAGTTCTTTTCTTAATATATTTATAGGTTTTAAATTTGATTTTACTTGTTCTATATCTTTAAATAATCCTCTTTTTTTAGCCTCTATAATAACATCTATAAAATTAGATTTAACTACATTAAGATCTGATGCTCTAATAATAAAATCTATATTCTTTACCATTGTTTCTAATGGATCTATTATTTTGAGTTTAGACCCTTTTAATTTTCTAAAAGGATTTGCTGCTCCTTTAACAAATCCTGTTTGTCCAGGTTTAGGCAATTCTCTAGCCATTGGAACATAATTTTGGTTAAGTTCTAAATATGCGTCATAAGCATCTTTTGGTAATTTACCAGCATCCTTTGCATATTCTAAGACATCTTTGTGAAGTTGATCAATTAATTTTGCTCTTGCTTCAAATGTAGATTTTTCATTTGTTATTTTATTAAATGTTTCTCTAGTTGAATATTTTTCAACAAATATTTTTGCATTATTAATATCTATTCCAGTTTCTTTTCCTCTTTTTGCAAGAGTTAAAGCATGTCTATTTGTTATATATGCACTAAATAATTGTAATTCTTTTTTTGAAACGCTAGCCATTGGCTCAACAATATCAATTAATCCTGGTCCCTTATCTGCTAATGTTTTATAATCTAATGTTTTATGTTCAATAAAATAACTAGCTCTACCAGCACTACCCTCAAGAATTCTAAGAGATTCATAAGGATTTAATTTTTCAATTCCTGTTTTAGTTTTAACACCAGCTTCTCTTAATGCTTCAAGTACTGGATATTTTTGATCTACTATTTCAATAATAAATTTTCTTTTAGCCTTTTTAGCTGTTTCTTTTATTTGCTCAACAGTTAATGGATTTTTTGTAGGTTCAAAAGAAATATTTTCTGCAGCTTTATTTGCTATAGGATCATCAAACTTTTCTACTTTTTCTATTTTATATTCTTCTGGTTTTAAATCTATAACATCTTTATCTTTTAAATCTTTATATGCTCTCGGTGTTTTAATATTAGTAGATGCTAAATCTTCAACTATAGTTCTATCTTTCATTCCATCCATTGTTACTTCTGTTGGAGTTTTTCCAGTTTCAACAAATGTAGTTTCAGCTTTTTCTCTTGATGTTTTGTTTGGAAGTCTAATTCCAAGTAAAGCAAGAAAGGTAGAGTTTAAAGCAAACTCTCTGCCACTAGGAAGTTCTTTATCAAGAGCTATTCCAGTTCCTTCATAACCAATAATTTGAGCAGCAACTCTTGTTAAATAATTCTCAGCTAATACTCCAACACCAGGTATTTTTGCTTGTGGCAATAACATTGAAACAGAAAATTTTAATCCTTCTTTTGATCCTTCTTTTAAAGATTTATCTAATAGTATTTTAATTACATCAGATGGTTTTTGTTCATCTTGATTTTTTAAAACTTCAACTAATAAAGATCTTGTTGCTGTTGGTATCGCAGCTCCAGTAAATGATGCTCCACCCATAACTCCAAGTGGTCCACCAAGAACTCCAATAGCAGCACCAGGTAAAGCACTAATACCATATAATGGTGATTCTATTGCTAACTTTCCTGCTGTTGCTAAAAATTCTTCGGTAAAAGTATAATCTTTAGGTTGAACCATATTAAGAGCCTTTGGAGTTCCTTCTCCTTTTATTGCTCTAGTACCAAGATTCCATAAGTTTGCTCCAAATATTTCTTCAAATATATAATCACCATCAAATTTTTCTCCAACAAGTTGTGTTTTTATTTCTTCTTTTGCTGCACGTTTTCTTTCAACACTTTTTTTTGCTGTTTCATAAAGATTTTTAAATAACCCATCATCAACAGGTTGAAAATTAAATTGTTTATTTATTTCTTGATCTGTAAATCCTGCTGCTTTAGCCGCATTCAATTCATCAGCATAAGAATTTTTTATTTCTTGGTCTGTAAATCCAGCTTCTTTTGCAGCATTTATTTCGTCTGTGTTGATTTCCATGCTCTATATCTTTGTTGCCATTGCTCATAAGTTTCTCCTTGTATTCTTACTGGAGATGAAGTTGTTGATTCAACTTGTCTTTTTTTAGCATAATCTAAAAGAGATTGTCTTAAATCTGATTGTGTAGGAGCATAGTTTAATAAATCTTTAGCTATATAATTTTCTGATTTAGCGTCTAATAAACTTGTAATTGGAATATTATTTTTTATTCCATTATTAAATTTTGTGTACATATCTTGTTTAAATGTAGATAATCTTCCATTATAATTTTCATCAAAAAATTTTGCAGAAGTAGATCCTGTAATTAAAGGATTTACTTTATCCATAAATTTAAAAAACTCTTTATTTGCGTTATTTAATTTAGTATCATTTTTTATTTCAAATATACTATTTATAAAAGCATCATCTTCTTGGTTAAGAGTTCCATCGCCAAGTCTTTCTGTAACACTTTTTGCTGTTTTTTCACCAGGTAAAATAAACTTATCAAATGGGTGATTTATTTCATTGTTAAGAATTTTTTTTATAATTTTATCATTAGTAAAATAATTTGTATCTTTGTTAATATTTCCAGTAACAAACTTTGAATTATAATCAAAAATTTGTTGATTATGATCTTGGTTATTAGTGTAATATCTTGAAAGTTCATTTGTATCTACACCTCTATAAGAGTTATTATTTCCCTGTATAAGTTTAGCAACTCTTTTTTTAAATTCTAAACCTTGTTCTCCTTCAGCAATACTTATTGATTTAGATTGAAATTCGGCTTTAACTCTTAATTGTTGTTTTAGTTTTTCTCTATCTTCTGATTTAATTGATGTAAAATTTTTTGGATCATCAAGAGCTATTAATGCTGCATAAGCATTATTATTTGCAGCTTTGTTTACCATTTCAGTTTCAATCATCATTGGTAATTTGTCTCTAAATTGAGTTGTATCTAGTGGTCCCTTTAATCCATCAAGTTCTAATTGTTTATAATCGTTTAATACTTCTTGAGATAATATTGAAAATGAAAAATCATTTCCAGAATTAACAGTATCAAATATTTTTGATTTTATTTTTGTTTCTGTTTGGTCTGTTCTTGCTGTTACCAAATTATCTCTAGTTTTAGTTAAAATACTTGTTGCATAATTTGGTCTTTCTTTTGCAATATTTGTTTGAAAATATTTTTTAGCATAATCATTAGTTGCTTTACCTGAATAATCTTGAACTATTGAATTTAATTTTTCATCAAAATATTTTATTCCTTCCTCTGGATTTGTTTTTGTTTCAGCTTCTTTTTTTGCATTAAAAATTTCTGTTTGTGCATCAATGTATAATTGATCTGCTTCAGATTTTGATGCTATATCTCTTTCTTTAACATAGTATTCTGCAATTGCTGAACCAAATTTTGTAAAACTAGTTTCTAATGGTACTTGTATGTTTGCTTTAACTCCACCAACTTCTGATGTTGGTCTTGCTTGTGTTTCAAATGTAGGTATTTTTGGCATTATTGATTCCTTACACTATAGTGGTAATTATTATATTCGCTTTTGTAATCTCTTGTCATAATTATTTCATTCCTAATAAGCTAGTGCCAGTACTCATTAGTGTACTTATTTGAGCTGATCTTGCAGTTTGTCTAGCAATTTGTCCCTGTATTCTAGAAAAATTTGCTTCTTCTAATTTCTTTGCTTGACCAACTTGAGAATTATATTCCATAATATTTTTTTGTAACTCAGCTTCTTCTGCATTAGCTCTTAATATTCTTAAACCACTTCCAGATAAATCTGCACCAGTTTTTAAAATTCTAGTTGTAGTTTGTCCCTGTACCTGTACAAATTGTTTATCAAATCTTCCTAAATCAAACTCTAATTGTTTTTGCATTTGAGCAGCTTCTTGCTCTGCAATTTGTGCATTACGATTTTGTACTGATTGATTAAACTTACCAGCAGCACCTTGTTGTTGGAACTGTGCTACTCCTAAAGCTCCTACTACATAAGGTATTGCTGGTGCTGCAAATGCCATTAGTAAATCCTCGCAAATCTATAATGATCGCTACCATCAAAACCATAGTGTTTCATTAATCCTTCATTAGTAAATCCTAACCACTTAGCAAATCTAATTCCAATACCAAAGTCTGCACTAACTGCAGTTTGTAATCTTTTAATATTATTTGTTTTAGCTAAGTAATCTAAATTTTGTTTAACTGCTTTTGCAATTGTTATTGGATAGTTCCATACATCATTTTTAGCAATAAACCAACCTTCAGCTACATTACCCCAAACTCTTTTCATACCAGCTGCAGCAATTACCTTATCATTAATTAACCCTGTAAATGCCATACCTTCTTGTTCTAAAGACATACATTCATTATTTGTATCATTGATAATAAATGATCCATCTTTTTGTGTAAGCATGTGGTTCATTTGTGATTGCATTATCAGTTTGCCATGATCTTGTTTATAAGGAATTATAATTAATCTATTAGTCATTTGTAATCAATTCTGGGTATAACGATAAAATTGTTAAAGGTAAAGGTTGAGTTTGGCGTACATAAATAAAACCATCAGTTTCATAGTTACCTCTGAACTCTACTTCCTTATCACCTGTAAATACTGGGATAGCATTATCCATTAAAGTTGCTGAAGATCTAAATGGTATTGCTTCCATATTATCTAGATCTGGACCAACTTCTACACCAACAGATTCATATAATCTGATAGCAATATTAAATATTCTTTTTGTTTTAGATTGTGATGTACCATTCTGAGCTCCAGCATCTAATCTCATTGTTTGTAATAGTGATGTGTAAG
>Ga0209401_1002236_pt1 | contig 12601 bp, 15 predicted proteins | sample M_140807_MF_Meta_FD_187318 | JGI IMG/M metagenome (GOLD analysis project Ga0209401, IMG submission 187318) | Freshwater microbial communities from Lake Montjoie, Canada to study carbon cycling - M_140807_MF_MetaG (SPAdes) (version 2) | ecosystem: Environmental > Aquatic > Freshwater > Lake...
TCATCGTGTTGCCCCGCCACGAGGCCGGCGACCACTGGCAAAACGCAGCACCCCCTCGAGATCGCGATGGGCCTGCACCTCCTCCAGCCCAGCCCGCTCGAGGAGAAGCACCACGCTCGGGCTCTGGTCGTGGTGGTGTTCGAGCAGAAGCACACCCCCCGGGGCCAGGGCCTGGGCGGCGCCGGCACAGATGGTGCGCAGCGCCGCCAGCCCATCGGATCCGCCATCGAGGGCTCGGCGGGGTTCGTGATCACGCACCACGGGTTCGAGGCCTTCCACGGTGATGGTGGGAATGTAGGGAGGATTGGCCACCACCAGTTCCAGCCCCCCCCACCAGGGCCGTAGGCCTTCCCACCAATCGGAGCGCATCAGGCTGAAGCGCTCCACAACCCCGGCACCGGCGCGGTTGAGGGCCGCGAAGGCCAACGCCGCTTCACTGATATCGGCAGCCAGGCCCTGGCCTGCAGGCAGGGCCCTGGCCAGGGCCACAGCCAGGGCGCCACAGCCGGTGCCGAGGTCGGCCCAGCGGAGCCCAGCAGCGCCCGGGGTTGACGGGGCCAGGGCCAGGGCCAGATCCACCAGAAGCTCGGTTTCCTGCCGAGGAATCAGCACGCCGGGACCCACCCGCAGCTCCAGATCCCTCCAGGGACAGAGGCCCACTAGGTACTGGAGGGGTTCGGAGGTGCGGCGATGCCGCCGCCAGAGCTCCTCGAGCTGCGCCAAGGGCTGCGACAGCTGCACCATCCGTGCCGGATGGAGATGCAGGGCCTGGAGCTCGGGCCAGCGGAGACCGCCGCCCAGATCAAGCAGCCAATCGAGATCATTGCTGGCCCCTCCTGTATTGGCCAGGAGCCCACGGCGCCAGGCCAGGAGGTGTGAGGCCGGCAACGCATAGCCATCCCCGTCCATAGATCCCAGCATTGGATCAGGCTAAGGGCAGCCGCAGCACCTGAAGCATCAGCAGCGCTGCCAGCGCAGGCCGGGTTCAGCGCGCAGCAGGCCCTCCCATTCCAGCTGGAACAACGCGACCGCCAGTTCGCCGGCGGGTCGCCCCAGCTGAAGGCTGATCTGCTCCAGGGAAGCCCCATCCCCCACCGCCGCCAGCAACCGGTGGTGCTCGGGGTCGGCCGGACCGACCTGGGAACGACTAGCTGGAGAGGCGGCGCTGGAGCCTGGGGCCAGGGGGCCCGGCCCCAGGAAGGCCACCAGATCCTCGGGCGCCAGCAACGGCGTTGCACCGCGGGCGAGCAGGCGATTGCTGCCCAGGGCAGCATGGCGCCCGGCATCCCCCGGCACCACCCAAAGGGGCAGGCCCTGGTCCCAGGCATAGGCGGCGGAATGAAGCGCCCCGCTGTCCGGCGGGCACTCCACCACCACCACCGCCGCCGCCAGCGCCACCAGCAAACGGTTGCGGCCGGCGAAGTGACCACGGTGAACCGGCGCCCCCGAGGGCTGTTCACTGAGCAGCAGGCCACGACGCCCCACCGCCCGCTGCAGGGGCCCGTGGTGCTGGGGATACACCCGCTCGAGAGGGGTTCCCAGCACCCCCACCGGAGCACCATCGCCCTCCAGGCAGCCCCCATGCACTGCCCCATCAATGCCCTCCGCCAGTCCACTCACCACGGGCCAGCCGGCCCTGGCCAGGGCTAGTCCGAGGGCCCTGGCCATGGCCAGTCCGTGGGGCGAGGGCCGGCGGGTGCCCACCACGGCCACGGCTCGTCTCTGCGCCAGCAGGCTCCAGAGGGTGCCCCGGCCCTGCCACCAGAGGCCCAGGGGCGGCCGCTCCAGGGCGCCGATGGCGGCGGGCCAGCGGGCATCACCAGGCAGCAGCACCCGCCGATCCACCCGGGGATCCCGCAGCAGGCGGGCCAGCGGATCCACACCCCACTGCTCCCGGAACCGCTCCACCCCAGGCACCAAACCAGCGTGCCAACCCGGCAGCCGCGCGAAACCAGCGGCTGGCAGCCGCCAGGCCGCCGCCAACCCGCCACAGTCCCGCTCGAGAGAGCGGAGCCGCACCCACCCCAACCCCGGGCACCGGCTCCACAACAACCACCAGAGACGCTGCTCCCGGTGCCATGGGACCGCCCCCATGGCGAACAGACCCCCGCCGATGGCGGTGCCCAGGGGAAGCCCATCGGAGCCGTCAGCCCCGCCTCCCACAGCCCCCTCTGACTCCGGCGACCACCCCGAACCCGCGCCCGACGAGGAAAAACGGCCCATCAGCAGATCCCCCATCAGCAACCCCAGCGCCCCGTCACCAGTACACCTGTATTATGGCACGGGCCCGCTCACCAGGGCGGCCATCGCCCGCTCCAGATCCTCCGGCAGCCGCCGCAGCAACCGAGCCGGCACCCCTGGCCCCTCCATGGCCACCGCCACCAGGTCCACCCGGGCCTCGGCGGCCATCCCACCGGCGCCATCCAGCAGCAAGCTTCGCCAGGGAAATCTCAGCCCCCGCCGGGGCAGCGCCTGGCTGCGGATCTCCACCCGCTCGCCGTGGCGCAGAGCCTGGCGGTAGTCGATCGCCAGCGACACCACCGGCAGCTCCAGCCCCCGAGCCGCCAGATCGCTGTAGGCCAGGCCCACCGCCGCGAGGGCTTCCACCCGGGCCTCCTCCAACCAGGCCACATAGGCGCCATGCCACATCACCCCGGCATGGTCGGTGTGCTGGGGCAGCACCCGACGCCGCAGACGCCAGCCCCTGGCGAGCCAGGGATCCGGCGTCGGCGCAGGCTCCGGCGCCACGTTGGCCGCCTGGAAGGGCAGGCCCCCTGGCGGGGGCGTTGTGGCAGAGAGGCCGAGGCCCGCTTCATCCGGAGGAGGCTGCATCAAGCTCTTCACAGGGAGAGAGGGAGCACCGGCAAACGGCCATAGGCTGATCCATACCGTCCGATCGACCCGTGTTCCGCAACCTTCTGATCGCCGATTCCGGCAGGGGCCAAGTGGAAGAGATGGTACGCACCCTGCGCGCCATCCCCCCCTGCCGTCAGGCCCGCTTCAATCTGCTTCACGTGGTGAGCGAACAGGGTGGTGATGGCTTCCGTGACCATCGCGACAAGGCCGAAGCCCTCGTGGCCGCCGCCGCGGCGCGCATGGGACTGGAGCCGACGGAGGTGAACACGATCGTGCGGCAGGGCGACGCCAAGCAGACCGTGCTGCAGGTGGCCGATGAACTCGATGCCGACCTGATCGTGATGGGGTCTCGAGGTCTCGGGCGACTGCAGTCGATCCTGGCCAACAGTTCCAGCCAGTACGTTTTTCAGCTCTCCACCCGCCCGATGCTGCTGGTGCGTGACGACCTTTACATCCGTGCGATCAACAGGGTGTTGGTGACGGTGGATGGCACGGGCGTGGGGGACGACGCGATTCGCCTGGCCTGCGAACTGGTGGCTTCGATCCCAGGGGGCAGCCTCATCGGAGTGCATGTGACCCGCCAGGACATCGCCCCCTCACGGGGGGGGCGCAGCCCCGCCGACGAGGTGCTGGAAAAGGCAGTGCAGCGGTCCCGCAGCTTCGGCGTGACGATGCAACCGATCCACCGCACCGGAGACATCGGCCGCACGGTGTGCAAGACCGCCGAGGAGATCAAGGCCGATCTGGTGGTGATCGCCTCCCAGGACCGCCGCCCCCTCGTGGCGAGGGCCCTGGTGGACCTGGATCGACTGCTGGGAAGCTCTGTGAGCGATTACATCCGGGTGCATGCTCCGGCCCCAGTGATGCTGGTAAGGGAACCGGAGGGCCAGCGCTGAGCTGAGCTCTCAGCCAACAACTCGGGGAACCGGGAAGCCCGTTTCCCCGATGGAGGTGTCCGACGTCAGGCGACGGTCGGGGCGGCCTCGCCTCAGCCTCCCTCACGGCTGCTGGTCTGGATGTAAAGAACGATCAGGAATACCCCTGGAACCAAAACGAACAGCAGGCTGGCAACAAAACCAAGATCGTTGGTTTCCATAGCGAGGAGGGGTCGGATTACAGGCTTCCGCAGGGACCGTATCACCGCTGCTTGGGAGCTTGTGGGCCATCTTCACCGCTCGTTGCGGATGGTGCCGGGCTGGCCAGCTCCCCGCTGGAACCAGGTTCGATCGCGGCGGACGGCGGCTCGTCCGAGCTGGCTTCGGAGGAATCCGGCGGTTCGGGCCACGCGGTGGGACCGGTGGGCAGAGGCGTGGCCAGGGCTCCTTCCAGCAGGGTTGCCAGGCCGCCACCACCGGCCTGGGGCCGGGTCACCACCAGCAGCGAGTGCTCCACCAGGGCCTGGCAGGCCAGTCTCCAGCTCTCGGGTCGGCGGCGCAGCTTGCGCTCCTCCACGCCCGTGCGGGGGCTGAGGGCCACGGCCGCTCCGGCCGGCACCACATCCACGAAGCAGGTGATGCACTGGCCGCAACCCCCGCAGTTTCCCAGCCTGCCCTTCAGGCCGTAAAGCTCGATGCCCTCGCGCAGGGCCACCTCCCGCAGGTTCTCGCCGGGGTAGCACTCCACATCGCGGCCTTCACGCACAAACCGGATCACGGGCATGGGAAACAGGGTGCAGACCCACCCATCTTGGAATCCCGCAGTTGCGGTCCGTAACCAGCGGCCCCGTGAAGCCGGCGGCACCGCCTACGATCGCCACCACACCCAGAATTGACCCCCATGGGATTGCCCTGGTACAGGGTGCACACGGTCGTCATCAACGACCCGGGCCGCTTGCTCGCCGTGCACCTCATGCATACCGCCTTGGTCGCCGGCTGGGCCGGCTCCATGGCGCTCTATGAGCTCGCCATCTTCGACCCCTCCGATGCCGTCCTCAACCCAATGTGGCGGCAGGGCATGTTTGTGATGCCTTTCATGGCCCGCCTCGGCGTGACCGGCAGCTGGAGCGGCTGGAGCATCACCGGTGAAACCGGTGTGGACCCAGGCTTCTGGAGCTTCGAAGGCGTGGCTGCGGCCCACATTGTTTTCAGCGGTCTGCTCTTTCTGGCGGCCATCTGGCACTGGACCTACTGGGATCTCGAGATCTGGCAGGACCCGCGCACCGGTGAACCAGCCCTCGACCTGCCCAAGATCTTTGGCATCCACCTGCTGCTGGCCGGCCTCGGTTGTTTCAGCTTCGGAGCCTTCCATCTCACCGGGGTGTTCGGTCCCGGCATGTGGGTCTCCGACCCCTACGGAATCAGCGGCCACCTCGAAAAAGTGCAGCCGGCCTGGGGACCAGAGGGCTTCAACCCTTTCAACCCTGGCGGCATCGTGGCCCACCACATCGCCGCGGGCATCGTGGGGATCATTGCCGGCATCTTCCACATCACCACCAGGCCACCGGAGCGCCTCTACAAGGCCCTGCGGATGGGAAACATCGAAACCGTGCTGGCCAGTGCCATTGCGGCCGTGTTCTTCGCCGCCTTCGTGGTAGCCGGCACCATGTGGTATGGAGCCGCCGCGACCCCGATTGAACTGTTCGGTCCCACCCGCTATCAGTGGGACCAGAGTTACTTCAAGACCGAGATCAACCGCCGCGTTCAGACCGCCATCGACAATGGCGCCAGCCGCGAGCAGGCCTGGGCCTCCATCCCCGAGAAGCTCGCCTTCTACGACTACGTCGGCAACAGCCCGGCCAAGGGCGGTCTGTTCCGGGTGGGTCCAATGGTCAACGGCGATGGCCTGCCCACCGGCTGGCTCGGCCACATCGCCTTCACCGATAAGGCCGGCCACGATCTCCAGGTGCGCCGTCTGCCCAACTTCTTCGAAAACTTCCCGGTCATCCTCCAGGATGAAACAGGGGTGGTGCGGGCCGACATTCCCTTCCGTAGAGCCGAAGCGAAGTATGCCTTTGAACAGCAAGGCGTAACGGCCACCGTCTACGGCGGTGCCCTCAACGGCCAGACCTTCACCGATCCCGCCGATGTGAAACGACTGGCCCGCAAGGCCCAGTTGGGTGAAGCCTTCGAATTCGACCGCGAGAAGTACCACTCCGACGGAACCTTCCGTAGCTCACCGCGTGGCTGGTTCACCTTCGGGCACGCCACCTTCGCTCTGCTCTTCTTCTTCGGCCACATTTGGCACGGTGCTCGCACCCTCTACCGCGATGTGTTCGCCGGCATCGATCCCGATCTTGGCGAACAGGTCGAATTCGGTCTGTTCCAGAAGCTGGGCGACCGCTCCACCCGTCGTCTGCCCCAGGGTTACGTCCCCCCGGCAGGCTCCACCCTCAGCTAAGGCATGGCTCCAGCCTGCCTTTGCTGATCAACGCCGGTCCATGCCCTCCCCTATCGAGAACTCCCCATGGAGAGCTTCGCCTACATCCTGATTCTGGCCCTCGCCATTTCCACCCTGTTCTTCGCCATCGCCTTCCGCGATCCCCCGAAGATCGGCAAGTGAACGCTCGGAGCCAAAGCGACCCAAGCCCCTGCTATGCAGGGGCTTTTTCTTGATGATGCAGCAGATCCGGCGCGCCTCCCCTTCTCAAGCCGCAAATCAATGTCTACACTTGGTCAACAAGCCTGAGAGTCGGGCATGCAATGCCCCTCCTGCCAACACACCGATAGCCGGGTGCTTGAGTCACGCGCAGCCGATTCTGGGCGAAGCGTGAGGAGAAGGCGTGAATGCCTCAATTGCGATTTTCGCTTCACCACTTACGAACGGGTTGAAACCGTGCCGATCACGGTGGTGAAGCGCAACGGCTGCCGGGAAACCTTCAATCGCGCCAAACTGTTGCATGGCCTGCTGCGGGCCTGCGAGAAGACAGGCCTTGAGCCTGCCCGCCTGGAGGGGGTAGTGGATGAGATTGAACTCGCTCTCCAACAACGCGGCAGCCGCGAGGTGAGCAGCAATGAGATCGGTGAATTGGTGCTGGAACAGCTGCGGGCCATGAGCGAGGTGGCCTACGTGCGTTTCGCCTCCGTTTATCGGCAGTTCCGCAGCGTGAGTGATTTTGTGGCCACCCTCGAGGGACTCGGCAGGGTCCAGACCAGCGGTGTTGCAGGCAAGGAGCATCTGGCCGTGGTGGTCTGAACTCGGCAATCTCCCAGGCCCATCGCCTGGGTAGAGTGTGAGGTCGCCAACGCGCTGCTGGCGGGCAGCCATGGCCCTTCCCTTCGCACTGCCTGCGGCAGACCGCCAACGCTCCATGACCGTGACCCCCACCAGCCCCAGCCCCGAGATCGACGCCCTGGCAGCCAAGGCCGACAGCACCGAGGCGGAAGCCGATTTCGACCTGGAGATTCCGGAGGAGGTTCCCTCCGCCGATGCCTCCAGTAGCCGGGGTGCCGGTCGTGACAGCGAGGGCGTGGGCTTCACCCTCGACGACTTCGCCTCGCTGCTGAGCAAGTACGACTACAACTTCAAGCCGGGCGATATCGTCAACGGCACCGTGTTCGCGCTCGAATCCAAGGGCGCCATGATCGATATCGGCGCCAAGACGGCCGCCTTCATGCCCCTCCAGGAGGTGTCGATCAACCGGGTGGAGCACCTCTCCGACGTGCTCGAGCCGGGCGAAGTGCGGGAGTTCTTCATCCTCAGCGAGGAAAACGAAGACGGCCAGCTCACCCTTTCGATCCGCCGCATCGAATACCAGCGGGCCTGGGAGCGGGTGCGCCAGCTCCAGAAGGAGGACGCCACCATCTATTCGGAGGTGTTCGCCACCAACCGCGGCGGCGCCCTGGTACGGGTGGAAGGACTGCGGGGCTTCATCCCCGGCAGCCACATCAGCACCCGCAAGGCCAAGGAGGAGCTGGTGGCCGATTTCCTGCCCCTCAAGTTCCTGGAGGTGGACGAGGAGCGCAACCGCCTGGTGCTCAGCCATCGCCGCGCCCTGGTGGAGCGCAAGATGAATCGCCTCGAAGTGGGCGAGGTGGTGCTCGGCACCGTCCGGGGCATCAAGCCCTACGGCGCCTTCATCGACATCGGCGGCGTGAGCGGCCTGCTCCACATCTCCGAGATCAGCCACGAGCACATCGAGACGCCCCACACAGTGCTCAATGTGAACGACCAAATGAAGGTGATGATCATCGACCTCGACGCCGAGCGGGGCCGCATCTCCCTCTCCACCAAGGCCCTCGAGCCCGAACCGGGCGACATGCTCACCGATCCCCAGAAGGTGTTCGACAAGGCCGAAGAGATGGCCGCCCGTTACAAACAGATGTTGCTGGAGCAGGCCGAGGAAGGCGAACCGATCGGTGTGACCCTCGACTGAGCCCCTGGCGGCGCTCCCCTCTCCATCCCCTTCCCCCCCCCACCCGACGGCCCCTAGCTGCCGGGTTTCCTGGCCATGGCCCACCTGCTGCTGCGCGGCGTCCCCCTCGGCCCTCCCACAGGGGGCAGCTTCAGGATCGATGCCGTCCTGTTCGACAAGGACGGCACCCTCAGCCACAGTGAGGCCATGCTGCAGGCCCTGGCGACCGCCCGGGTGGAGTGTTGTCTGGCCCTGGCCGGCCTGGAGGCCCGCTCTGCGGAGGGGCACCGCGAGCTCAAGGATCTCCTGGAGCGGGCCTACGGCCTGCGAGCCAGCGGCATCCATCCAGGCGGCATCACCGCGGTTGCGGCCCGGGACCACAATTTGATTGCCACGGCCACGGCCCTCGCCCAGGTGGGACTCAGCTGGCCCGATGCCCTTGCCATCGCCGAGGACACCTTCCACCAGACCGATGCACTCCATGGCGCTGGAGGAGCCAGCCCTCCCAGACCCACCCCAGAACTCCCCGCCCTCCTGGATCGCCTCCATGGCGCCGGGCTGCGTTGCGCCGTGATCAGCAATGACCACGAGGCGGGAATCCGGGGCTTTCTTGCGCGCCACGGCCTGGACCACCGCTTTGAGAGGGCCCTCTGGAGCGCCGAGCACCACCCTCGCAAACCCGCCCCAGGGGCGGTGCATGGTCTCTGCACTGAACTGGGCATACCGCCTGGGCGCTGCGCCCTGATCGGAGACGCCGACAGCGATCTGCGCATGGCCCGCGCCGCAGGCGTGCCGGTGGTGATCGGCTATCGCGCCGGCTGGGAGCAGCCTCCCGAGCTAGAGCCCGGCTGGCTTGAGCTGCACCACTGGGATGAGCTGGATGCCACCTCGGAGTGAGCAGGGAGCGATGGCGACGCGACAGCTCCCCGTCCGCCCAGGGTCGTGTCCACAACCACAGAGCATTCGTAGGGTCGGGACATATGCTCGCCATTCCCGGTTAACCGCGCCGATGAGCCGTTACGTCTTCACCTCGGAATCCGTCACGGAAGGGCACCCCGACAAGATCTGCGACCAGGTGAGCGACGCCGTGCTGGACGCGGTGCTCGCCCAGGATCCCTCCAGCCGGGTGGCCTGCGAAACCGTGGTGAACACCGGCCTGTGCCTGATCACCGGCGAAATCACCACCAATGCCCGGGTGGATTTCAACAGCCTGGTGCGGGGTGTGATCGAGCAGATCGGCTATAGCGGCGCCCGGGCCGGCGGCTTTGATGCCCGCAGTGCCGCCGTGTTGATCGCCCTCGACCAGCAGTCTCCCGACATCGCCCAGGGGGTGAATGAGGCCGACGACCATGACGGCGACCCACTCGATCTGATCGGGGCGGGCGACCAGGGGATCATGTTCGGCTACGCCTGCGATGAAACGCCGGAGCTGATGCCCCTGCCGATCAGCCTGGCCCACCGGCTGGCAAGGAAACTGGCGGAAGTGCGCCACAACGGCAGCCTCGGCTACCTCCTGCCGGACGGCAAGACCCAGGTGAGCGTGGTCTACGAGAACGACCAGCCGGTGGCGATCGACACCATTTTGATCTCCACCCAGCACGAAGCCGAGATCGATGGCGTGTCGGAGGAGAAGGCCGTGCGGGAACGCATCGCCGCCGATCTCTGGACCAACGTGGTGCTGCCCGCCACAGCCGATCTGGTGCTCAAGCCCGACCAGGCCAGCACCCGCTTTCTGGTGAACCCCACCGGCAAGTTTGTCGTGGGCGGTCCCCAGGGTGATGCAGGCCTCACCGGCCGCAAGATCATCGTGGACACCTACGGCGGCTATGCCCGCCACGGCGGCGGCGCCTTCTCGGGCAAAGATCCCACCAAAGTTGACCGCTCCGCCGCCTACGCCGCCCGCTATGTGGCCAAGGCCCTAGTGGCCGCAGGCCTGGCCCGCAAGGCTGAAGTGCAGCTCAGCTACGCCATCGGTGTGGCGCGTCCGGTGAGCATCCTGGTGGAAACCTTTGGCACCGGCCAGCTCAGCAACGACGATCTGACGGCCTTGGTGCAGGAGCACTTCGACCTGCGGCCGGGGGCGATCATCGCCACCTTCGGACTGCGCGATCTGCCCCAGCAGCGCGGCGGGCGCTTCTATCAAGACGTGGCCGCCTACGGCCATTTCGGCCGCTCCGATCTCCAACTGCCCTGGGAGGACGTGACCGCGGTGGCGGCCGACCTCCGCCAGGCCACCGCCAGCCGGGTCAGCAGCGCCACCTAAACCTGGTCCTTCGGCTTCAGGCTCCTGCCCCACCACCCACCGATGCCTCCAACCCTGGGACTGGGCATCGACCTCGGTACGAGCGGTGTCCGGCTCGCCCTCATCGAGGCGTTCGACGATGCACCGGCGGAGTTCCGGTGGGAGCAGGCCGTCACCTATCCCGGCCGCTTCGAGGATCCTGAAGGCTGGCTCCAGGCCATGGCCACCCTGGTGGCCGCCCTACCCCCCGAAGACCGGCAACGGGTCGGAGCCATCGCCATCGCGGGCACCTCCGGCACCTTGCTGCTCTGCAGGCCCGATGGCTCCTTGTGCGGGGCTGAACTGTCCGCCGCTCTTCCCTATCACCACGCCTGTCCAGGCCAGCAGGTTGCGGCGGCGACCCTGGTGAACAACCTGGGCCCGGCGGCCAGCGCCAGCGGCAGCCTGGCCCGCGCCCTGGAGCTCTTGGAGCGGGCCCAAGCCGCCGGGATCGAAGGGCCCCTGTGGCTGCGGCACCAGGCCGACTGGCTGATGGGCTGGCTCCTGGGAACCTGGCGCTGGGGGGAGGAGGGCAACAACCTGCGTCTCGGCTGGGACCTACAGCGGCAGCGGTGGGGCGGCGCCATCGCCATCCAGACCTGGGCTCCCGGCTTGCCGCAGATCTGCCCCAGCGGAAGGGTGCTGGGGCCCCTGGGGGCCGAAGCGGCCGCCCAGCTCCACCTTTCGCCCCGCTGCCAGGTGGTGGCCGGCAGCACCGATGCCAACGCGGCCGTGCTGGCGGCTGATCCGCTGCCCACGGATGGCATCACCGTGCTGGGGACCACCCTGGTGCTCAAGCAATTCGTACCGGAACCCCTGCAGGGTCCGGGGGTCAGCTGCCACCGGGTGGCCGGCCGCTGGTTGGTGGGGGGAGCCTCCAATGCGGGGGCTGGGATCCTCCGCCGCTTCTTCAACGACGCCCAGATCGCCGCCCTCAGCCGCCAGATCGACCCCAGCCAACCCACCGGTCTGCGGCTGAGGCCGCTGCTGGGAACCGGCGAACGCTTCCCCGTGGATGATCCAACCCTCGAAGCGGTCCTGGAGCCCCGTCCCGTGGGCGACGCTCGCTATCTGCAGGCCCTGCTGGAGGGGCTCACGGCCATCGAGCTGGAGGGGTGGAAACGGCTGCGGGAGCTGGGCGCCCCGGCGTTGCAACGGGTGATCAGCCTGGGTGGAGGGGCCCACAACCCCCAGTGGCGCCAGCTGCGCCAGCGGGCCCTGGGGGTGCCGGTGCTGAACCGGCCCCAGCTCTCGGCGGCCCGCGGCATGGCCCGGCTCGCCCTCGAGGCTCTGAAAGGCAGCGGCTGAGCAGACCTCGATGTGGTGCTTGCTTGAACGGTGCGAGTCATCCGTGAAGTTGGAGGCCCAGGTCTCCTGCAGGATCGGCGCTCCCCGGCGAGGATGGGCCATCCCCACACCACCCACCATCATGCCGGCTCCCCTAGGCGAACGCCTGCGCACCATCGCCTCCATGGCCCTGTTCGTGGTGCTGGCTGGCTATGTGGGATTCAGCGCGATCCGCCTCGGCCTGTTGCTCTGGCAGCGGTTTGCCCTGGCCTGATTCCAGAATCAATGCACAACCGCCCCGAAACCCATGGCAGCTGACCCCCTCACCCCCGCCGTGAGTGATCGGATCTGCCGACACATGAACGACGACCACGCCAGTGCCGTGCTCGCCTATGCACGCCACTACGGCGGCATCAGCGGCGCCCGCCAGGCCCGCATGCTGGCGGTGGGTCCCGATGCCATGCGCCTCGAGGTGGATGGCACCCCCGTGGAGGTGCCCTTCGACCACTCCCTCCAGGACAGCGAGGATGCCCATCGCACCCTGGTGACCATGCTGCGCGCCCTGCCCCAGGACGAGGCTCCAGGAGCCTGAACAGAGGTCCGCACCAGGGAAAGCTGATCACGCGTGTCTAGCCGAGCTGGCGATGCTCCCCCTGGGTTGGTTCCTGATCACTCCCTGTCCCCTTTGTGGCCAGGACCTGGCAGGGCCGAAGTCGGCAGCGGGCCAGGCTTGCCAGGCCTGTTACGAGCGCTTGGAGCTTCCTGAGGAGGGCCTGATGGGCAGCGATCCTCTTCCCTGGTGGGGGGCAGGCCGTTATGGCGGGGGTCTGCGGCTCCTGTTGCTCGACCTGCGCCGCCGGCCGCGCATCGAAGCGGTGGCCGCCCTG
>Ga0209401_1002239_pt1 | contig 12590 bp, 4 predicted proteins | sample M_140807_MF_Meta_FD_187318 | JGI IMG/M metagenome (GOLD analysis project Ga0209401, IMG submission 187318) | Freshwater microbial communities from Lake Montjoie, Canada to study carbon cycling - M_140807_MF_MetaG (SPAdes) (version 2) | ecosystem: Environmental > Aquatic > Freshwater > Lake...
CACGCCGTCGATCGGCCCACGGGCCTCGGCCGCGAGCGCAAACGGACCAAACGCGCGGACATTCCCCGGGCTGCCGAGGCGCCCCGAGACTTCATGCGCCGTCGTGTCGATCGCCAGCTGGAGATTGATCCATTCCCCTGTCGGGATCGGCCCGAGGACGTGCGTCTGCCCGGCGGCGACAAGCAGAAGGTTTTCGGCCGACAGGACAAGTTCGATCGCGGCGCCGTTTGCATCGGTGAGCCTGAAGCGATGACGCCCCGTCGCGGCGGCTGCCGGAGCGTGGAGCCGCAGATCGAGATTGAGAAACACCGGCCCGCCGTTCCCCGGCAGGCCGTGAACCGCCTGCGCGCAGCGGTACGGGCCGGCCCCCGTGGCGATGCTCACGCCGCAGCGGCCGCCGGCGTAGAGATGCTTGAAGGGGCTCTGCGCGGCGGCTGTCACGGCGATCGGCCCCTCATACCGCCACGGCGGCACGAGGACGCCGTAGCTCCCGCCGCCGGCCGGGGCCTGGAGCTCGAAGTCGCCGTCGAGATCGGTGACCGAGCGGAGCGTCGCCGCCGGCACCGGCCGATCGAGGGCGGCAAGCTCCGCCGACAGCCGACTGATGTCGGCTTCGTACGTGCGCCACGCGTGAGCGTCGGGGCGCGCATCCCCGAGCGGTGCCAGGCTCCGCACCCGCTGCTTCTGCTCCGAGCCGGGGAAGGGATAACGGCTGCTTTCGAAGATTCCGTAGAGAGCGTAGTAGTCGCGGAGGCTGACCGGATCGAACTTGTGATCGTGGCAGCGGGCGCAGCCGAGGCTCAGGCCCATCACCGTCGCCCCGAGGGTGTCGATGGTGTCCTGGATCGTGAGGTGGTGGTACTTCTCCGAATCGAACCCGAAGCGGCGTGAGATGGCAAGAAACCCCGTCGCCACGATCCGTTCGTCACGGGCCTCTGGGGGGCCCGCCGCGGCGCGGATGTCGCCGGCGATCTGGTCGCGGAGAAACTCGTCGTAGGGGAGATCGCGGTTGAAGGCGTCGACGCAGTAGTTGCGGTAGCGCCAGGCGACCGGGACGGGATAGTCGGCCGTCTCGCCGGCGGTGTCGGCGTAGCGGACGACGTCGAGCCAATGCCGGGCCCACTTCTCGCCGTAGGCACTCGAAGCGAGGAGCCGCTCGACGACCGTGTCGAAGGCGCGCGGCGACGGATCGGCGACGAACGCCTCGACCTCCGCGGGCGTCGGTGGGAGGCCGGTGAGATCGAACGTTGCCCGGCGGATGAGCGTGCGCCGATCGGCGCGGGGAAGGGGCACGCCCCCTGCCTCCTCCTGGCGGGCGCGGATGAAGCGGTCGATCGTCGTCTGGCACCAGGCTTCGTCGGCCACTGGAGGGAGTGGCGGATCAGCCACCGGCGCAAAGGCCCAGTGCCCTTCGACCTCGAACGCCGCAGCCGTTTCGGGCCACAGCGCGTCGGCGCCGATCCAGCGCTCGAAGGCCGCCACCTGTTCGGGGCGGAGGGCCTTGTCGAGCTCGGGGGGCATCGCGGAGACGTCGTCGTGGCGGGCGATCGCCTGGATGAGGAGGCTTCTGGCCGGATCCCCTGGCACGATCGCCGGCCCGGAATCACCGCCGCCGACGAGGGCGGCGCGCGAGTCGACCCGCAGCCCCCCCGAGACGCGCTCCCCCCCATGGCAGCGGAAGCAGGCGTCGACGAGGACGGGGCGGATCGCCGATTCGAACAGGGCGTCGTCGGCCGCCGCGGCTGGCGCGGCGATGGCGACCAAGGCCACGAGGCTCCAGGCCAGTGCCGAACGGGAGAGCCGAGCGCACCGCATCATGGCTTGACCCTTGGCACCGCGGGGCTGTGGGGTCCGAGCGCCGCCAGCGCCACCCCCACCGGGACGACATCCTCCCCGAGCGTGGCCAGCCGAACCGGCGGCGCCGGCCGCAGCGGCGCCATGAGGAGGCCCACGAGTTGCCGCGCGACGCTCCCCCGCCATGGCTCGCCGATCGCCGCCACGCCACCGCCGAGGACGATCACGTCGGGATTGAGAAGATGGACGACATGCGAGAGCGCGTGGGCATAAGGGGCCGCCGCGGCGTCGAGGATCCGCTGGGCTGCGGTGTCGCCGGCAGCGAGCGCCGCGGGGAGGAGCCGGGCCGAGGGGACGGCACCGGTCGCCGCGGCCGCCCGGGCCAGCGCCCCGGTCGGCTCGGCCGCCACCGCCTCGCGCACGCCACGGTCGATCGCCCAGCCAGCCGAAGAGTCTTCGAGGATCCCGCCGCTGGGGATGAGCCGGAGATGGCCGAGCTCCATTTCGCCACTTGCGCGGCCGCGATAGAGCTGGCCGTCGATCACCAGGCCGCTGCCGATGCCGCTGCCGGCATTGGAATAGACGACGACCCTGGCGCCCTGACCGGCCCCGACGAGCGCCTCGCCGAGGGCTGCGGCATTGGAGTCGTTTTCGAGGACCACCGGCACCGGGCCGAGGCTTTCGCGGACCTGCCCGGCGACCCACGCCGCCAACGGGAAATCGCTCCAGCCCCCGACGTGAAAACTCGTCGCCACCACCCCCTGCTCCCGGTTCACCGGCCCGCCGAAGCCGATGCCGATAGCGCGGATGGCGAGATCATTGCCGGCTGCGTCAGCGACGATGCCGGCGAGTTGGGCCGCGAGCACGGTGCGGATCCCCTCGGCCCCACCGGCCGGATCGACCCGGTCGCTGCGGCGGAGGACGACATGACCATCGGCGGCGACGACTGCCGACTGGAGCTTCGTCCCCCCGATCTCGATGCCGAGCGCCACCGGCGTGAGGCTCCCGGCGCCGCTCACGGCTTCCGCTTCCTCTGCCTCTTCAGGTCGCGCGAGCTGGGAAAGCGTCACGGGGTCACCAAGATCGGGGCCGCCCACTTCGCTGCGGCCTCGGCGAGGTCGGCCGCCGCGCCGCTGAACCGGGTCACCGACTTGCTGCCGCCGGTCGCCTTCGCGGCCGCGGAGAGCACCTCCGGCACCTCCGTCTCACCGGCGAGCCACAGCGGCCGCGGCGAAGCGGCCGCGAGGGCCCCGGGAACATCGAGGTATTTGCCGGCACCGGGAAGGAAGTCAGGGGAGCGGTAGTCGAGAACTTTCCCGAAGCGGAAGCCCTGGGTGTCGATCGCGGTGGCGTCGATCTCGTCCCCGGCGACGGCCCGGGCGGCGGCCACGATCGCCCCGCGCGACCCCAGCCCCACGACCGCGACACGCTGCGGCGACGGATGATCGCCGATCTTGGCGGTGCGGAGGAAATGGACGATGGAGAGGACGTCGTGGGCCCGTTCGGCGAACAGCGTCGGGTTGTAGCCGAAGCTGTAGCCGGCGAACTCGCGCGGGTTTTTCACGACGCGCTGCTTACCGTCGGCATCGGCCGGCGGCGTGAACAGATCGGCCGCGATCACCGTCGTCCCTTGGGAAAGGATCCCGGCCACAGCCTTGAACGACGTGCCGTCGGTCTCGATCGCGCCGCGGCCAGCGTCGTCGAGCCACACGACCACCTTGCCGTTCCACTGTTTCGGATAGAGCCAAAGGACCGGGATCTCCTCGTTGTGGGTGGCGTTGACGAGCTTCCCGGTCATCCGCACGATGCCGCTGGCCTCCGTCTTCTCCGCCATCTCCCAGCGGACCTCACCGGCGCTCGCCGCGGTGCGGCCGATGACCGTCTCCCACGCCGGCGCGAGCACCCCGCGGAGGCCGTCCTTGGTGGCGGCGGCCGCGGTGATCGCCGCGGTCGAATCGGCCGTGAGCTTCGCAAGCAGGTCGCGCTCGAAGTCGGGATCGGCGGCCTTCGGGGCGGGGTGCTCGGCATCCCACACCTTGAGCTTGGCCGGCTCGACCATCTCGTAGTCGCGCTCGATCACCGGCTCGGGGGCGCCGAGGGCGAAATGCTTGTTGACGAAGGTGTAAAAGGCCGAGCGGGTGACGGCGTTGTAGTTGTGGGGGAAGTGCTCACCGCGCTTGAGAGCCACCGCGTCCTTGGCGCCGTAGAGGCCGTAGAGCGTTTGGAGATCGGGGAAACCCTTCGTGGCCAGTTCCTTCGTCCAGTCGTCGGCGGTGTTCATGATCTGCGGCTTCGGAGCAAACAGCGCCGCGAACTCGACATTCCCGGTGCCGACCCGCAGCAGAGAGGAGTTTTCGCAGGTGCAGCCCCCCTGCATCGACGTGCTCACCATCACCATCGGGCCGGAGAGTGTGACGCGGTCGTCGACCGCTGCCACGAGCATCGTCTGCGTGCCGCCGCCGCTGGCGCCGGTGATCGCGATCCTTTTCGGATCGACTTCGGGGAGCGAGAGGACGAAGTCGACCCCGCGGATGCCGTTCAACGTCTGCAGCCCCATGATGCTCTGGAGATGCGATTCGGCCTGCGGGCTGTAGAGCCCCCAACGCTCGGTGGTGTTCATCTCCGGACGTTGCTTGGCGAAGCCGTGGACGAGCTGACGTGAGAACTGGACAGCGTCGGAGTCGGAGAGCATGTCCCACTGCCACACGACGCACCCCATCCGCGCCAGTTGCACGCAGAGCGATTGGAACCGGCTCCGCCCCCCCTCTTCAAAACGCTCTTCGCCATTGGCGATCTCCTTCCGCGTGGCGGCGGCGTCCTGATCGGCATGGCGGGCGTTTTGCCAGTGGCCGTGGGCGAAGAGGACGGCCGGCACCTGCTGGCCATCTTTCAGGCCCAGCGGCCGGTAGAGGTTGCCGGTGACAAACAGCCCCGGAGCGCTCTCGAAGGAGACGTTGGAGACGGTGTAGCCGCCGGTCCCTGCGTTTCCCTTGGCCTCGGGCCCCTTGTGGATCGTGCCGTGGATCGACGGATTGAGCGGCGTCTTCGCCGGCATCGGCCACAGCCCCTGCGAAACGAGGATCCGCTGGCGCACCTCCGCGGCCCGCGGCTTCCAGGCTTCGAGCGTGGTGGGGGGGGTAAAGGGGAAATACCCATCGAGATCCTTGAGCGGAGCGAGGCGCGCCTCCTCGGCATGGGCTGCCGAGCAAAACAAGCCGGCATGGACTGCCGCGGGAAGCGCGACGGCAAGAAGGATCAGGAGGAGAGCGCGGCGGCAGGCGGCGGATGGGCGGGGCATGTGGAGCGGACCTCTTGGGGGAACGGGGCGGCACGGAGCCCGCCGGGGAAATGATTCATGGCGGCGGGCCGATGACGCGGCCCTGCCGGAGATAGGCGAGGAGATCGGCAAACTCGCTGGCGGGGATCGCGCGGCCGAAGCCCTCCGGCATGAGCGAGCGGGCCGTGCCGCGGACCGACTCGATCCGCTCGCGCGGAAGCTGCGTCCGCTCCCCACCGGGGCGAATGAGCACGATCGACTCGGGCGTGTTGGCGGCGAGGATCCCCTCGAGGACGACGCCCTCGTCGGTGACGACGACCGTCGCCTCGTAGCGGCTCTCGACCGCCCGGTTCGGCTCGACGACATCGAGCAGCAATCGCTCGATCGGCCGATCGGCCGCCTCGGCCAGATCCGGGCCGACGCCGTGGCCGAGGGGCTCGGCGCCGGGCGTGGCCGTGCGGTGGCAGTTGGCACAGTGGCGGGCGAAGACCTCGCGGCCTCGCGGTTGGTCGCCCCCCAGGCGGACGGCCGTGGTCAGACGGGTCAGTTCCTCCGGTGCCAGCGCACTGCCGGCTTCCCCCCACAGCCGCAGCGCTGTCTCGCGAACGGCCATGTCGGGCGACTCCAGCAGCGGCTTGCGGCGTTCGAGGGCAATCGCGCCTGCGGGGATCGAGCCCGCATCGAGGGCGGCAAGGAGCGGGGGGATCGCGGCCGGGCGGTCGAGCATCGCCGCAACGGCGGCCGAGCGCACGCCCGGCTCGAGATCGGCCGCAAGGGTGAGCAGTTCGTCGAGCGCTCGAGGAGCGCCGCAGGCGACGACCCCGCGCACCGCTTCACGCTGCACGGCTTCCGGCTCACGCGACGCGGCAAGCGCCAGGAGCGACGACCGCGAGGCGATTCCGGGGCCCGAATCATCGACGGCGGCAAGCGCCAGGAGGCGGATGGCGAGGAGCCGGAGATCGGCGCTGGCGTGCGCGTCTGCGGCGAGGGTGTGGGCGCGGGCCACGGTTCTATCGACCGTCGCGGCATGGCGTTCCCGGATCCAGGCGACGGGGCGACGCGCCGCGACTCCAAGCAGCGCGGCAACATCGAACCACTCGACCTGCCCCGCGTCGGCCCGCGCGGCAAGGAGCGCGAGCACCGTGTCGAGATCGGCGCTCGTCGTATCGGCCGTGGCGGTCGTGGCCAGCTGCGTGACGAGTATCATCCGGGCCTGATCGGGGGGGCGTGGCGATCCATCCCCCGCAGCGGTCTGCCGGGCGATCGCGGCGAGGAGCGGCCCGGCCCGGCCCGGGGCGGCGGAGAGGATGGCCCGCGCGGTCCAGTCGTCGAGGTGCGGCGACGCAGCGGCGACAGCCAGGGCCGGCTCGGCCGGCGATCCGGCCAGCGCCAGCAGCGCAGCGAGGCGCACGCTCCCGTCGGGATGGTCGACCGACGGCACGGCGACGCGATCGCACAGCGCCTGCCTGGCCGACGCCGGATCGGCAGACGCTTCGAAAACGATCCCCTCCGCGGCCCGCGCCAGCCGCAGCCCCTCTTCCCGCAGCCCGGCGTTCTCACTGGCCGTGGCGCGGTCGAGATCGGGGATCGTCAGCCGCGACAGGCCGTCGAGGGCGCGGAGGGCGTGAACGCGCGCGATCGGCGGCGAGGATGGGGCATCGAGCAGGGCCCTCACCGCATGCTCGGCATCCGCGGCGGGAAAGCGCCCCTCGACGAGGAGCCGCTGCGCCGTGTCGCGGCGCCAGCCGTTTGGATCGGCGAGGAGCGCCACGGCCTCAGCAGCGGTCGCCGGCGGGGCCCAGACGCGGGGGAAAAGGTCGGCGCGACGGACGCGCCAGATTCGTCCGGCCCGATCGCCGGCCCGGTGATCGACCGTGGCGGCGACCCCGGGGGGCATGTAGTCGGGATGCTCGACGCTCGCTCGGCAGAAGTCGACGATCCACAAGCTTCCGTCGGGCGCCGTCGCCGTGAACACCGGCCGGAACCAGGTCTCGGCCGAGGCGACAAACTCGCTCCCCTCGGGCTCCGGATGGCTACTCCAGAAGCCGGCGCCCCGCGCCACCGGGCGGCGGCGGACAACCGCATGGGAGACCGGCTCGCAGGTGAAGGCGTCGCCATCGGCCTCGGGGCCGAGGAGATCGCCGCGGAAGATCGTCAGGCCACAGGCGGAGGTGTGCGTGCCGGTGTGGGAAATCGCGGTTGCATTCGTCGCCGCCACCGCCGCCACCCGACTGTCGGCGCCGCTGGGGGCGGCGTCGGTGTAGCCCGGTCCGAGATCGACCAGCGCGTTGCGGACGAGCGCCTCTGGCGGCAGGAGGCTGACCATGAGCGGATTGCGATTGCTGGCCGTGAAGCGGTGGCCGCGCGAGTCGAAGGCGTTGCCAAACTGCCCGAAGCCGGTGACGGCGCGGATTGTGCCGCGCGCGAGATCAAGGCGAACATCGCGCCGATCGATCGACACGCCGGTATCGTCGGGATCGGAAGCCCACCGCACCGATCCCCCGGAGAGCCCGCCGCTGATCCAGACGGCGTTGTCCGGGCCGATCGTGGGGCAGGCGGCCCGCAGTTGCGGATTGCCGACGCGGAATCCGGTGGCGATTCGGGCGTGCGTCTCGAACGTGCCATCGCCATCGGTGTCGGTGAGCAGGAGGAGATCGGGGGAGGCGGTGACGAGCAGGCCGCCGCGGGCGGCGAGGATCCCCTGGGAAAAGGGGAGGTGTTCGGCCACGGCGGTCGAAGACTCGAAGTGGCCGTCGCCGTCGGCGTCGTTCAAGCGGACGACGCGCGAGAGGGGGGGCGAGCCGGCCGGTGGCCCCGAGGGATAGTCGCGGTATTCGACGACGTACGGTCGGCCGGCCTCGTCGAACGTCACCGCCACCGGATCGACGACGGCCGGTTCGGCAGCGACCAGTTCGATCAGATACCCCGCGGCCACGGGCGTGTTGCGGAGCACAGCCTCCGGCGACGGCGCGACCCTTGCCGGTGCTCCGCCGTGGGGCTCGGCCGTCGCCGGCGCCTCGGCCTTCGCCGGGGGTGGGCCTCCGACCAGCGGCGACGGAAATGCCAGCAGCGCGACCAGCAAGCCCAGAGCCCAGGCTCGGGCAGGCCCCGCGCCTGGCGGGCGATCGTCCTGAACGTGCGACCATGTCATCCGAGCAGTTCCCGAATCGGCTCGCCGGAAGGGAGGATCGGCATCGGCCGACCGCCGAGGTCGGGCACGGTGAGCTCCGGATTGATGCCGAGGTGGCGGTAGACGGTAGCCCAGACGTCGTTGGGCGACAGGGGGCGATCCTTGGGGTAGCCGCCGCGGGCATCGGTCGAGCCGACCACCTGCCCCATCCGTAAGCCCCCGCCGGCGACGAGGATCGATTGGGCCCCGGGCCAGTGGTCGCGCCCCGGTTGATGGACCTTCGTCTGCGTGCCGATCTGGTTTTCGAGCCGCGGCGTCCGGCCGAACTCGCCGGTGACGACCAGGAGCACGCGCCGATCGAGCCCGCGGGCCGCGAGATCCTCGACGAGCGCCGTGACGGCCTGGTCGTAGAAGGGCATCCGCCACTTCGCGTCGTCGAAGATGTGGCAGTTGACGGCGTGCGAATCCCAGTTGTAGCAGCAGTTGAGCGGCATCTCGCCGCCGGGATGCTCCATGACGACCGTCACAAACGTGCTCCCCGCCTCCACCAGGCGCCGCGCCAGGAGCGCGCGTTGGCCGAAACGGTGGCGGCCGTAGCGGTCGCGGACAAGGTCGGACTCGCGCGAGAGATCGAAGGCCTCGCGGGCGGCGGGGCTGGTGAGCATGTCGAGGGCGCGGACGTCGAAGTCGTCCTTGGCACGCATCGACGTGCCGGCGTCGACCTCGCGCCGCAGTCGATCGAGGCTTGACGACAGCCCCGAGCGATCAGCCAGGCGCCGTTCCATCGCCGTGTCGAGATTCAGGCTCGGGATCTGGAATTGCGGCGTCGAGGGATCGCCATCGACGATGAACGGGGTGTGAGAGGTGCCGAGGTAGGCGGCGCCGAAGCTGAAGGTGTCGACATGCTGCCGCCCGGAGTCGACCAGCGCGGTGTAGCCGGGAATGCCGGCGACGGCGGCGGGACGGAAGCGGGAAACGAACGACCCGGCCATCGGGAAGTCGTTGACAAACCCGGTCGGCTCCTTCGGGGACCGGCCGGTCAGAAAACGCTTGTGGCCGCCGCCATGATCGGCGAAGTCGTGCGTCACCGAGCGGATGAGGGAATAGCGATCGGCACAGCGGGCGTGGAGCGGGAGGAGCTCGCAGACATCGATCCCAGCCACGTTCGTCCTGATCGGCCGGAAGGCCCCACGGACCTCCGCCGGGGCTTCGGGCTTCATGTCGTAGGTTTCGAGGTGGGGCGGGCCTCCCGGGAGCCAAACGAAGATCACCGCCGTGTCGTCCGCGGCCGGCTGGCCGGCGTCGGCCCTGGCCTGACGGTGGCGGAGGAGATCGGCCAGCCCAAAGCCTCCCAGGCCGAGGAGGCCGGTGGCGATCGCCACCCGGCGGGGGACGGCCGAGCGCACCCCGTCACGGCGCGGGGACAGGCCGTCGGAGCGGAGGGGGGGCGGGCCGGAGCAGGGAATTGCCGACGGTGAGCCGGCCGACGACGTGTCGGGAACGGGAGCCGCGGAAACCGACCGGGGAGCCGTCTCTGCCATCGCATCCCTCCTCAAAGATGTTGGCGAGTATACCAACCCGGCCGGGACCGGCTGCCGGCAAGACCGGGAAGTCAGCCGGAAACGCTGCCGTTTTCTGGACGCTCCCGCCACGCATCGATAAGCTCAGGGTAGGGTGCGGAGTTGCTTGCGGCCAGAGGCTTCCGCCCCCCCTCTTCCAGCCCCTCGGTTTCCTTCCGAAGTGAATACCATGCGCACCCTCCGTCCGGTCGTTTGGACCTTGCTCCTTGTCGCCCTGGTGGCGTTGTTGGTCGGTCCGTTGCCGGCCAACGCCCAGACGACCAAGGGCCCGTCGTCGAAATCGCAGGGGCCAAAGTCAGCGCCGCGATCGGCCCCCTCGGCCGACGGGGCCCGCAAGGGAAGCGGCGACGCATCGAGAAGTGGCGACGCATCGAGAAGTGGCGACGCATCGAGAAGTGGCGACGCATCGAGAAGTGGCGACGCATCGAGAAGTGGCGACGCATCGAGAAGTGGCGACGCCGCCAAAGGATCGCGCGCTGCGGCGCCGAAGGGGACGGCAGGGAAGGCGTCGAGCGCCGCCGCTGCTGACGAGCAGACGGCGGCCGGTGAGGCGGCGCCTCTCGGGCCGCTCGAGCAGCTCGAGGCCGATGCGCAATCGTGCCGCACCGCCGAGGAAGCGGTGCAGGTCTACAAGATCTTCCTCGCCAATCCGAAGCTCCCCGCCGATCTGCGCAAAGCGGCGGAGAAGAAGCTGGCCCAGTGGAAGGTGATGGAGGAGCAGAAGCAGCTCCGCCTCGGAAAGAAATGGGTTACCGCGGAGGAGTACGAGAGCGTCTCCAAGAAGGCCGACCAGATGGTTCGCCACAGTTACCAGCTCTTCAAGCTCGGCAACCGCGATCTCGCCAAGAAGGAGCTGATCTCCGCCAGCCGGCTCAACCCCGAGAGCGGACGGGCCGACTTCGTGATGGGCTTCATCTACTCGATCGTCGCCGACAACGATCTCAAGGCGGTGGCCCACTTCTCGGAGGTGGTGAAGCGCGAGCCAAACAACGCCTTTGCCTACAACAACCTCGCCGTCAGCGAGGTGTTCCTGAAGCGCTATGCCGCGGCCGCGAAGCACTTCCGTCGCGCCCTCGAGATCATGCCCGAGCTCCAGGAAGTTGCCGACAACATCGCCGTGGCGATCGGCATGGACGGCATGGTGCGGCAGCGGCAGATTCCCGACGATCAGGCGGACGAGTTCAACGAGCTGTACCGCAGGGCGCTCTACGAGCTCCACCTTCTCCCCCTCGACCAGAGCCGGGCTGCCGAGACGGCGCAGAATGGCCAGCAGGGGAACGGCCCCGGGGGCCCAGGCGGGCCGGGTGGGCCCGGTGGTCCACGCGGCCCCGGCTCCATGGGGGGGCCGGGATCGCCCGCCGGGCCAGGTTCGCCGGCGGGCCCTGGCGGCCCCGGTGGGGCTGGCGGCCAGGGTGGCCAGCAGAACAGCCGCCCGATGTTTGCCTACCGCGTCTTCGGGCCGTCGGGCCGGTCGATGGGAGGCGCCCAGGGGGAGCAGGGGATCCAGTCGATGTTTGACGAGCCGGCGCAGGTTGTCGTCAGCATCTCCAACGGCACCGGCTTCGTTATCGCCCCGGGGTATGTGCTCACCAACCACCATGTCATCGAGGGGGCCACCGACATCACGATCCTCGATCCGAAGAATCGGGACAAGCAGCTCCTCGCCACGCTCGTGGCCGAATCGGAGAATCCCGATCTCGCGCTGCTCCGGGTCGAAGGTCTTGAGACGGAGCCGATGCCGCTGGGCGAGGCAATGCCGAAGCGCGGCACCGAGATCATGGTCCTCGGCTATCCCGGCGGCTCGGCGCTCGGCCTGGAATTGAAGAGCGCCCGCGGAGAGGTCGCCTCCGCGGCCGATCCGAAGCTCGACGGGACCTTCCTTTTCGACGCCATCGTCAATCCCGGTAACAGCGGCGGGCCGATCATCAACCAGACGGGTCGGGTCATCGGTGTCGTCGTGGCGATCAGGCGGACGAGCTTGATCGGGTCGGCCTACTCCGTCGGCATCCCGATGGAGCGAGTCTGGCCGTTCCTCGAGGAGCACCTCCCCGAGGTCGAGCCGGCAACCGATAAAATCGGCGAGGAGAAGTGGGTTGACATCGACGAGCGCCTCGGGGCCTCGACCGTGTTCATCACCGCGAAGCTCAAGCGCGGTGGCAAGAAGAAGGAAGAGTCGAAGCCGGGTGATGACTTCGCCCAGGGTGGGAATCAGGGTGGGAATCAAGGTGGCAACGGTCCGCCGGCCGGAGCCCCTCCCGGCTACGGTCCGCCAGGGGCACTGGGAGGATCGCCACCAGGATCCATTCCGCCGGGCGGATTCAGCGGGAGCCCCGCGGCGCCGGGCGGCCCGCCGAAGGGGGGCTACGGTGGTCCCGGTGGCCCCGGCACTCCTCCGGGCTACGGACCACCGGGAGGGACTCCTGGCGCACCTGGTGCCCCCGGCACACCTCCGGGCTACGGCCCCCCGGGCGGGACTCCCGGTGCCCCCGGCACCCCTCCGGGCTACGGCCCACCGGGCGGAACTCCCGGTGCCCCCGGCACTCCTCCGGGCTACGGCCCACCGGGCGGGACTCCCGGCGCGCCTCCGGGCTACGGACCCCCGGGAGGGACTCCTGGCGCACCTGGTGCCCCCGGCACACCTCCAGGCTACGGACCCCCGGGCGGAACTCCTGGTGCCCCCGGCACACCCCCGGGCTACGGACCCCCGGGAGGGACTCCTGGCGCACCTGGTGCCCCCGGCACACCTCCAGGCTACGGACCCCCGGGCGGAACTCCCGGTGCACCCGGCACACCTCCGGGCTATGGCCCA
>Ga0209401_1002240_pt1 | contig 12583 bp, 10 predicted proteins | sample M_140807_MF_Meta_FD_187318 | JGI IMG/M metagenome (GOLD analysis project Ga0209401, IMG submission 187318) | Freshwater microbial communities from Lake Montjoie, Canada to study carbon cycling - M_140807_MF_MetaG (SPAdes) (version 2) | ecosystem: Environmental > Aquatic > Freshwater > Lake...
AACCTACTAGGCGAAGCTCAGAGTGGCCATATTGCGGCAGTTGGCTACGACCTCTATTGCCAACTCGTCACCGAAGCGGTCGCCGAGATGAAGGGTGAAGAAGTTCCATCAGTCGTTCCCGAACTCAAGCTTGATGTACCAACAAATGCTTTCTTGCCTACCGACTACGTCACCAAGGAAGAGTCACGTTTGGATGCGTACCGCCGACTTGCATCGGTCACGTCGATTGCGGACGTGGAAGACATTCGCAACGAATGGCTCGATCGCTACGGACCATTGCCACAGCCCGCTCTTGCACTGATCAATGTTGGGCTGTTGCGAGCAGAATGCCATCGACTCGGTTTGCGCGAGTTGGTTGTTGCCGATGGACGTGCGCGCATGTTGCCCATCGCGCTCAAAGCAAGTGAAGTCATGCGCTTGCAACGCATCGCCAAAAGCCCAGATTGGAACGAGAAGATCAAACAACTCGTCATCACATTGCCACGCGCAACAAATCCGAAGGTCGACGACGATGCAACTGTCACATTTCTTGTTGGATTCCTCCAAGAACTTGTTGAGCCAGCCAACTAGGCTCTATCAAATGTCAAACGCCGTAAACACCCCTCAAACCAACCGATTCAGTCGCCCAACCGCACTTGCAGCGATGCTTGTTTCGTTGGTTCTTGTTGCTGCTGCTTGCGGATCCTCTTCCACAGCAAACAATGCCCTTTCGCTCAATGGCGACAGCGTTTCGGTCGACAAGTTTGAAAAAACAATTCTTCAATTGGCAGATGCCAAGCAAATCACGCTCGAGAACGGTAAGGCCACAGGAGATGTCGCTCGTTCAGTACTCGGCGCAATGTTGCGTGGTGTTGCAACGAGCCAAATCGTTCAGCAATACAAAGAGGCAGCTACTCAAGCAGATAAAGACGCTGTGCTCAAGCAAATGCAACAGGATCCGAACTTTGATGCATTAGGACCAGACCTAAAAGATCTCATTTTGTCAATGAACTCAGAAGACTTGGCGCTCGCTCGCATTAAGGCACCAGCAGAAAAAGAAGTTGCAGCAATGTATGAAAAGGCGCCAGCATCACTTGGTGCAATGTGCGTGCAACACATCCTTGTAAAAGAATCGGCAACCGCCGACAAAGTCTTGAAACTGCTCAATGAGGGCGGCGACTTCAAAAAATTGGCCGGCGAATATTCGATCGAACCAAACGCTGGAGAAACAGGTGGCGTGCTTGGAAGTGCCGATGGTGACTGCTTGTTGCTGAGTGATTATCAGGCGCAATTCGATGCCGGATTCACCGCAGGAGCACTGCTTGCAAAACCTGGTGTTCCAACTGGCCCAGTCAAGAGCAGCTTTGGTTATCACGTGATCTTGGCTCGCCCATACGCAGACATCAACTTGTCGCTCAACGCTCTCTTGGCAAAAACACCAGGACAAATGCTCGTTGTTGGACTACTTGCCACAAGCACAGTCACTGTTGGTTCGCAGTACGGTCACTTTGATGCGGCCACCAACAAAATCGTCGCCAACTAAATCGGTCAAGATTCACAACTCATGACCGCACGTGTTGTGATTGTGGGCCTCGGCCCAGGGCCACGCAATACCGTCACGCAAGCAACCCTGGAAGCAATCGAACGCATCGATGTGCAGTTTGTGCGCACCAAGCGTCACCCAACTGCCGACTTGATGCCCAAAGCAACAAGTTTTGATTCGCTATACGACACGCTTCCAACATTTGAAGATGTGTATAGCGCGATCACCGAAGCAGTTGTTGCGGCTGCACTCAAACACGGCGAGGTGTTGTACGCAGTGCCAGGTTCACCGCTGATTCTCGAGTCGAGCGTGGCGCAATTGCGTGCCGACACGCGAGTTGAGGTGCAAGTACTACCCGCTTTAAGTTTTTTGGATCTTGCTTGGGAAGCCCTAGGTATCGACCCAGTAAACGCAGGTGTGCGTCTCATCGACGGTCATCGTTTTGCACTTGAAGCAGCCGGCGAACGTGGGCCACTGCTTGTCTCTCAGGTGCACGCCGACTGGGTGCTCTCTGATGTCAAGCTGGCACACGAATCTGCAAACGGCAATGAGCCGGTCGTGTTGCTACATCATCTCGGACTCCCCGATCAACGCGTCGAGCACACCACATGGCAAGAACTCGATCGTGTGTTGCCGGCTGATCACCTCACCACTTTGTACATCGCACAAATGGCCGAGCCAGTGTCGGGCGAACTCGCTCGACTACATCAATTGGCCCGCACATTGCGCGAGCAATGCCCGTGGGATCGCGAGCAGACACACGACTCGCTGATTAAACATCTGATCGAAGAAACGTATGAAGTAGTTGACGCCATCGAATCGCTCGACGCTAACGACTCAGCAACCGACGAGGCCTTCATTGAAGAACTCGGCGACCTGCTCTACCAAGTTGAGTTTCATGCCACCATCGCCGAACAGCAGGGTCGCTTCAGCATGGCCGATGTGGCGCGATCAATCCACGACAAACTCGTACGCAGGCACCCACACGTGTTTGGAGATGTCGTAGCAAACAGTGCCAACGACGTAGTGCAGACGTGGGATGAAGTGAAGCGCGCAGAGAAAAAATCAGCCGACGGTGCTAGTTCCACATCCACATTTACTGGTGTTGCAAAGTCTGGTCCCTCGCTGCAATACGCCACAAAAATTCAAAAACGGGCAGCGGATGTTGGTTTCGACTGGCCAAACGCCGATGGAGCATTTGAAAAGATCATTGAAGAGTCTGCCGAGATTCGTCAAGCAGTTGCACTCAACAGCGACCCAGAAACGGTGCGAATGGAGTTGGGTGACTTGCTCTTTAGCGTGGTCAACCTGTCGCGCCACCTTGGCCACGATGCCGAGCAAGCGCTTCGCGGAGCAAGTGACAAATTTCGCCATCGTTTTGAGCAGGTCGAGCAACTAGCACTCTCGCGAGGCATCGATCTCGCCAATGCACCACTTGAGCAACTTGATGCTTTGTGGGACGAAGTCAAAAAACAATAAGATCATCTCATGAGCAAGATCAGCCAAGTCGCGGCACGAGAGGTTTTAGATTCGCGAGGCAACCCAACTGTTGAAGTGGATGTGACTCTTGCATCGGGTGCAACTGGCCGAGCGATTGTTCCGTCCGGGGCATCGACTGGAGCGCATGAAGCAACCGAGCTTCGTGACGGCGGCACGCGCTTTAAGGGCAAAGGCGTGCTCAATGCAGTTGCCAATGTCAACAGCGAAATTAGGACTGCGCTAGTTGGTAGAGACGCAAGTAAACAATCGGCAATTGACAACACATTGTGCGAACTTGATGGAACCCCAAACAAATCTCGGCTCGGCGCCAATGCAATACTTGGCGCAAGCTTGGCAACTGCTCATGCATCGGCAGCCGAACGCAAAATGCCACTGTTCCAGTCAATAGGTGGTGACGACGCTTGTGTGCTTCCCGTGCCGATGATGAATGTGCTCAATGGTGGCGTGCACGCCGACAATAACGTTGACCTTCAAGAGTTCATGATCATGCCGATTGGGGCATCAAGTTTTTCTGAGGGGTTGCGCTGGGGTGTCGAGACGTATCACACGCTCAAATCGTTATTGCACGATCGCAAACTTGCTACAGCAGTTGGCGACGAAGGTGGCTTTGCACCAAACCTCGCAAGCAACGAAGATGCAATTGCGATCTTGGTAGATGCAATTGAAGCAGCGGGTTTCAAGCCAGGCGTCGATATTGCCATCGCGCTCGATCCGGCAATGAGCGAACTCTTTCGTGATGGCAAATATCACTTGGCTGGCGAAGGTCAGGTTTTTAGCAGCGAACAATTGGTTGCATGGTGGACGACGCTCGTCAACAAATACCCGATCGTTTCTATTGAAGACGGAATGGCGGAAGACGACTGGGCCGGATGGTCTTCGCTCACCAAAGCATTGGGATCTCGCGTGCAACTCGTGGGTGATGATCTGTTTGTCACCAATGTAAAACGATTGCAGCGCGGCATTGACGAGCACATCGCCAACAGCGTGCTCATCAAGGTCAATCAAATTGGCACACTGACCGAAACCCTCAACACCATCTCGCTCGCTCGTAACAATCAGTACACAAGTGTGATGAGTCATCGCAGCGGTGAAACCGAAGATGCAACAATCGCCGACTTGGCTGTTGCTACCAATTGTGGTCAGATCAAAACAGGGGCGCCAGCACGCAGTGACAGAGTGGCTAAGTACAACCAGTTGCTACGCATCGAACAAATTCTTGGTAATCGCGCGCAGTATCTTGGCAAGCAAGCCGTAAGCCGTTAGGCGTCAGCAACCGCATACTCCCCCATTTTGGGCTTCTCAACAGCCACAATGGAGGGGTGTCAAGTACCGATCTGCATCTCGTGCGCCATCGCGGAGTGCGCGCATTTGCGGTTCCTCTCGCAGTCCTCGTGGTCTTTGCTCTTGCGACAACACTGTTTGTTGTGCCAGTGCGCACATGGATGAGTCAGCGCAACGTGCTTAATACGAAGGAGCAGGAATACGCCGCTTACGAAGACATTGTTGAGAATATGCAAGACCAAGTGAACTATCTGCAATCACCTGCCGGATTGCGCGATGCCATCCGCACACAACTTGGCTATCTCTATCCTTCCGAGCGCCGAGTTCCAATGATGGACACCCCCGCGCTCTCTACAACGCTCCCCGAGCGTTGGCCATACACAATCGTTTCGACGATGATGTTTGTTAAAACACTCGAGGCAGCACAGCAGGATGCAAAGGGCAAGATTTCTCTTGACCCGCTTGTTCCGTAACGCACTTCGATCACTAACCTTGCTGCAACCCCCAAAGAGGAGAAGTAATGGCTGGAAGCATTTTAGGGAACCGCGTTCTTCGTAAAGAAGACCCAAAGTTTCTTACAACTGGTGGCATATATGTAGACGACTTGCGCGACGAGCCGTTGTTGGTCGGAGCTGTGCATGCAACATTTGTTCGCTCAACCGTTGCCCACGCCAACATCACAGGCATAGATGTCTCTGAAGCCCTCACGATGCCAGGCGTCGTTGCTATTTACACAGCGCAAGATCTTGGTCTGCAACCTGTTGAAGCTTCATTTAATCCGATGGCCAAGCGAACACTTCTCGCGAGTGGGAAAGTTCGTTACGTTGGCGAACCTCTCGCGGTAGTGCTCACCGAACTTGCAAACCAAGGCGAAGATGCAGCAGAGCGCGTGATCGTCGACTACGACGCTCTCGAAATTCTTATTGATGTTGAGCAAGCAATGACGTCGTCAACTCTGATCTTCGAAGAAGTTGGTAGCAACGTTGTATTTGAGTCGACAGCAATCGGCATGCCAGATAACACGGGTGATGCATTGTTCGCAGATTGCGAAGTTGTCGTCAAGGGACGGTTCGTAAACCAGCGTGTTGCACCTTGCCCGCTTGAAGTACGTGGTGCCGCCGCAGCATGGGACAACGGTCGCTTAGTGCAATGGCTGTCAACGCAACACGCACAAGGGGCGCGCGATGCAATCCTCAAAGTCAATGCGTTGGAAGCTGGTCAAGTGCGCGTGATCACACCAGATGTCGGCGGAGGTTTCGGAGCAAAGATCGATGCGTACCCAGAAGATCTTTTGTTGGGACGAATTGCGAAGCAAGTTGGCAAACCAGTTCGTTGGACAGAAACTCGCAGCGAATCGATGGTCGCCCTCGGTCATGGACGTGGACAAATTCAATACATCACCATTGGTGGAACTCGCGCAGGAAAAGTAAAGGCATACCAGTTACACGCACTTCAAGATTCGGGTGCGTGGGTCGATGTTGGCGCAATCCTTGCCCCATTCATGACCCGCCCGATGGCTTCTGGTGTCTACGACATTCCCGTGATTGAAGTGCGCACTACTTCGGTTGCTACAAACACGACACCAATGGTTGCGTATCGTGGCGCAGGACGCCCAGAGGCAACTGCAGCAATCGAGCGTGCGATGGATTTGTTCGCACTCGAACTTGGCAAAGATCCTGCCGAAGTGCGACGCATCAACCTCATACCGAAGTTTCTCGAGCCTTTCACTACATCTATTGGACAAACCTACGACGTAGGTGACTTTGAAGGTGCGCTTGACAAAGTTCTTGAGGCATCCAACTACACACAACTTCGCAAAGACCAAGCTGCTCGTCGCGCAAGCGGCAGCACCAAACAACTTGGCGTAGGTATCAGTGTGTACGTAGAAATCACTGCTGGAACATCTTCGGGCGAATACGGCAAGGTTGAAGTTCTTCCAAACGGTCGCGCAATTGTGTACACCGGCACATCACCGCACGGACAGGGTCACGTCACATCGTGGTCGATGTTGGCAAGCGATGAAACTGGCATTGCAATGGACATGATCGACGTTGTGTGGGGCGACACCGATGCCATTCCATCAGGCGGTGGCACCATGGGATCTCGTTCGCTCCAACAAGGTGGTGCTGCTGTGCACCAGGCATCCAAAGAACTCGTTGAGCAAGCACGTAAACACGCAGCACGTTTGCTCGAGGCCAACGAAGACGACGTGGTATTCGACAAGTTCACCGCTGCATTCCATGTGGCAGGCACTCCAGCAGTTGCAAAAACATGGGCAGACATTTCATCAGCACTTGCAGCTGATGGCGGCTTAGTCCAAGAATCAAATTTTGTATCCAACGGCGCAACATTTCCTTTTGGTGCACACGTTTCAGTTGTTGAAGTCGACACCGAGACCGGCAAAGTCACTTTGATCAGACACGTTGCGTGCGACGATGCTGGCCGAGTAATCAACCCACTTATTTTGGATGGCCAAATTCATGGTGGCATCGGCCAAGGCGCCGCACAAGCACTGCTCGAAGAAGTTCGCTATGACATGGACGGCAACCCGATCACTTCCAACTTTGCCGACTACGCATTTATCTCAGCAGCAGAATTACCAAGCTTCGAGGTGATTCACATGGAGACACCAACGCCCCGCAACCCACTTGGTGCAAAAGGCATCGGCGAGTCTGGCACTATTGGCTCAACACCTGCAGTGCAATCTGCTGTTGTCGACGCACTCACCCACATGGGCGTGCGTCACATCGACATGCCGGCAACACCAGAACGCGTGTGGAGCGCAATTCAGGCAGCCAATTAAAAGGCAGCCAGTAATGGCTGCTTCGAATGTCAGTCGTAGTGTTGGTATATGAATTCATTAGCTCAATCGACATCTGATCCAATCGTTGCTCAAAATCTTGTTCGGTATTTCGGAGATGTCAAAGCCGTTGATGGCATCGACATCACGGTGAAGACGGGCGAGATTTTTGGATTTCTTGGGCCAAACGGTGCAGGAAAATCGACGGCTGTGCGCATGCTCACCACGTTGCTACGCCCAACTTCTGGCACAGCAACCGTCGCAGGTTTCGATGTCGCCAAGCATCCCGACGAAGTACGTCGTCGTATTGGTGTTGCGCTACAAGATGCAGCGATTGACCCCTTGATGACTGGTACCGAATTGCTGCGCTTGCAAGCTGTGCTCTACGGAATACCGCAGACCCAAATGAAAAATCGTGCGAGTGAGTTGCTCGAGCGTGTTGGCCTCACCGCCGCAGCCGATCGCCGTGTTGGCACATATTCGGGTGGCATGCGTCGCCGTCTCGACTTGGCGCTCGCCCTGATTCATCAACCAACAGTTCTATTTCTTGACGAGCCAACAACTGGTCTTGACCCAATGAGCCGCATGTCGCTGTGGGAAGAAGTGCGTCGCCTCAACAACGAAGGCACGACCGTCATGTTGACCACACAGTATTTGGAAGAAGCAGATCAACTCGCAGATCGCATCGCCATTATTGACGCCGGCAAAATCGTGCGCGAAGGAAAACCGCAAGATCTCAAAGCCGGCGTCGGATTTCCAACTCTGCTCATCACTGTTCCAGCCGATCAATCCGCGCGCGCCAAGGCTGTGCTCGCAACATTCGGCGACATGCGACCAACCGCCGAGGGATCGCTTGGTGTTGGCTTGCGAGGTGGCGCCAATGTTGTTACCGACGTTGTGCGCAAACTTGACGAAGCTTCGGTGCGAGTTCAGCATCTTGAAATTAATGAGCCAAGTCTTGACGACGTCTTTGCAGAAGCAACTGGCCACCGTCTCGAGGGCGCCAAAGCATGACCGTCGAGACATCGTTTGTCATACCAACTGGCATCATCGAGACAACGGCCCGCAGCCGTCAGCTCTCAATACGCCAAACCATCGCCTTGGCAAAGCGCTCCACCTACGAGATCGCACGCCAACCTGCACTCATTGCACCAAGCATGTTCTTCCCCATCTTTTTTGCGGTACTCAGCGCATCAAGTTTTGGTAAGACAACCTCAATTCCTGGGTTTCCAAAAGTTGAGTCGTTCATGCAATTCACTCTTGCGTCCACAATCGTTCAGGGCGTGTTGTTTGGTTCTGTCACAGGCGCAGCGGCTCTAGCAACTGATATTGAGATTGGTTTTTTTGATCGCTTGCTACTCGCACCAACAACTCGCACTGGTATTTTGCTCGGGCGTCTTGCCGGCAGTGCGCTATTCGGATTCTTTCAATCTGCATTCTTCCTCGCTGTACTCGTTCCCTTTCACGCACCCATTAATGCAGGAATCCCGGGCGCTCTGGTAATGGTGTTGTCGGGTGGAATCGTTTCGCTCGCTATTGGCGCCATCATGTCGTCGGTCGCCATACGCACCGGTTCGGCCGAAGCAGTGCAAGGAGCATTTCCACTGTTATTTGTATTGCTTTTCTTTTCGAGTGCATTCTTCCCGCGTGAAACTATGAGTGGGGCCTACAAGCGAATCGCCGATGTCAACCCAATTTCGTATCTCGTTGAAGGTCTGCGCGCACTCGTTCTCGAAGGGTTTACCGTGTCTGCAGTAGTTCGATCACTCTTAGTTCCTACCCTTATTTGTTTAGCCGCAATTCTTTTTGCTCTCAAAGAACTCCGCCGAAAGTTGGCAGCGTTATGAGCACGCAACAAAACACTGCAGTAGTTGCCACGTCAATAGCAATGCCGACAACCATGCGCAGTGCTCGTGGGCTGGCTCAACGAGGAATCCGCAATATTCGTCGCCTCCCTTCAGCGTTTTTCCCAGCGATGGCGATGCCGGTGTTCACGATGATTGCATTTGCGGGAACATTTGCCGCCATCACCAGATTGCCGGGCTTCCCCACCGATCGATCGGTCAACTGGTTTATGCCGCTCGGAATTTGTTTTGGCGCTGCATTCAGTGGCATCGGCCTTGGCTTCTCAACAATCCGCGACATCGAGACTCGTTTCTATGATCGGCTGCTGATGTCGCCAGCACCTCGTCGCTCGCTCATCATCGGTCCGCTACTTACCGCGTGGGTCCGAGTTGCAATCTTGTGCGCCTTCGTTATTCCCATGGGAATGCTTCTAGGTGTTCGTTTCACAAGTGGATTGCTCGGATTGTTTACGTTGGTCGTTGCGGCTGTTGGGGTCTCGACCATTTCGCTCGGTTGGGGACTCGGACTCGCATTCAGATTTCGCGACATGCGTGGCGCTGCAGTGATGCAGCTCACCATGTTTGTGGTGCTGTATCTTTCGAGCGCACAGATGCCACTCCCACTCATGCGTGGTTGGTTGCACAACGTTGCGCGAATGAACCCGACTACTAATATTTTGCGTCTTGCCCGTGAAGGACTTGTGCTTAAAACTTCACCCGATTACATGAGTTGGTCAAATACATGGGGTGGTTTGCTCGCGATTGCTGGCATGGCAACACTCACACTTGTATTTGCGCGTCGGGGCCTCAACAAACTCGACAAATAGACAGTTATTGTTGATCCTGTATGCATCCGGCAATCGCACACCGTACGGTAATCACTCGGCGCGCACTGATGTGTGCACTGTTTCTAGTCGTTCTTCCAACGAGCGCAGTTGGCGCAAAAATATCCAGTACTCGTTTGACAATTTCGGACGGCGTATTTAGCCAAGCCTCAGTTGTGGTACTCAAAGGCGGCACCATCACCCTGAAGAATTCCGACAGTGTTGCCTACCGCATCAAAGTTGGTGCCACCTTGGTAGTCATCCCTGCCAAGGGGTCAAAGACCATCCCACTCCCCCAACGCGGAACATTCTCCATTACCTGCGCCAAAGTACCAAGTTTGCGAGCAACACTTACCGTCAAGTAACTCTTCCGTTTTACAAACCTGCCTCAATGGGGCATGATGAACCTCGCCACGACGTTCGTGCACAAGGGGAAAGTGAGAGATACATAATGGTTGATATCAAAGTCAGCATCACGGTCAATGGAACTCAACAAGTAAAAGATGTAGAGCCTCGCACACTGCTCGTACATTTTTTGCGCGATCAATTACAACTCACTGGCACAAACATCGGTTGTGACACATCGAGTTGTGGTGCATGCACCGTTCATCTCGATGGTGAAGCAGTCAAGAGTTGCACAGTGCTCGCAGCGCAGGCCGATGGTGGCACAGTGACAACCATCGAAGGTCTGAGCAAAGACGGCACGATGCATCCAATGCAACAAGCATTTATGGAAAACCACGGTCTGCAGTGTGGTTACTGCACACCAGGAATGGTCATGGCATCAATTGGTTTACTCAATGAAAATCCAAATCCAACAGAAGAAGAAGTCCGACTCGGCCTCGAGGGCAACCTCTGTCGCTGCACCGGATACCACAACATTGTGAAGTCGGTGCTCGCTGCGGCGAAGAAATAGGAGACGGTCATGACAATGACAGACAACCGCCAAAATACCGTGATCGGTACGCGGCAACTACGTCGCGAAGATCCTGCCCTCTTAACTGGTGAAGCAAAGTTCACCAACGATCTCAATTTGCCTGGTGCACTGCATCTTTCAATCTTGAGGTCTCCACACGCACACGCAAAAATTGTGAGCATCAACACTGCTGCAGCAAAAGCTTCACCAGGCGTAGTCGCTGTGTATACCGGTGCAGAGTTGCAGTCTCAGTGGGCTGGCCCAATGCCATGTGCATGGCCAGTAACTCCAGACATGAAGAATCCGCCACACTTCCCTCTCGCAGCAACAAAAGTTTGCTACGTAGGTGACGGCGTAGTTGCAGTGCTTGCCACAAGCGAGAGCGCATCGCGTGATGCACTCGACCTCATAGACGTGGAATACAAGGTTTTGAAAGCAGTTGTCGATGTTGAAGATGCGCTCAGTGATGCCAACATCATCCACGAAGATTTAGGAACGAACAAAAGTTATACCTGGAACTTGAAGATTGAGGCCACCGAAGGTTGCGTCGAAGACGCATTTCAAAAAGCCGCGTTCAAAGTGAGCGAGCGATATGTGCAGCAACGTTTGTTGCCAATGGCCATGGAGCCACGTGCGGTTGCCGCTGTGCCTCAACCATTTGGTGGCGACATCACTCTCTACTCATCTACCCAAATTCCTCACATTCTCAAAGTGATGGCCGCACTCACACTCGGTATTCCCGAACATCAGGTGCGTGTGATTGCGCCAAGTGTTGGTGGCGGCTTCGGATCAAAACTCGACGTGTATGCCGAAGAATTGTTGTGCATGGCGCTTGCGCGTAAACACAGCCTGCCCGTGCGTTGGGTTGAAGAGCGCAGTGAAAACTCAATGGCCACCATTCACGGTCGTGGCCAAGTGCAATACGTCGAACTCGCAGCCGACAAAAGCGGCAAACTCACCGCGGTTCGTGTACGCATCAAGGCCGACATGGGTGCATATCTGCAGTTAGTCACCCCTGGCGTGCCAATCTTGGGTGCGTTCTTGTATGCGGGCGTCTACGACATCCCGCTCGCCTACGACTTCAGTTGCGATGGCATCTTCACCACGCTCACACCAACCGATGCATATCGCGGTGCTGGTCGTCCAGAAGCCACGTACGCCATCGAGTCGGCAATGGATGCGCTTGCTCGTGAAATGAAAATCGATCCACTTGAATTGCGCAAGCGCAACTTCATTCAAAAAGAGCAGTTTCCGTACACAGCGTTTAGTGGTCTTACGTATGACTCAGGTGATCACTTGCAGGCAGCCGAAAAAGCAGCAGGTCTTGCGGATTATGTGGGCATTCGCGCACAACAAGCAAAACAAAATGTGCCTGGTGCCAAAAAACGTTTGGGTATTGGCATGAGTTCGTACTTTGAAATGTGCGGTCTAGCTCCGTCGCGCGTGCTCGCCTCGCTCAACTATGGCGCTGGCGGATGGGAAGCAGCAACAGTGCGCGTCTTGCCAACATGCAAAGTGCAAGTTGTGACCGGCACATCGCCACACGGTCAGGGTCACGAAACTTCGTGGGCCATGATTGCATCCGAAAAACTTGGTATCCCGCAAGAAGATATCGATGTGTTGCACAGCGACACGGCGATTTCTCCACTAGGTCTCGATACATACGGTTCGCGCTCGCTTCCCGTCGGTGGAGTTGCCATTGCAGGTGCTTGCGACAAAGTCATTGACAAGGCTCGACTTATTGCTGCACACCAATTGGAGTGTTCTGCCGATGACCTCGAGTTTGCTGGTGGCGTGTTTAGCGTCAAAGGTTCACCAGACCGCGCAGTACCGATGGCGGCAATTGCATTTGCAGCATTTACTGCGCACAACTTGCCAGATGGCCTCGAGCCAAAC
>Ga0209401_1002243_pt1 | contig 12580 bp, 13 predicted proteins | sample M_140807_MF_Meta_FD_187318 | JGI IMG/M metagenome (GOLD analysis project Ga0209401, IMG submission 187318) | Freshwater microbial communities from Lake Montjoie, Canada to study carbon cycling - M_140807_MF_MetaG (SPAdes) (version 2) | ecosystem: Environmental > Aquatic > Freshwater > Lake...
CGGTTTCCAGGCCAACGAGCTGCTGTTCGAGGTGATGGGCCGCACCTTCCTCTGCCTGCACGGCCACCAGGTGGGGGCGAATCTGCAGAAGAGCGTCCAGGAGATCACCGGCAAGTACGCCGCCCGCGGCATCACGGTGGACTACACGCTGTTCGGCCACCTGCACGCCACGGCGATCGGCGACTACCACGCCCGCAACGCCTCGCTGGTGGGCAGCAACGCCTACTCAGAAGCCGGCCTGAACTTCTGCAGCAAGGCCGCCCAGAACGTCCACATCGTGACCGCCCAGGGCCTGGACGGCATGAAGGTCGACCTGCAGGACACCACAGACATCGAGCCCTATCCCTTCGCCAGCGAATGGGAGGCCTACTGCCCCAAGAGCGCCGGAAAGCTCCACGAGGGAGCCGTCGTCTACCAGGTGATCGTCTGATGACCCGCTCCTACCCAAACCCCACCGGCTGCACCAACCCTGCGTCGAACAACCCGACCCCTCGCTGCAACGCCATGAACGCCACCACGACCAAGCCCGTTGCCTCGGCTGCTGTCACGACCGCTGCCAACGGCGGCTCCCTGCTGCAAACGATCAGCGCCCTGCTTGATCAGCTGGCCCAGCTGCAGAGCCTGCTCGGCGTTGAACCCTGCGGCGCTCTGCCCAGGCCTGCCGGTCGCCGGTCTCCCGCCACCGCTGGCCGCGGTTATTCCTCCAGCCCGTCCCGCCGTTGCCGGCCGACACCGGCCACGGCCCCGACTGCCGATTGCTGGCAGGCCGACCCCTTCTGCGCCGACGACACAGACCCCACCGATTCCTGGGACTGGCCCTGGGATCAGATGTCGGTGGTGGAGCTACGGGCCCTGCTGCGCTGCTACCCGATCGATCGCACCGCCTTGCCGGCCCCGATCGAACTGCTCCGCCGCGATGAGCTCCTGGCGGCCCTGCACGAGCTCCAGCCCGATCCCCAGGACCTGTTCGGCGGCTGAGCCGCCATCAAGTAGTCCCAGCCCCTGCTCTGTCTTTGATCCATCTACCCCAAGCATTCCCCATGGCCACCGCTCGTTCCCATCGCCTCAGCGCCCTTTCCGCCTCTGCCCACCGGGGCCGTCTGGCTGGCACAGCTGCGACCCCGGGCTTTTCGGCAGCGACCGCAGCCTCACTGGATGCCCTCCCAACCACGACCGCAGTGGCTCATCCCGAGACCTCCGCCAGTCCTGCTGATTCCGCCAGTCCCCTTGCTGCCGCTGCTCCAGCGATCACGGCTACGCCAGCGGAGCCGGTGCCTTCCGGCAGCGAACCCGCCCCCGGTAGCCCCGAGGCCCTGGCACTGCTCGCCTCCCTGGGCATCGCCCCACCGGCCGCCGCGGGTGCTCCCCTTGGACCCGATGACCAGCGCTTCTCACCGATCGCCATCGGCCATCTCACCCACCGCCTCGTTGAGGTGAAGCTGCTGCTCGATCAACTGGGCGCTGAGCAGAAGGAGCTGCACGACACCCTGCGGCTCGCCCATCTGCGGGGGGATCTGCGCCACCTGCTGCCACCCGGAGGCGAGGGCGGCTACCTGCTCCCCGGTGGCGTCCAACTGCACCGCCGCGCTGGCCGGCGTCAGTGGCAGTATGGCCCTGAGGTGCAGGAACTGGAGGCCCAGCTCAAGGCCCAGCAGGTGTATGAGCAGAGCAACGGCCAGGCCCTCTGGAGCCTGGGGGCGGCGTTCTGGGAGCTGCGGTTTCCGAAGGGGTGAGATCTACCGATTTCTAACATCTGTGGCCCTGGCGATTGCTGGGGCTTTTGTTGGTGGAGGGAGCGGAAAGGAGAGAACCTGCCGAGTGAGTCAAGAATAAAGAGGTGTTCCAGTACCTGAGCCGCTCCAGATCAGAAGCGGGCAGGGATCTCGGCATAGAAACCAGCCAATGCTCCCGCCTTCTGTATCTGGATGTTAGGCATTCCCCTTCCGCTGAATCATCAGATTAATGTGCTCCTCAGAGAAGCGGGAATTCAAAAGATCAGCACGTCCACGGCTGAGAACAAAATCATAGCTTGACTCTGCTTGCAGATCTAGATTGATGATGAATATTTTTCTACCTAGGACTCCCGAAAAAGAATTGATAAATGGAAGATTTGACAAGAAAAGACTCCTTAATAGAAAGTCGTCAGGCGCAAGGCCAAGACCGATAATAAACACATCATGAGTCGCGGCAAAGGCAAACTTTGGCTTGTACCATAGGGTTGCATTGGCTCGAACGTCGAAGGCTTTTGCGTATCCAGGCAAAACAAGAAATGGATCAAGCTCTCCTAGCGGTGGGTAATTGTGCCACGTCGAATATGGATCCAGCTCTTCAGGGACTTCTCGCAGGCTTGCTGGGTCGAGTCCTATCGCGCGTGCCAGACATACCAGCACAGCGCTTCAGGATGTGCGGCATGCCCGCGCACCTACGTACTAGACCGTCATCCCGAAGGGCCGCCCACCTTCATCCAGCCGCCCCCGGTTTCCACGTCGTACATTTTTGCGCAGCCGAATAGATTGCCCTGCGAATCCACCACGATCACCGGCGTACCGAGCTGGTGGTGGAGGACTTCAAATGCATCGGTTTGCGATGCTTGACCCGGTTCCTTGGCGTCCAAGCCCTTGGTGACCAGCGTGTTGTCGCTGCGCACGTACGTGGTGCGCTTAAGTTCGATCATCAGCCCTTCGCCGGACGGGCGGTACACCTGGATATCGCCGAGCTTGTGTCCCGGAGCCGACACGCCGGTGCCCGGCTCGATGATGACCTTGTCGCCAAACTCCTTGGCGATGCGCGACTGTGTGGCCTTGTGCGCTTCCACCGACGCCAGCGTCTGATTGCCCATCTTCTCCCGGTCGGCCATTTCCTCCCGAAAGACTTCCGCGACGCGCTCGAGGATCTTGCGTTCGTCCGGCGTCAGCTCAAGGTCTTTGGCGATTTCCGGGTTGATCCGGATAGGCTTGCGTGGGCGCAGCCCGCTGCGGCTGGACTTGGCTGGCCGCTTGCCTTTGGCGCCTTTGGAACCGCCTTTCGTTCGCGATTTCGGCGTACGCGCCTGCGACGCGACCTCGCGACCGCCGGCGCCGCGCGCCGTCCTTGCCTCCGCGGCGGACTCGAACGTCGATCCCATCTCTGCGAGATTCATCAGCGTTTGATGGTCGGTGACACCGGCCATGGCTCCGGCGCTCATCAGCAGCGCGCCCCCCAGGCTTCCCGAAGCTGCGCTTGCGCGTTCCAGTCCTTGCTCGAACACTTCCCTTGCCTGGTCGCGCTCTTCGTCGCCACGCGTCCAGATGCGTCCATTGCGGCCCCACACGAGTGTCGATCGGCGTTCCTCTTCGGAGCGCAGCCACTCGCGCGTGAGGAAGCCCTCGACTTCCTGACGCTTGAGAGCGGGCAATTGCTGGACTCGCGTTTCGAGGTCGAGGCTTGGGTCGCCGGCCGGGTCGACCCGATCGACTTCCCGTTGCAAGGCTTCATGACGTTCGCGGCTCCGCTGCTCGTTGATGTCCGGCCGGGGAACCAAGGGCGTGGTGGGATGCGGCTTCAGCGCGGCTCCCGCGGCTTCCGGTGGCTGTTGGGCCCGATGCTCGGGTGCGCGCGGCCGCTCCGGGGTGGTCGCGACCGCCTGCGGCAACTGGGGCACGTCGATCTTGCCCGCTCGCGCAGAAGGCGTAGACGGTCCGTCGTGCGCGCCCTCGCCGTGGGGAAACTCCACGACGAACGACGAGTGCGGAGCATCGCTCTGCGCCTGCCACCGCTCGACGTCGCGCGCGAAGAGTTCGGCGAGGCCGGGATCGAGATCGGTGAGGATCTGGTAGATCGCGACCGGGTCGCGCACGTCGAGTCCGGTGGACGCGCCAGCACCGCCCGCGTCGTCGGATGATTCGATGCCGATCAGCGAGGGTCCGGACTCGTCGAACTGCCATGTCGCACCGGCAAGCGTGAGGGGTGGGGGCTCCGGCACCGGCGGCGAGCTGCCTTCCGCATCGAATCCGCTCATCGTCGCCTACCTGTGCGTCACGGGCGCGCGCTCGATGATGGACGCCGACAAGCGTGCCTCGAACGCCCGGAACGATCCCGGTGCAACAACGATCTCGATCGCGTCCCCACCTGTCAACGCCGCCCGATAGTCGAGCCTCGCGATGCCCGTGGTCAAGGGCGCGTCACCGGTCCCGTAGAGCGTGAACTCCTTGCTGCGCACATTGAGCTCGTGCAGGGAATGAAAGGCCATCGCGCTGTCGCGTAACTCGAGCAGGTGGATCGCCTGCAGCATCGGGATGCCCAGGCGTCCGTCCGATGTTTCTATCGAATGCGATTCGATGACTGCTGCCTCGCGCGAAACGCGCGCGACGAACTCGAGCTGGACTGCAGTGGCGACCACGTCGGCCGACAATTGCCTCGCGCGCGGTACGGCGGGACCCGCGCCACCGGTTATGGCAACCGCAGCCTGCGCGACGAGCGCGCCGGGCGGACCGTCCCAAACGTGCAGCTTCAGGTCGTAATCGAAAGCGCTCACGGGACTGAGCCGGGAAAGCGCCAGCTCCCACGCGACTTCGGCGATGGGAAGCGGTCCCGCGAACACGAAGCGCGGCGATGTCCAGCGGGCGGCGCCTGCTGTTTCCGTCACCAGAGTGGCGCGACCTTCGATCTCCATGACACGGCAGCCGTCGAGCGTGCCGCGACTGAAGTCGTCCATTCCGCCGATCGTGTGCACACGGCGGGCAAACGGATCGGTCACCAGTTGCGGGAACAATTCCTTCTTCGTTCGGACTTCGATGATCGGCTGGGCCGCGCGTGCCAGAAGTGGCACTAGGTCGTTTGCCTCGAACAGTAGATCGATGCTGTCGACATCGAGGACGCGGTGCTCGCCGATCGGCGGCGAAATGCCCGACACCGGTCCGGATCCGCCCGCCGGTACCCCGGCGGTCAAGTCGATGCCACCCCCGGGCGCGGCCAGGTAGGCGGGGCTGCCGGTCAGCGGGAAGCGATCAGTAATCATCGCGCACCTCTTCCTCCGTCAGGTCGAACCAGATGTCAGCGCGTACATTCACCGAGTTGAGCCCGAGGCAACGAACGATGACGGCCACATCGGGATTGCCCTGCAGATGGCTGCCAAGCGCTTCCATCGCGAGCGCAAGCGGAATGCGTCCGGAAACGATGTCGACGTAGCGGCCCTGCCACATGATCTCCGGGGCAGAGAGCACGTCGCGCTTGCGGTCGAGGACCTGGCGCACCTGCGTGGCATCGTCAAATCCGTGGTTCAGCGTTTGAGTGTATTGGTAATAGGCATCGGTTGCCTGCAGCTGGATGGTCCCTGTGTCCCCCATTTGCACGACACGGCTGGCGGCCGGCAACTGCTGACCGAGCGTGTAGCTGACGTTCGCACCGACGAAGATCGCGCTGGCTGATGCGCCTACCGAAACGGTCGCCCCGGACAGGAGCCCGCCGCCAGCGATGTTGGTGAGCATTGCATTGGAGACCGCGCCCGGGTCTGCGTTGGAAGTCAGCAGCGTATTGAGCGACGAAAGGTAGCTCGTGGCGAGTGCATGGGGCGGCACGTTCAGGTTGTAGATGCCGCGCATCGTTTTGATCTTGTCGCGCTTGCCGTCGGGTAGTCCGTGCCAGGCGCGCGCGAAACCCGACACGAGTCGATCGGCGTTCAAGCCGACCGGCGCCACGAACTGCTCGTCGTCGTCGGCGGTCGCGCTCCGGACGAGGCGGTTGACGTATTGCAAGACCGAACGCGTGCTGGCGTCGTTCTGGTACCCGAGCTGCTCGGTGTGCGTGCGCGTTTCTTGGTTGCCCATGCTGCGGAAGGTCGCCTGCGTGGGCGTGCTTGACCACTCGGGCCGGGGCGGAACGCTCGGCACGCGGAGTGCGTCGTAGTCCGCATGCGTCCAGCGCAGGTCCTTGCCGCTTTCGCGGCGTTGCCATCCGCGCGTTCTTCCTTCGCTGTGCGCCGTCTCCTCCACCACCTCCCATGCGCGCCCGTTGCGATAGAGCTTGGCGCCTGTGCGCTCTATCAAATCCAGCAGGCTCTCGGCGCGAAACAGCGATTCGCTGCGCCCTGCGCCGGATCGGCGGACGACCTCAAAGGCAGCTCCGTCGCCCAGCTTGTCGAATTCCGAGGCGAGGTTTGCGCCGATCAAGCGAAAGTTGAGTTGCCGCACCTGCACGCGCCTCGCCGCCTTCGGCGCAAGCGTGACCTGTGCGGACTGGATCAGCTCAAGCTCGCGGATCGCCAACGCGGATCGCCCCGCCGTCAGCGCGCGAAAGGTCATCGTAAATGTGCGTGCGTTGCTGGGTCGCAGGAAGCGCACGTCCAGCCCGTTCACCGCATCGGACAATGCGAACTCCTGCGTAACCAGCCGGACGCGGTAAGCGGCCAACCTGTTTCCCGGTGACCGATCTAGAGCCTCGCCTCCCTGGGGAAGGTCCGATTCGTAGACGACGAGCTCAAACAAGTCTCCATCATAGGGTTCGCCGGGCATCTCCGTATGATTCGGCGCGGTCAACCGAACGCCGGCAACGCTCGCTTCGTTCTGCCGTGCCTGCGCGAACACGATAGTGACCGAATCGGTCTCCCTCATCGGATTGCTGCAGAAAAACTCGGTGAAGCCCGTGCCGTTCGTCGAAACGCGAGGTGTGCTAAGCGCGCTTGCGGCACTGTAGACTCGATACAGCGAAGAACTCCTGCCGCTGCCCCCTGACGGAGTGATCCTGACCAGATCAGCTGGGTCAGCAGCAGCCAGCGCCGGAGTGCCCGCGGCTGCTATGCAGGTCGCGTACGTATCCTGTCGTGCAACTGGAGTTTGCCACGCGGCCAGAAGCCCCGCGGGCACATGCGGCTGGAAGACCACGTTCTCCTGGTGCGCGAACACATAAAGGAAGGGAATCAGGAAGCCGGGAACGACGGGCAACTGCGGTTTCGGCATCCGCCCCGCTGTGGGCACTCCGAAAGCTGCGGCATTGGGCGACAACAGCCCGGGAAACGTACTGAGCCGCAGGCGAAGTATCCTTGTTCGCACGGGCCCGAACGCAAGAATGTGAAATCCTGAGTGCCAGTTGGGCAACTGTTGAGTGAACTGCTGTTCTGCATCGAGATAACCTTCGTCACCCATAGGTGTCCAGCTAATGCGAATTTCACGTGGAATCCCGAAGTTCGCGATATTGTCACCGTTCGGTGTTGCTAGATAGGGCAGGTAGGGGCAACCGGCAAGCGCAACGCCACCAACCACTGACCCGTACTTGAGCCCGATGGTGATCTCGTATTCAACCCAGTACTTGGCAAATTCATCGTGTGCGGCCGAAGATGCAAGTCCGTACAGCATGAGAGCAGGCTGTTGAGCGGAGAATGGTGCATCGGTCGGAAACGGACATTGGACGACGCCGCTCGCGGGTGTCGCGCGTGCGCCGGTTCCGTCGCGCAATGGCGGCCAAAACTTTCGATAGATAATCCTGCGAGCACTGTCGAGCGGGTTGGCGAAGAGGAACGAAACGGGCAGCCTGTCCAGTGGATCCGACTGCCCGACGACGGTGACGCTCTCAATGGGAAGCGGCGTTCCGACTGTAGTGCGAACGGGAAAGTACGACGACTGTCTCATGCGTCCTCCGGTGTACGAATGCGCCACGGAATTAACTGAGACGCCCACCCTTTATAGAGCGACTGCTCACTCACGCAAGCCCTAACTTGATTGTCCAGCTCGTTCCGCGCCGGCCGCATTTTTGAGGGGGGGGGCACACACAGAGTGGTATACGAATACCATCCCGGCCATGGCCCGCAGCGCGATCCAGTTCCAGAAAGATCTCTCCCTGCCTGAATTCCAGCGGCTCTACGGGACCGAGGAGCAATGCGAGGTTGCTCTGGAGAAGGCGCGTTGTCCCGATCGGTTCCTCTGACCCAGCTGCAATGGCCATGTGCAGGAACCCGATGCTGCTGTCGCGGAACGCCGACAGCTCCAACATGCGCCGCGCCTCCGTAAGATCAGACCGGGCGATCTGCAGGTAGCGAATGGCATCGGGATCAGCCGTGGAGCATGATCCCTTCCTGGTAAGCCTGAGCGGTGACGGAGCTTCTGTATTGCTGCCGTTGGCTTACTTCGCCTTCGGAATAAAGAAGCAGATCAAGAGGAAGCCGATGGCTGGAGTATTGGCGCCAGAGGCCTCCCAGCACGCGCACGCGATCACCGCGGGCCAGCCAGTGATCCGGCACGGTGATCAGTAGATCCACATCGGAGTCTGGCCGGGCTGTGCCTCTGGCGCGTGATTCAAACATGCGGTCCTGGACTTCAGGAATGGCCTCAGCGATCCCGGAGGCGATGGCACTGATGAGCGGGTCGATGGTGATGACAGCCGCGCTGGAGGAATCCTTACCAGGGAGCCTCGAGGACGTCATGCACCTCTACCGCTGCTTACTAATCTACCGGGCTCTGCTGTCTGAGGAGAAGCCTCTTGCAGGACAACTGATTTGCCCAACGCTCCAGATCAGAAGCGGGAATAGACATACTGCCAAGGCATGCACCCACGCCACCGTCTTCTGAATCTGGATGTTGTATGGTAGATAAACGAGCTCAAGAAATCAACGAAAGCGCGGCAAGTCGCTGCTTAACCCGAGCATCATCTCTCAGGCGATCTAAAGGGATTTTCGATTGTTCAATTAGATTAATAATTTCCACGGCTGCTGGAGAGGTGGCCTTGGGTTTCATCAGCTCAAGCAGACGCCTAAACTTCTTTTGAGAAAGGGCGAACTGTAGTCTACTAGCAACAGTGTCGCCCTGGAAGGATAGAATAGCGATTAGAGCCTGTTTGGTATCGAGCTTACTGAGCAAACTCTCATAGATAGGTTCTGCATTCCAAGCAACTCCATTGCCATTTGTAAGGAAGACCTCAACTAAGCCTGTGACATAGTGTCTTGCAACTTGATCCGGAATTAAGCCATGATTGCCTACAATGCCCGCAAGCTGACGTGCCAAAACGGGCTCACTGTAAAAGTTTCCGCTTGAGCGATGGCCATCGAGCAACTGATCAACGGCATTTTCAATTTCTGCTGCTTTTAGATCTTCTGGTATGTACTCAAGCCCACCTGCATTCTGAAGAAACTCCCGAGCGGCCTCTTTCTCCTGAACATCGTTACTGATGACAAAGCGGCCATACTTTATTCCAAAGCCACGTCTTGTTTCTTCATCCACTCGCCCCATAAGAAAGGCGTGAGGAGACGCACGTTGTCCTTGGCTGTTGCGGATGCATCAGCTCGTGTATAAATTCCGAACAGACCAGATGCGAGATTATTGACCTGCTCTTGGGTGAGGTTAGAAAAGAATGTTGATATCTGACGAGCATCTGAGCTCTGAATTGCTTGAGTTCTGACATTCACTAGAAGGCGCTTTATCTCTACTGTTGCCGTAGATAGAGGTAGGCCAATAACCTCCTTGAGGCATGTTTCAAGCCAGCTGATCAACTGGAGACCAGTGATCTCATTTTGGTTTGGATGCGCGGCACTGACCCAGTTTCGCATATATCGAATGTAGTCGAGATGCTTATAGCCAATCTGTGACACAAGACCAATTTCTTTGGCTCCAAGAATAAGTTCGCTGTCTGTAAGCTCTGTCAAGTTATCGGCCGTCGATACCTTCTTGCGCTTCTCTGTGCTTAGTCCTGCATTGTCATAAAAGTAAGTTAAATCATACTGAACGACACGGTTTCGCAGTTCTACAATTGTCTCGTCCCAAAGATAGTTAAGCGCGGCATCGAAAAGGCCTGTGGCTGCTGCTGCTACATACTTGGATAAGTAAAGCGACTGTGAGCGTCTTTCAAGTTCAACTCTTTGGACTACCCGCTCAAGGTTGCCGAGAGCGACTTGACGTTCTTCAACTTCGGTGAGAATTCCTGAAGATGGCAGCCCATGGCGATCAAGGTATGATGCCAATCCTGCTTCAAATGTGCGTAACTGAACTTCTACGCTTGGAGTGGATGAAGCCGCAATCTGAATTTCCTCGCCCGCCGAGCTCATTGGTGCTGTCCTCTGGGTTGGTCCATGCTATCCATACAACATTTTACTGGGCGGTTCCGAGAACCACCGGTGCCCACCCACCCATTTCCGAGAACCATGCTTGATAGATCTGGGTAAGGGCAATTCAGACTAGTCCCAGTCAGTGTTCTTGGCACAAGTCTCTCAGATATAGCCCTGGTTCACGGGTCCGCAAACCACCTGTGCAATCCGCTACGCAATCTTGGAAGCAGGGTGGCCTTGAGCTGGCCACCCGCACCATGCCTTCTGCCCTTATCCGCCAATTGAAAATCCCCCGGAGCCCCCTGAGGAGCCCCGGCGGGAGGCCCAGGCCTCAGAGCACCGCCACCAGGCCAATGTGGCGGGCCTGGAGCTGGCGGGCCACCGCTTGGGCGGTGCGCAGCGGCATCAGGCGGGGCTTCTGGACCGCCCGGCCCCGGCTACCGAAGTGCAAGGAGAGGCGGGCTGAGGCAGGCTTGCTGGAGCTGGAAGGCACCAGGACCACCACGCGGCGGATGGGGCAGCAGAGGGAAGCGGAGGCCATGGGATGGATGGCGAGGAACACCGGCCCCAACGCCCCACCGCAGCGGCCGGGCAAGGGCGCCGCAGGCGCTTGCGTCAGCCCTTGCGCGCGTCGAGGTGGATGGGGCAGTGCTGGTGTGGTGCTCGCCCCTGCCATGGCTCCGGCCCGTTCTGCTGACTCCGTTGTGCGTGAGTGGTGGTGCCTCCGGGTGCCTGCTGCACCCCTCAGCGCCCGATGAGAGCTGCACCTGGCTCTGGGGCCGACTGGCGTCCTGACCCGGTGTGCCGTCTGAGCATCGCCAGGTGCCCGCTACCGCTCGATCCGCCTTGGTCGCCTGGCGGTTTCGATCAGCAGGTTCTGCAGGAGCTCGTGGCTGCAGAGCAGCAGGTGGGCCAGGGCCGCAGCAGTGATCCGTGGTTCGGCCAATCGGTCCCCGCGGCTGTTGGCCAGGGCGACGCGGATCTCCCTGAGCTCCCGTCCGATGTTGGTCGCCATCACGGCGGTGCTTTCGTGGCCCAACGGCCTGGTTGGCTCCATTGGGGCATTCTGCAAAACAGCCAGCGGTCGCTCGATCCCCGAGATCATCCAGGCGCTGATCAGCTGATCGTTTCCGATGGATCCGGCCGAGACCGTCTATGGAAGAGCGATCAGCTGAATCCTCAGCCCGGAGCAGGGGCCCAAGCCGAGCGCTCGCGCTGCACCTCCAACCGGATGCGGAGCATGGTGGTGGCATCGCCTGATCGCTGCGCATCGAGATAGGCGGAATGCAGCGGCCAGCAGATCGAATTCAAGAAGGCCTGATCCACCGGGCAGCTCAAGGGCTGCAGGGGGAGGACGTAGCGCCTGAGAGCCGAGAGCGCATTTTCGGCCTCCCAGGGATCCAGGGCTCGCCAGGCGGGAGCCCCGTGGCCCCCGAAATCCTGGCCAGGGCAATTAGCGCTACGGGATCCGAACACCGGCCGCACCGCCACCGCAGGCCCGTGGATCACCGGCGCATCCAGGAACGGCCAGCGCAGCGAATCGGGCGCCTCCAGCCTGGCCCAGGCGCCGCCGTGGGCCAGGTGCACCGGCCCCACCCGCGAGAAGCGCAGCGCATCAACTGGGCAGCCGCAGAACTCGGCCAGCTCAGCATTCGACAGCTCCCAGCGCGCCACCGGCTGGGGCTGGATCCGGGTGCACTGACCGCCTGACCACTCGTGGCCCTGCCACTGGTGGCGGTGAACCAGAAGGACGGAGGGAAGCATGGCGCATGTGACGCAGGACCCCGGAGGGTTCCGTGCCGCCGCTCAAGGGCTCGCCACCGCCCCGTTCGGCGCAGCAGCGCCGGAGATCAACGGGCGGCGAGCCTGGCCCCGACCCTTGGCGCAGCGCGGACCATGGAGGGGCCTGCGGCAGCGCCGCCCATTCAGAGCTCAGCGAGAGTAAGGGCTCAGAGGATCCAGATGGACTCCCGAGCGACACAAGTGACAGGCGCTCCTCTGGCCTGGCCAATTGACGGTTTTGCCGGAAACATCCCCTAGAGTCATCCCTTGGAATCATCCCTGCGGAGAAGGGCCGTGCATGCCGTCAGCGTCAGCGGACTAAAGCACAATCCGGCCGAGGCCCTGCGTCAGGCTCGGAGCAGCCCGGTGGTGGTGCTGAACCGCAACAACCCCGATGCCATCCTGATCGGACTTGAGGAGGGCGGGCTGCTGCAGGCTCCCGGCGTTCGCGCCGCCCTGGCCACGGCGCTGTTCCGCGACGGTGATCTCTCCCTGGTGCGTGCCGCCCATGTGGCCGAGATGGATGTGGCGAGCTTCATCGCCCATCTCGGGCGGTTGGGCATTGCCGCCATCCGGCTCACAGCCGAAGAAACCCACGCCGATCTCGACACCCTGGAGCAGTGGCTGCAATCGTCATCGCCGACGCCAGTCCGCTGATCGCCCTGGCCCGCGTGAACGGGCTGGGGTGGTTGGAGGCTCTGTTCGGCCAGGTGCTGGTGACCGAGGAGGTGATGGCTGAGGTGCTCAGCGGCGGCTATCCCGCCAGGGAGGAGCCGGTCCAGGCTGCGATCG
>Ga0209401_1002244_pt1 | contig 12568 bp, 9 predicted proteins | sample M_140807_MF_Meta_FD_187318 | JGI IMG/M metagenome (GOLD analysis project Ga0209401, IMG submission 187318) | Freshwater microbial communities from Lake Montjoie, Canada to study carbon cycling - M_140807_MF_MetaG (SPAdes) (version 2) | ecosystem: Environmental > Aquatic > Freshwater > Lake...
GGGCAGGGATCGTTTCCGGGGCGGATATCCAGGCGCCCGAGGCAGTCAACCGGATCACCGTCATTACCTTCGTTATTGGACCCGTTCTGATGGCATTATCGTTTTTTATTTTCCGGGGATACCCAGTGACCCGCGAATCCCTGCGCGCCATGGAGCAAAAATCCGGAGTGCAGAAATGAAGGAAATATCTTTTCCCCCCATGAATGGATTTCGTCTGCTCTGGCTGCTCGGACTTCTTTTGGCCGGGTGCTCCCGTCCGCAGGCGGAGGGAGACGGCAAGGCCGCGTCCGGGGAGGCGAGTTGGCGCAAGATTGATGCCGCCTTCGCCCAGCCTCCGGCCGAGTTCCGCATGATTCAATTTAGCGACCACCATGGGGATTTGCTCCCCATGGCGAAGATGGCTGAAGCGGGCGTCGGCGGTGTCGAACTGTTCATGAAGAGCCAAGGATATCTCCGTTCGGACGAAGTATGGAACATTATGGCCAAGAATATCGCCGCTGCCAAAGAGGCCGGCTTGCGTGTGTGGGTGGCGGATGAAAACGGCTACCCAAGCGGTCTGGCCGGTGGCTTGGTGGTCGAGGCTGATCCGGCCCTCGAGGCACGTTGCTTGCTGCAAACGACCAAAGAGGGCAAAGGCATCGGCGCGGTGCGCCTGGATTTGCCCAAGGGCGCAGAAAAATTTGTCTGTGCCTTCCTCTATCCGCTCGTCAACGGAAAGCCAGTGCTGGATCAGGGCAAACCGGTTGCCGTCCAACCTAGTTGCGTGGAGACGGAGGGCATGGAGGGGGCATGGCGACTTTGTGCCTTCGCCTTGGAGGTGATGTTTCAGGGCACCACCGCTCAGCTAACAGCTCCCGATTTCAAGACGACAGGTCATTACCCCAACCTTTTGCAGTCGGCCGCAATGGAGAAGTTCGTCTCCCTGACGCACGAAGAGTACGCGCGGCGGTTCGGCCCCCTGGCGGGCAAGATCGACGCATTCATTACCAACGAGCCTCTTCTGCAAAGTTGCTGGTCCACGTTACCACTCGGCCGCCAGCGGCCGGGAAAGGTTGCCTTCCTCCCGTGGGATGGGGATCTGCCCCGCCGTTTTCAGCAGGAGCACGGCTATGACCTTCTGCCCTTGTTGCCCGCGCTTTACGGTGGTGACGACCCGGCTTCTAAACTCACGCGCCGGCACTTCTTCCAGACGGTCGGAACCATGCTCGCGGAGAATTTCTCCGGCCGCATCGCCGCTTGGGCGGAGAAAAATGGAACCCAGTCGGCCGGCCATCCCGTGCTCGAGGAAGTCATGATGTACCACGTGATCGGATATGGGGATTTCTACCGCTACGTGGCGGAGATCCAGATCCCCACCTGCGACGTGCCCATGCCCGATCCGGGAGCATATTGGAATTTCTGGATGCCGAAGTTCCTCAGTTCGGTTGCCCAGGCCAAGAACCGGACGACCGTGGCGTGTTTGCTGGATCCGATCATCGACCGTCCGGTCATGGAACTGAAGCCTTCGCCCGGGCCGTTTCGCCGTATTGTCAACATGGCGGTCCTGTGCGGCGTGAACCAGTTCCAGACTTACCTGCGGTGGGCTGATTACGAGCCGGCTGTCTATCGCGGGATGTGTGAATATATCGGCCGTCTTGCGGCGGTGCTCCGGGGTGCGCGCAGCGCGGCCACGGTGGCCATGTATTACCCCATCGAGACTTTTCAGTCGGAGTTTCTTCCCAGTCCGGACTTCACTCATACTACGGAAACCCCGTATTATCCGCCGGTTTGGCGCCGCATGATGGAGATGATGGACACGCAGAACACCATCGCCCGATCCCTGCTTCTGCAGGGAATCGACTACACCTGGCTGCACGGGGACTGGATCGAGAAGGGGAAGGTGGAGAAAGGTTGCCTGATCGCGGCCAACGGCCGTTACCGCACGATCGTGATGCCCGAGGTGGAACTGTTGCCACTGGCGGTGGCCCGCAAGCTGGAGGAGTTTGAGAAGGGGGGAGGGAAAGTGATTTGGGTGAAATGCCTTCCTCAGCTTGGCGATACGCCGGAGGAGCACGAGAAGGTAAAATCGATGTTTGCCAAAAAAGAGATTTTGTCTCCTGGCCGGGTGGCCGAGGCGATCGGAACGGCTTTGCCTCCCGGCTTCACGCTGCAGACCGGTCCGGAGGTGTTGACGGCTCGGTTTACCCGGGACGGTCGCAGCATCACCTATCTGGTCAACTACCAAGCGGACACCGTGACGGTGCCGGTTACGTTGTCATCGGGAAACAGTCGTAAATTCGATGTCTACAACCCGATGGACGGCACGATTCAGCCTCAGGAGCTTCCTGGAACGCTGACCATCCAGGGGAATGCCAGTCTCATGGTGGTGGAGCCGTCTCGTTGAACCGAGTGAGCTCGTTAAGAACCTTTAGCGGCAATCCATGAAGAATCAGATTTTTGTCTTACTGGCGGCGATGGCGGTTTTGGCCGGGGTGCCGGGAATCGCTGCGGATAAAAAGGAGGGATGGGCCTCCATCGACGCTGGGTTTACGAATCCTCCGGCGGAATTTCGCTTCATCCAGTACAGCAAGCATGACGGAGCCCTTTTGCCTTATGGAAAAATACAGGAAGCGGGAATCGGCGGGGTGATGTTGTTTATGCAGTCCGCCGGTTACCTAAACACCGATGAGGCTTGGCAAAATATCGGAAAAAATATCGCGGCCGCACAGGAAGCCGGTTTGCGGATCTGGGTCGCGGACGACAATGGTTATCCCAGCGGAATGGCCGGCGGGCGGGTCGTCGAGGCCGATCCGGCCTTTGAGAATCGTGCTTTGCGGGAAGTTTCTAAGGATGGTAATGGCCCGGGACCTGTCCGGATCGATCTCCCTCCCCAAGCGGAGAAGTTCGCGCACGCCTTTCTCTATCCCCTGGTGGAGGGAGTCCCCGTTCTGGAGAAGGGGACCGTTGTCCCGGTCCAAGCGGACCGAGTCGAAACGAACGGCTTGGAGGGTTCGTGGCGTCTGTATGCCTTCGCCTTGCAGATCGTTCGCGAAGGGATTCAGGCAGAGGCAACCAAAGCAGGTTTCCAGACGAACGGCCGTTATCCCAACCTGCTCGACCCTGCCGCCATGGAAAAGTTTGTCGCGCTGACGCATGAGGAGTACGCCCGTCGGTTCGGTCCCCTGAAAGGGAAGATCACAGCCTTCTACGAGAACGAGCCGAACCTGATGACTCTCTGGTTTAAGCCGGGGCAACATGAGGGCGGTGCGAGGTTCGTGCCGTGGGAGGCCAACCTGCCGCGCCGCTTCCAGGAGCAGCATGGTTATGACCTCCTGCCCCGGTTGCCCGCCCTTTATGGGGGCGAGGATGCACCGGCGAAGCTCGTGCGGCGGCATTTCTACGAAACAGTCGGCAAGGCGCTGGCAGAAAACTTCTCCGAACGGATCGCTTCCTGGGCCAAAAAAAATGGGGTGGGGGCCAGTGGCCATCCACTGCTCGAAGAAAGCATGCTCAATCACGTGATCGGGTACGGGGATTTTTTCCATTTTATGGAGCCCATGGATGCCCCAGCCTGCGACCTGCCCATGCCCGATGGCAGTGCGTACTTTCTCGACTGCCCGCATTTCGGAGCACCCCACAACTACTGGATGCCCAAATTTCTGAGTTCGATCGCACAGGCGGGCAATCGGGAGACTGTGGTCGGTCTGCTCGATCCGATGGTCGCGCGCACAACTCCCGATCTTAAGCTACCGCCGAAAGAGGTTCGCCGCATCGTCAACCTGGCCGTACTGGGCGGAATTAACCAGTTCATGAACTATTTTTACTGGAATGAATACGATCCATCGGTTTACCGCACCCTGAATGAGTACATCGGGCGCCTCTGTCTGGTCCTCCATGGTGCACGCAGCGCCGCCACCGTGGGGGTTTATTATCCCATCGAAACTTTCCAGGCGGAGTTTCTCCCTTCATCCGCTGCATGGAGTCGCGAATTTTGGCCGCCGGCTTGGCACCAGCTGGAGCAGCGGATCCGCGACCAGCATGAGGTGGTGCGTTCCTTATTTCTTCAAGGAATCGATTACACGTGGCTGCATGGCGACTGGATCCGGGACGCCCGTGTTGAGAAGGGGTGGCTAGTGGCGGCCAACGGCCGTTACCGCACGATCGTGATGCCCGAGGTGGAGCTCCTGCCGTTGGCGGTGGCCCGCAAGCTGGAGGAGTTTGAGAAGGGGGGAGGAAAAGTGATCTGGGTAAAATGCGTTCCTCAACTGGGCGACACTCCGGAGGAGCACGAGAAGGTAAAGTCGATGTTTGCCAGAAAAGAGATTTTGTCTCCTGGCCGTGTGGCCGAGGCGATCGGGACGGCTTTGCCTCCCGGTTTCGCAGTGCAGACCGGTCCGGAGGTGTTGACGGCTCGGTTTACCCGGGACGGTCGCCGCATCACCTATCTGGTCAACTACCAAGCGGACAAGGTGACGGTGCCGGTTACGTTGTCATCGGGAAACAGTCGTAAATTCGATGTCTACAACCCGATGGACGGCACGATTCAGCCTCAGGAGCTTCCTGGGACGCTGACCATCCAGGGGAATGCCAGTCTCCTGGTGGTGGAATCCCCTAGGTAATCGGTGCTATCCCTTCAAACCCTTTCACCGGCCAGGATCCGGTTATTTTTTCGGTCCGGAATGGTACAGTGTTCTTCTTTTTGACCTAAACTTTGACACAAAAATCGACACCGATTCTTCAAGTGCCAGGGGGGGTACTTTCTTATGTGCACTATATTCAGAGAGCCGTTGAGCATAACCGTGGATACCGATCTCCTGAGGCTATAAGCCGCGCTAGCCATTTCGATCTACCCTTTAAAAATTTATAAGTACCTACCAAATAGGATAATACATATAATATAAGCTTTTTATGGATGGCAGTAAAGTCCTAGAGAATGGCAGTATCATTCTAGCGAATTTCACTACTAATAATAGAGTATGTGTATGAATCTTATGTTTACAAAAAAATCCATGTCCACTCGGGCACGGTTTTACTCATGTAGACCAGTAAGAAAAAACTCATAGAAAACAAAATTCATGAAAACCAAAACTATGAAAAATAAATCCACCCTATCCTTGGCCTGCGCACTTGTCTTGCTTTGCCTCGGTGGCCAGGCAAACGCTGCTTTGGTAGTGACCAATGGTAATTTCAGCGATCTTACCGGTCTAACTTACGTGGGTGGTCCTTGGTATTCTGGCGTTCCCACCGGGTGGTCCGGCGCAAACACTGGTTACTCAGTCATCTATACCGGCAATCCTTCTCCTGGCGTTTACACTTACGCTGCCAACTTGCTCTCACTGGCCAGTTTAAGCCCTTTCGTGAGTCTCAATCAAAACGTCGGAACTACAGATGTTACCGGTGATGTCACTCTGAAATTTGACCTGGCAGCTATTAGTGCTGGCAGCACTTTCGATGTCGGGGCTGCGATCTCCAACGCTACTACCGGAGGTCTACTTGCGACAGCTGCACAACTACAAACCGGAACCAGTGAACTCACGGCGCTTAATGTCGCCTCCGGAACCCTGCTTAACATCGCTTTCTGGTATTCATACGCTCCCACTGCTCCAGGCTTGACCAATGTCTCGATTTCGCAAATTCCCGAGCCCTCCACCGGTTCGATGATGGCATTGGGATTAGCTGGGCTCGTTACTACCCGTCTTTTACGACGTAAGGACAGTTAAACTTCGTCTTAAGGCGGTCGCGCCCTAATCTTGTTGCTCGCCACCCGAAGTTGCTCCTCAAAAAATCGTTGGCGGAACTATGCTTGCTTTTGGCGATTATATCCGTGCTCTGAGGAAGTTTGTTTTGTAATTTTGTAAGCATGAAGATCTCCTTTATGAACTCAAAAATCCTGTCGCTCACTGTTTTTATGGCCGTGGCATTTACGGCTTGGGCTGAAAAACCTAAGGAGGAAAAAGGGAAGCTCGTCGTGAAGAACGGAGACTTTACCGACCTGTCTGGGTTGCAGGAGATGCCCAATGCTTGGCATGCGGGGTTGCCGAACGGGTGGTCAGGTTTGCTCAGCGACAGTTCCAACGTCTGGGGGAACGGCACGGGCAACATTATCGCTAATGTGAGTACCATGAGCCAAGTTTCTCCCAAGTTTGTCGCCTTCACCCAAGAGGTGGGGATGGTCTCCGCTTCCTCCGAAGTCACCCTGACCTTTGAGGTTTCCGAACCCTGGAGAAACATGGAGTTCCAACTCGGTGCCGCCATCTACGACGCCGTCACCGATGTGCCCCTAGCCCAAGGGGATTTTACTAAACCTGGCACTTATTCGGTCAAGGTGGATATCGTTCCTTCCGGGACGAGGGTCAAAATCGGCTTTTGGGCATCCATGGGAAGCACGCCGGGGATCGATAACGTCAAGATCGAGTCGAAACCTTTAAAGTAGTCGCGCTGATTTGGCCTGTAGGGGTTGGCTCCGTTTTCCTCTGGCAGAATGATCCTGTTTTTTGGCGCAAAAATTACGATCCCTAAACAAGGTATGCAGTAAGCTTTTGACCATCGGAATCTCCATTGAAAACCCGCTATTCCAAAACTTTTTTTCGCAGATTGCATGGTAAAGAGGTGCCATCTTTTACTTTGGTCGAACTTCTGGTGGTAGTTGCGATTATTGGATTGCTGGCAGGCTTGCTGATTCCTTTTATCACAAAAGCCATCGCTTCCGGTAAAACCGGCAAAGCCACAGGAAACCTTCGTCAAATTGGGGTCCTACTCAACATCTATGCTCCGCAAAACAACAATTGTTTACCCGTTTTGATTAGGTGGGATAATCAGGACGATACTTGGTGGCAACGGGCTGTGTCCGAAAGTGCCGGTCTAACGGTCAAGCCTTTGAAGCCAAACATGGACCGACGCCTCGTCGAAGCTTTTTATGATCCTATTCTTACTAGTGGGACCCATCCCTATGGAGACTTTGGCGGGAACCAGGCGATCATGAAAGACTACAATCCCTGGGTGCCAGGAAGTGAAGCGAATGCAAAGGGTACTCCCCTTAGCGCAATCGGCTCGCTGAGCAAAAAAATTGTGGTGGCCTCGGCTGAGATTCCTTCAGGAGTCCCATGCAAAGGCAGCTGGTATTTTCAGTCCGAATGGGTTTCCCAAGGCAACGCATTCAATCAAACCAAACCCTCCGCCCGTCATGGTGGCAAAGCCCTTTGCCTGTTCGCCGATGGCCACATCGAAGCTCTCGACACACAAAATATGACCTCCGCGGATCGGAAGAAGTATTTCGCTCTTCCTCAGGACGAATAGATCCAATACTTAAGGTGCAGGAGATTAGAGCGGTACTTTCGGGTGAAGCGGGAGCTCCCATTTTTCGTGTTGTCCCGGCTTGAGTGTGACGGTTTCCCCTCCATGCCGGAGGATACGCAATTTGCCATCTGAACGGCAGGAATAGTCGATCGTTTTTCCTGTGCTTTTCCACTCCACATTAATCCATCCACCATTGGGATGCGGCAAGCGGCCACGGGCCTGCCGGAGCGAACCTGGAGCCAGGCAGTATTCAAAAGTGTCGGGTCCAAGATCCAGTCGTGGGCGGAGTCCAAGCAGGTAGCGGGACATTTGCCAAGTTGGGCAACCACTCCATTGATGGCAGTGGCTCCACCGAGTGTCGAAGACTTCGGGAAGCGTGGTCCGTCCATCTTCGAGGAGCCAACCCCAGCAGGTTCGGTACTGGTCGAGGACGAAGTCGGTGCGTCCCCGTTCGAAAAAAAGCGGGAACACGAAATGCGCAAAATAGGGCGTGATGAGGCGAGAGTTGAAATCCAGCGGACTTTCATTGCGCGGCGCCTGGGGATTGTTCGGAAAACAGTCCAAGAGATGGGCGGCGAGATGATCGAGGCACGCGGTTTCGTCTTCGACGAGGCTGAGCATCATAGCGAGTGCCGCGCTGTGGTAGCCGACGGCGGCCCAGTTGCCGGACTCCAGCTTCCCGCGCAACCGCCCTCTCAGCATGGTTTCCAGTGTTCCGGCACTCTTGCGGTAGGCTCCGCCGTCGCGTCCAGTCTCCTCGGCCCAGGCCGTCATTTCCCGCATGGCGTAAAGAAGAAGGAGGTTTGTCGCGGTGTCGGTGGGTTCCTCGGTGCGGTATCCCCAGTCGACAAAAATCTGTCCGGCCTCGTTGCGTAGACCGTCTTTGCCGAGGAAAGGGTCGAGTGCCTTAATGTTCCGAACGGCAGCTGGCCAAAGTTCGTCGAGCAAACTGCGGTCGCCCGTACCGCGGTGATAATTGCGAACTGCCGCCACCCACAGGAAGGCGTAGGTACTCATGTGGTAACACCCGCCAGGACACACCGCCGCGACCATGCCGTCTTCTCGCGCACAAAGTGCGGCCTGGACGAGCGTGCGACGGCAAAGCAGCTGATCGTGGAAAAGAACTGCGGAGTTTCCTATCCCGGTCGCTGCGGCGTCGCCGGTCCATTGACCGCGTTCGCGTGTGGGATTGTCGGTCAAAGCGTCTTCGGTGCAGGCGCGATGAGTCTCTGCGCCGGCTGCCCAGATTTTTTCCAATAGTGCATCCCCGCACGCGAAAGATGCTTCCGTCGGCGCGTGGTAGCAACGCTCGAGATACTTCATCTCCACCGGATACGTCTCAGATCCTGTACCGAGGACATGTACCTCAAGGAAACGTCCGCCTTTTGGCACCAGCGGAGTGAAGGTCTGCCGTCCGCCGCGTGCGACGAAGCTGTCGAGGTTGCATGAGAGGCCCGTGGAACAGGTGATGAAGGGAGACACTTGTCCGTTGGTCAGAGCTTCGGCGCTGGCCATTTCAATGACCGCACCGGCTGGAGCATTGAGCGTGATCGTCGGCCGCCCGAGACGGACGCGGCCAAGATCATAAAGATACCAGCGGCCCTGCGCGGGCAGACTTTGACAGATACGGTCGCGCATGAAAAAGGCGTAGGCCGGTATGTCGTCCGGCAATCCGAACGTGGCGGCCAGAGGTCCTTCGGCCAACGGTGTTAACTCATGCGGGAAAGATTGCACTGGTGACAATTTCGCCGCGACCGGCTCGGGCAGATCCGAGGCGCCGAGGATGGGTTCCTTCCACTCAGAGTCAGCGAATGTGGTTTCGCGCCAGTGCTCCGGTTCGAGTCGGGTGTCACGGTGGTCGGACCAGCCTAATTGCGGGTTGATTCGACGCGGGGGGGGTACGGCCATCCATGACACATTGGGGCTTTGCAATGTGAGTGGCAGGCCTTTCCAGGCAATGGGAACGTCGCGCTCCTTGTCGAGCAAGCGGCACCAAAGATAAGGCGGTGTGGTTTTGAGCATGCGGGTGGTGACCCCGTCGTGGCGCGCATGCACGGCCAGTACGTGATCACCGGCGGGAAGATCAATCTCTTCGGTCTGGAATTCCGGCGCTTCGAGCGGATAACGAAACGGTCCCTCGAGCAGCCACTTTCCATCAATCCAAGTCTGGTACCAAGAAGCCCCCACCATGCAAATGCGCACGCGACTATTTTTCTCGATGCGAAACTGACCTCGGAAGAGTGCTTCGCTACCCGGCTCGGCGGTTTGATTGACCCAGAAGGAGTCTTTCATGCTCTTGATTCGTCTCGTTAGAGGAGGTGACGGTCCTCAGCAGATTCGGACCACGTCCATCGAGAGCAGAGAGCCGAGCTTGGTAATCCTTGCGGAGATGTGGCCGACGCCGACCGCACAGTGATGGGCCGGACCTTGGGCGTTCCAGCGTTCGACGAAAGCGCGTGCACCGATCGAAAAGCGGTAACGACTGTTGGTGTTGCCGATCTCCAGGATGGGTCCGGGCACCGATTCACCCTCGGCTACCAGAAGTTTCAGGGAGCCATCGGCATACTCAACAACGGAGAGCAGGGTGACCGGTCCGTGACGGACACTCATCTCCACGGAGAGACCTTTACCGACCTTGCCGTGGTAGACCTCCAGCGGGCGGACCTTGGTTTTGCCTGAGGCGATCTTGATGTGGCCGGGCCCGTCATGGCCCATCAGGACCACGTCGTCATTGAAGTCCATCGCGTAGTACTCCGTGAAGGAGCCCCCGGTGCCGAAGGTATCCATGATTTTCATGGCCTGAGCATTTTTGACCTCATATTCGCCGGCCACCGGGATGCCACGGGCGGTGAGTAGTGAGTTACCTAGAATGACGGAGCTCATCACATCCTCGTGCTCCTCGTTTCCAGTGCCCATGTGGTAGTAGGCGAGGGATCCGAGTTTTTTGGCGGCAACCAACTTATCCAAGGCCACGGCGGTGCGCGCGGCACGATCCAGCTCGGCAGGGGAAGAATCTTTTTGGATGTCGAACTCCTTGCGGAACTCGGCCAGCTTGGCCTCGGTCTCGGCCGGTTTCACCCCGCGACGCAGGGCGGCCAACTCCTCCACCTCAACGATCTCGAGATGGCCACCGAAGTAGGCGAGCTGCCGGGTGGTGTCGGTGTGGATATCCAGCATGCCGTTGTAGTAGTGACCCATGAGTCCAAGACGGTTGTGAGACATCACGTGAGCGACGCGGGCTGCTTCGATCCAGTCATCGATTTCCTGCCAGGCCGGGTCACCAGGCTGGAGAGTGCCGGTGACCTGGTGGAAGCCGATGCGGGTACGGTTGAAGGCGTTGGCGATTTCTGGGACAGGACAGGCGCCGCAGTGGGCCAGCCATTCACCGGTCATCTTGGTTCGGTCACCCATTTTATTGAAGGTCTTGTAGTCCATGGCAGCCACGGGCTGGAGGTTGAGGATGATGACCGGCACCTTGGCCCGTTGGACAACGGGAAGTACGGTGGAGCTCAGCGCATAGGTGGTGACGTGGAGAAAAATGATGTCCACGTCCGCTCGCCGCATGGCATGACCGGCTTCCATGGCTTTTTCCGGGGAATCGATGAGGCCGAGGTTGCAGATCTCAACACCAGGACGGGTGATCTTGTTGGCCACTTCGCCTAGGTAGCCTTCCAGTCTTGGTTTAAGGCCCTCAAATTGGGGCCAGTAAGCCTCCAGACCGATACCGAACAACCCCACGCGGAGCGGATGAGAAGATTTCATAGATTATCTTTGGCTAAGGCTTGCCATTGGGCAACGAAAACAGTGCCCGCAGCAGGGCAAAAACCGATGTATGGTTTTGGCAAAATCGTCTTTAATTCTGGCAGAATAGAACTTATGTCAAAACTTCGTCAGGTAATTTCAAGAAAATCCTACAAGGCGTTCATATTTATGCGGGGGCCGGTCGTCTTTTGGACCGGACAGAATTAATCCAAGCAGACTTACGAGTCTAAGATTGAGAGCGTAGAAGGAGATCCGAATCGATTCCCTAAATGACTACTGAACACTCCAAGTGTAGCCCGTGACGCCGTACTTGTGGGAGTCGGTCAACATGCCAAAGGTGAGGTCGACCGTGTTGTAGGTGTCCATACCTTCGCCAAAAGCTTTTGAGGTCCAGTTCCCCGAGTAGCGCCAAAGGTGAGGGGTGATGACCTCATCCGGGTCACGCCCCATGTACATCTTTACCTCTTCCTTCGACATATTGTTGGTATCTGACTCGAAGCGCTCTTTCTCATTGGCAGGTTCGGCAAGGAGCGTGACGCAGGTGAGCAAAATCGATAAAAAAAGTAAGTGTCGTTTCATATCCAAAATCTTAAAAGGTTTCTCCAACTCGTCCAGCCCTGCCTTTTTCTTGGCATGTTCTGGAGTAACCTGGGGTTAGGTCAAATTCCCCAACGTGAGGAGGATGTCGCTCCTGAGCGGGAAATGATGGAGGAGAGCGCAGCCGAGGCGGCCAGAGGGGGCGTCGAAAAGAGCCTTGTGCTTACCGGTTATGTGGACACGACGTATATGTATAATTTTGGGCCCGGGACGGCGACCAGCGCCATCGATTTTGCCAACGATACGATTCCCAAAGGTGACTTAAATCTCAGCGCGCTCTGGCTCCGACTGGAAAAACCTTTAAGCCGTGGAAATTCGGTTGAAGCGGGATTCCAAGCAGGTTTTATGTTGGGGGAGGATGCCACCCTCTATGCGGCGGCGGGGAGCGCGAATCAGCCAAGCGGTCCTGACAGCAACGCCCTGTACGTGGGCGAGGCCTTTGCCAAGTTCTGGGTTCCAGAGGCGCAGATGGAGATGTGGGTCGGGAAATTTCAGTCGGATATTGGTTACGAGACGATCTGGAGGCCTGATAATCCCTGCATCACCTTTGGCATCGCAGACGCATTCATGCCGCAGGATAACACCGGATTTCTGGCAATCTTTGCCCCCGATCCGCTTTTCGATGTGGCGGTAGGATTAGGCAACTGTTCAGGCGAAAGTAACGATGTCGCCAGTTTTGGGGCTGGGGACGAGGCAGCGATCTTTAGTTACTTGATTCTAAGAAATCCAAAGGACAACGCTAGGTTGCAACCCGGTTTTTATTCAACCCCGTGGGGAACCCATGGATCGAATGCGCGAGTCGCTCTCGACCAAAACTCCTACTATGCCTGGAATTTGATTGGGGACTGGTCTCCTCTTTTTGCGGAGGATCGTTGGAAACTGACATTCAATGTCACGGGTGGGTCTGGGACGGGACAGGCGGAGGTAGAGGCAC
>Ga0209401_1002247_pt1 | contig 12562 bp, 12 predicted proteins | sample M_140807_MF_Meta_FD_187318 | JGI IMG/M metagenome (GOLD analysis project Ga0209401, IMG submission 187318) | Freshwater microbial communities from Lake Montjoie, Canada to study carbon cycling - M_140807_MF_MetaG (SPAdes) (version 2) | ecosystem: Environmental > Aquatic > Freshwater > Lake...
CGTGGTGCGATCCGGAACCACGGCGGCGCCGTGGCCGCGGCGGAAGGCCCAGGGACGGGTGATGCCCCCCTCCACCTGCCACACGCCAGTGCGGTGGCGGCTGGCTCGGTATTCCGCATCGAGGTATTCCCTGGCATCGCAGGCCGCCAGGTAACGGCGGTAGGCGAAGGCCTGGCCGTCCTCCACCATCACCAGGTTGATGTTGATGTCGCTGATCACCTCGGCCACGGTGCGGCCGTAGCGATCGATCGTCTTGGGCTGCAGCGTGACCTCCTGGCCAATCCGCAGCCGCTGCTGCAGGTAGCGGCGTGAGGCGGCTCCGTAGGGGCTCTGGGCGGTCTCCGGGGCATCGATGCAGGCCAGCCGCACCGTGATCGTCCGGGCGTCCCGACGCACGCGGATCGTGTCACCATCGCCGATCGAGAGCACCACGGCGCGCTGGGACTGGGCGGAGGCCGGGGGCGTCAGGGGGAGGGCCAGGCCCAGCAGCAGAACCAGGAGAGCCCGTGCCATCGCCGGAGTCTGCATCGGCGCCCGCCGATGCGCCGGCTGCATCAGCGGGCCGCGCCCTCGCTGCCTGGAGCGAGATGGGTCTGATCAGCACGGCGGGGCCGGCTTTCGGCAACCGGCGGCCAGCTGGCCGAGCCAGTCCTGCAACACGGACAGGGCGGAGGGTTCGAGGCGGTAGTAGATCCAGCGGCCCTCCTGGCGGGCGCGGATCAGGCCGGCCTCCCGGAGCACCTTGAGATGAAAGGAGAGCCGCGGCTGGGCCAGATCGAGGTCGGCGGTGAGGTCACAAACGCAGCGCTCGCCGCCGGCCAGCGCCTGCACCACCTGCAGGCGGATCGGCTCGGCCAGGGCGCGCAACAGCCGCTGCGCCTGGTCCAGAGCCAGGCGTTCAGCCGACCCCGCCGGGGCAGGGGATGGAGCGGCCGAAAGGCGGGTGGCAGGCGGAGGTTGCACCGATGAACCCAGGGTTGCCGTCGAGGAGGCCGTCGAGCAGGCCGTTGGCACGATGGCAGACGCCACGGCAGACACGTGACGCCGAACACCAGATCCATCAAATTTAGTTGATCTATTGTGGGTAGGCGTTGCTCCGCCCCAGGCTGTTGCTCCCATGAAGATCGGCATCAACGGCTTCGGGCGCATCGGACGCCTCGTCTTCCGCGCCCTCTGGGGGCGGCCTGGCATCGAGATCGTGCAGGTGAACGATCCCGGCGGTGACGCAGCCACCGCCGCCCACCTGCTGGCCTTCGACTCGGTGCATGGCCGCTGGCAACAGGATGTTCAGGCCATGGGCGGGCCGGCGGCCGCAGGCCCCGGCTTCCTGGTGGGCTCCACCCCCGTGAGCACCAGCCGGGAGCAGACCCCCGCCGCCGTGCCCTGGCATGAGGCGGGGGTCGAGATGGTGCTCGAGTGCAGCGGCAGGTTCAAGACACCCGAAACCCTCCAGCCCTACTTCGATCAGATGGGCCTGAAGCACGTGGTGGTGGCCTGCCCCGTGAAGGGCGCGATCGCCGGCGCCGAGGCGCTCAACGTCGTGTACGGCGTCAACCATCACCGCTACGACCCCAACCAGCACCGGCTGATCACCGCCGCCTCCTGCACCACCAATTGCCTGGCGCCGGTGGTGAAGGTGGTGCACGAGAGCTTCGGCATCCGCCACGGCTCGATCACCACCCTCCACGCGGCCACCAACACCCAGGTGCTGGTGGATGCCTTCAAGAGCGACCTCCGCCGGGCCCGCTCCTGCCTGCAGAGCCTGATCCCCACCACCACCGGTTCGGCCCGGGCGATCGGACTGATCTTCCCGGAACTCGAGGGCAAGCTCAATGGCCACGCCGTCAGAGTGCCGCTGCTCAATGCCTCGCTCACGGATGCGGTGTTCGAGCTGCAGCGCCGCGTCACGGTGGAGGAGGTCAACGGAGCTTTCGAGGCGGCAGCCAATGGGGCCCTGCGGGGCATCCTCGGCTACGAAACCCGCCCACTGGTCTCGGTTGACTACCTGAACGACGATCGCAGCGCCATCGTCGACGCTGCTTCGACGATGGTGGTCAACGGCACCCAGCTCAAGGTGTACGCCTGGTACGACAACGAATGGGGCTACAGCTCCCGGATGGCCGACCTGGTGTGCCATGTGGTTGGCCTTGACGAGCGCTGAGGCGGACCGATGCCTTCCGATCCCGCCTCCGAGCGCGTTGCTGATCGCCAATTGGATCGCGGTTCCGATCGCATCGGCTCTGAGCCTGGCCCCATGGATGGGCGCAGGCTGGATCAGGCCCGGCACCAACGGCACCCCGCCGCCACCCTGACGGCCCTGCAGCAATACATGATCGTGACCGCCAACTACTGGGCCTTCACGCTCACCGATGGGGCGCTGCGCATGCTGGTGGTGTTCCACTTCCATGCACTCGGCTACAGCACCCTTGAGATTGCCCTGCTGTTTCTCTTCTATGAGTTCTTCGGCATCCTCACCAACCTCTACGGCGGCTGGCTGGGCGGGCGCTTCGGGCTCCGGCTCACCCTCTGGACGGGCACCCTCCTGCAGGTGGCGGCCCTGCTGATGCTGATCCCCGTGGCCGACAGCTGGCCGAAGTGGTGGAGTGTTGCCTACGTGATGGTGGCCCAGGCGCTGAGCGGCATCGCCAAGGACCTCAACAAGATGAGCGCCAAGAGCGCCATCAAGACCGTGGTGCCGCAAACGCCGGATGATCACGACAAGGGGGAGCAGCAGCTGTTTCGCTGGGTGGCGTTGCTCACGGGCTCCAAGAACGCCCTCAAGGGGGTGGGCTTCTTCCTTGGTGGCGTGCTGCTCACCACGATCGGCTTCCAAGCGGCGGTGGCGGTGATGGCCGCCGGCCTGTTGCTGGCCTTCTGCGGCACCCTGGTGCTTCCGGCCGACATGGGCCGCATGAAGCAAAAACCCGGCTTCAGCGCCCTGTTCTCGAAGAGCCGTGGCATCAATGTGTTGTCCCTGGCCCGCTTCTTTCTGTTCGGCGCCCGCGATGTGTGGTTCGTGGTGGCGCTGCCGGTGTTCCTCGAGGCCGCCCTCGGCTGGAGGTTCTGGGAGGTGGGGGGCTTCCTGGGTCTGTGGGTGATCGGCTACGGGATCGTGCAGGGTGCCGCGCCGGCCCTGAGGCGGGCCTGGGGGCAGAGCGCACCACCCGCTGTGGCAGACGTGCAGTTCTGGAGCGTGCTGCTCACCGCCATCCCCGCCCTGATCGCCATCGCCCTGTGGCGCCAGGTGGGCCAGAGCGGTGTGGCGGTGGTGGCCGGCCTGGCGGTGTTTGCGGTGGTGTTCGCCATGAATTCCTCGATCCACAGCTACATGATCCTGGCCTATTCCGATGCCGAAGCGGTGAGCCTGAACGTTGGTTTCTATTACATGGCCAACGCCGCCGGGCGCCTGGTGGGCACCCTGCTTTCGGGGGCCATGTTTCTGATGGGGGGAATGCAGGCCTGCCTGTGGAGCTCCACAGCGATGCTGGCCGCCGCCGCCCTGGTGAGCCGCCGACTGCCCCCGCCAGCGGCCAGCTGATGGCCAGACCACCGGATCCGCCATCGCCCTGACGGACGTGGGCCACGGGCCGCAGCTGTGGGCCCGCAACGGTCGCCAGGTTGGTCCTGACAGAACCATTCATCCAGGGCTTCAGCGACAGAAGGCCCACGGCGTTTTTCCGCAGCCACCTAGGGTCGCCCCTAGCCTCCGGACCCCACGGTGACCGCAACCTTGCCATCCCGCTCCGCTCCAGGCGCGGCTCTCCAGACCTGGGACGTGATCGTGATCGGCTCCGGCATCGGTGGGCTGGTCACCGCCAGCCAGCTGGCCGCCAAGGGGGCGAAGGTGCTGGTGCTGGAGCGGTATCTGATTCCGGGCGGATCGGGCGGCAGCTTCCAGCGAGAGGGCTACACCTTTGATGTGGGCGCCTCGATGATCTTCGGCTTCGGCACCAAGGGGCACACCAACCTGCTCACCCGTGCCCTGGCCGATGTGGGCGAGCACTGCGCCACCATCCCCGACCCCGCCCAGCTCGAATACCACCTGCCCGGCGGCCTCACGGTGGCGGTGAACCGCGACTACGAATGCTTCATCGCCGCTCTCACCACCCGCTTCCCCCACGAGGCCAAGGGCATCCGTGCCTTCTACGACACCTGTTGGCAGGTGTTCCGTTGCCTCGATGCGATGCCGTTGCTGTCGCTCGAGGATCCGGCCTATCTGGCCAAGGTGTTCTTCCGCGCGCCCCTGGCCTGCCTGGGGCTGGCCCGCTGGCTGCCCGTGAACGTGGGCTCGGTGGCCCGCGCCCACATCCAGGATCCCGAGCTGCTGCGCTTCATCGACATGGAGTGCTTCTGCTGGAGCGTGATGCCCGCCGATCGCACGCCGATGATCAATGCGGGCATGGTGTTCTCCGATCGCCATGCCGGCGGCATCAACTACCCCCAAGGAGGCGTGGGGGTGATCGCCCAGAAGCTGGTGGCGGGTCTGGAGCGCCATGGCGGCGCGATCCGCTACCGCTCGCGGGTGGTGAAGGTGTTGCTGGAGCAAGGCAAGGCGGTGGGGGTTCGGCTGGCCAACGGCGAGGAGCTGCGGTCCCGCCGGGTGGTGAGCAACGCCACCCGCTGGGACACCTTCGGGGATCCGGACTCCCCGAAGACCACCTCGCCGTCGCCTGGCAGCGAAGCCGGCGGCGAACCTTCAGGAGCAACCTCCGCGGACAGCCAGTCGGAGCTCTCCACGGTCTCGCAAGGGCCTGCGGCCATTCTTGGCAGCAGCGCCACCCTGATCGACGGCGCCGACACCCCGGCAGCCGAGCGCACCTGGCGGCGCCGCTACAAACCCTCCCCCTCCTTCCTCTCGCTGCACCTCGGCGTGCGGGGCGATCTGATTCCAGAGGGCACCCACGTGCACCACCTGCTGCTGGAGCGCTGGGAGGATCTGGAAGCCGAACAGGGCACCGTGTTCGTGTCGATGCCCTCGCTACTCGATCCCTCCCTGGCTCCGGCTGGGCACCACATCGTGCACACCTTCACGCCCTCCTCGATGGAGGGCTGGAAAGGCCTTTGCCCTGCCGCGTACCGCGCCAAGAAGCAGGCTGATGCCGACCGCCTGATCGCTCGCCTTGAGGCGATCCTGCCGGGCCTGGCCGGCGCCATCACCCACCGGGAGGTGGGCACCCCCCGCAGCCACCGCCGCTTCCTCGGCCGCCTGGGTGGCAGCTACGGCCCCATCCCCGCGATGCGGCTGCCGGGCCTGCTGCCGATGCCCTTCAACCGCACCGGCATCAGCGGCCTCTATTGCGTGGGCGATTCCTGCTTCCCAGGCCAGGGCCTCAACGCGGTGGCCTTCAGCGGCTTCGCCTGCGCCCACCGCATCGGCGCCGACCTGGGCCTCAACCCCTGGGCGCTGCCGGCGTAATCCTGAACACAATTTTGTTCATCGTGTAACAACGATCCACCCAAGACACGCTTGCCACCGATAGCGCAGAAGACCAGGCCAAGCAGCGCAACATTTCGGCAACTCATCAGAAAGCGGTAAGGGCAAATGGAAGATATTCCGAGAGACAGCCTGCCTGCGCGCTGACCTGCATAGGTTCCCCTTGGAGCCGAAACGAGGCTCCGATGGCGCTCAGCCAGCAGCAGCAAAAGCGAGTCGCACTCCGGTCGAACCCGGCCATTGCCTCTTTACCTCTCCTTAAAGAAGGCATAATCCGATTGACCTGAGCGCTCAGGTAGTTGTGTTGCTGGATGTCACCATCCCTTTTGCCCATCCTCACCAAAGTCCACCATGGCTACTCGCACCGTCATTGGTCTTTTCTCGGAAAATTCCCACGCCGCCAAGGCGCTTGATGATCTCGCCGCTGCCGGTCTGCACCGCGATGCCCTTGATCTGCTGAGCGCCGACGACGCTTCGGACGCTCCCAAACTCCGTGCCCTGTCCGATCTGGTGCCCGAGCCCGACCTCTCCATCTACCTGGAAGGCGTTCGCCAGGGCGGCACCCTGCTGACCGCTCAGGTGCCCGTGGATCGCGAAGCCCGCGCTGCTGAAATCATCGGCGCCAACACCCCGGTCAACATCCGTGAGCATGCTGTTGCTCTCAAGGCCCGCAACCCTGAGCTGAAGGCTGAACTGATCGACGCCAAGCGCGATCCCAACGTGCTGGAAGTGGTGGAAGAGGTGGTTGAACTCGGCAAGGAAAAGGTCGAAACCGGCCGCCTGCGCATCTACAACGTGGTTTCTGAGGCCAAGGTCCAAAAGAGCATCCCCCTGGTGGATGAAACCGTGACCGTTCAGCGCCGCGCCGTGAACCGCGATGCCCTGGCCGATGCCTTCAACGAGCGCGTTTTTGAACTCTCCGAGTTCGACGAGCGCGCCATCGTGAGCAAGCGCGCCCAGGTGGTGGAGGAAGTGAACCTCGCCAAGCAGGCCGAGAGCCGCGACCACACCGTGACCGAAACCGTTCGCCGCTCCGATGTGCGCGCCGAGCGTGTCGACGCCGATGGCCGTGTGATCGACACCGTTCACACCACCGAGCGCTGATCAGAAGGGTTCGGACCTGAGGTACGAAAACGTTCTGCTCGGGGCCCGCTGGGCCATTCTGGGGGGGCTGAAAAGCCCCCCTGTCTTTCCTGATAGTCATGATCCGCCGCACGTTGCGCAACCTGCTGGGAATGGGTTCTTCGCCTACAGGCGAGCGAAACGTTCAGGCTTCTTCCACCCCACCCCCCAGCCCCACCGTGACTGCCTCTGACAGCCTCCAGTCCACCGCCAACCTCGTGGTGGTGGGTGAGAACGGCGAGCGTTACAACCTGCTGCAGCGCCGCAATGAGAATGGAATCGACACCCTGCTGCTAGGTAGGGAGGATGGCTCCCAGATCACCCTTCCCTTCACCGATCTCACCTGGAAGGGCGCCGGAGCCTGGTTGCTCACCGACGCCGTGCGCGACGCTCGCGGCCTGGTCATTCCTGTGGTGGAGGAGCGGCTGGAGGTGTCCCGCGAACGGGTGGAAACCGGCCGGGTGCGGATCAGCAAGTCGGTCGAATCGCGGGAGGTCGTTGTCGATGATCCCCTCAAGCGCGAAAAAGTACGTGTTGAACACGTGCCGATTAACCAAGTGGTGACAGGCGATGTTCCCCAAGTGCGTGAAGAAGGAGATATCACCGTGATTCCTATTCTGGAAGAGCGAGTTGTGACGCGAACGGAGTTGGTGCTTGTTGAAGAGGTTCGCATTCACCGCGATCACAGCCAATACCACGATCCGCAACGCGTGACCCTTCGCAAGGAAGTGGTTGAGGTGGAGCGTTTTGGCGAAGATGGAACCCGTCTGCCCAGCTGAACAAGATCAACTTCAGAGAAACAAGTTGTTTACACCCTGAAAGATCGGACAGCTTTCAAATTTCAAGGCACAATTTACTTGAGGCCTGATCACTGCAAAGGAACTGGCCCCAAGGCTGCCAATGCGGTGTTTCCCGCCCTATCCCATCGTTCCTGCATCAATCTCCATGGAACACCTCGCAACTCCCCTGCCCACCCGGAAGGCCAGATCACTGATGGCTGGCCTTGCCTCACTCCTGATCAGCATCACTCTGCTGGCCAATGTGTCCATCGCTTCCGCGGCCACCTTGGCGGACGACATGGTGCAAGCCAGCAAGGATGCCTGCATCAGCCTCGCCAAAAAGCGTGGCTTTGCGGTTGAAAATGTGATCGACGCCCAACCGGCCGATGGTGACAGTGCCCACGTGGTGCTGAAGCTGGCCAAAGGCGGAGAGCGCTTTGAGTTCAATTGCGGCTTCTCCCAGAACATTCGCCAGTTCGTTGAGCCCGCCCCTGCGGTCACCAAGACAACAACAACAACAACCAAAACCACCACCGCCCCTGTTAACCAACCGAACAATCGCGTTGTCGACAACAGCAGGGATCGCAGCGCGGTGGTCCAACGCGATCGCCAGCCCCAGCGCGATCGGGTGGTGGTAGCCGATCAGAAGCGCGGCTCGGGCTTCAACCCTGCCTGGCTGCTTCCTCTGCTCCTGCTGCCCCTGGCCTTCCTCCTCCTGCGCAATCGCGCCGCCGAAGAGGAGTCCGGTCAACCCACCAAAGTGGGTTCCTATGCAACCACCTCGGCCCCAGCGGCAGTGAAAGTGGGAACCACAGCGCCAATCGCCACGGCCGTGGACAAGGTGGTGGAAGCCATGCTGCGCAGCCAGGATTCCGCCATTGAGGTTCGCTCCGGCGCCGGGATCACCAATTCGGTGGCCCGCACCATCCCGGCAGGCTCGAAGGTTCGTTTGAGTGGGCGCTACCAGAACGATTGGGCTGAGCTCGCCGAGGGTGGCTGGATCGCCGTGCAATCCCTCACCTCGGACCCTCGCTGATCCTGGACGCGGGTCCTCGCAAAAGCCTGGCTGCCGAATCGGAAGCCAGGCTTTTTTTCATGCATCGCCGGAAGCCGGCCATGGACCTGCGGGGATGGGGCCTGGACGGTCTTCAGTGGTGAAAACCATCCGAACTCTGGCCAGCCCGTGGCAACGGATCACGGAGACTCTCGAACCAGACCACGGCGCGCTCAATGTCGTCGAGGAGGGCATCGGCCATATCACGGCTGAAGCCAGCCCGCACCACGAAGCGCAGCACCGCCCGCTCCTGGCAATCGGCCGGCAGGGTGTAGGCCGGCACCTGCCAGCCGCGCTCGCGCAGCTTGTCGGAGAGGTGAAACACGCTCCAGTTGGCCACGGAGGGGTCCAGCTCCACGGCAAATACCGGCAGCTGGCCAAGTGGATGGCTCACCAGCCGCAGCGGCGGGAGATCGCGCAGGCCATCAGCCAGGTGGCAGGCGATCGCCTCGAGGGTGGCCATGCGCTGGGTGTAGCCAGCCCGGCCGAGGTGCAGGAAGTTGAAGTATTGGCCCACCACCTGGGCGCCGGGGCGGGAGAAGTTCATGCCGATCGTGGGCATCTGGCCGCCGAGGTAGTTCACGTTGAAGCGCAACTCCTCAGGCAGCAAGGCGTCATCGCGCCAAAGCACCCAGCCCACCCCCGGCAGCACGCCGCCGTACTTGTGGCCACTGCTGTTGATCGACACCACCCGGCTCAATCGGAAATCCCAGACCAGATCGGGGGAGTTGAAGGGGGCCACAAAGCCACCCGAGGCGGCGTCCACGTGGATCGGGATGTCGAGGCCGGTGCGCTGCTGGAGGGCATCAAGCTGCCGGCTCAACTCCTCAATCGGCTCATAGCTGCCATCGAAGGTGCTTCCCAGGATTCCCACCACGCCGATCGTGTTCGCATCGCAGCGGGCCACCGCTTCCTCAGCGCCCAGCTGGAGCCGCTCCGCCGTGATCGGCACCAGCCGGGGCTCCACCTCGAAGTAGGCGCAGAACTTGTCCCAGCAGATCTGGGTGTTGGTTCCCATCACCAGGTTGGGGATGCCCCCTTCCAGGCCCTGCGCCTGCCGGCGCTGTCGCCAGTGCCACTTCATCACCAGCCCGCCGAGCATGCAGCCCTCGCTCGAACCGGTGGTGGAGGTGCCCACCGCTCGCGCCGGTTCAGGGGCGTTCCAGAGGTCGGCCAGGATCCGCAGGCAACGCTCCTCGAGTTCGGCGGTCTGGGGGTATTCGTCCTTGTCGATGATGTTCTTGTCGGCGCACTCCTCCATCAACCGCCGCGCCTCCGGCTCCATCCAGGTGCCCACGAAGGTGGCCAGGTTCAGGCGGGCGTTGCCATCGAGCATCAGGTGGTCGTGGATCAACGCATAGGCACTCGGGGCATCGAGGCCCCGCTCGGGCAGCGAATCGCGGGGGATCTCCGCTGGCAGGTTGGCGGCCGCCAGACGGGCGCTCAGGCCGGCACTGATGCCCAGGAGGTCGGCGCGACGCCGAGATGCCGGAGGCGTTGGGGACATGGCGAAGGGAAGGTTCCTTCCATTCAGGCGGCTCGGCACGGATCCTTCAAGGCCCGGCGGCGCGCCCTGGGCCCGCGCCTGACAGGTTCGGGGGCCCATCACGCGCTCCGCCGGTAGCCACACCCAAACGGCACCGCCGATCCCGCCAGACTCTCCTGCAGGATCAGACTGCACCCGCCGGCTGATCGCGGAACCTGCCCTCCGATCCCGATGGACCTCGCCCACCGCCTGCACGGCTTCCTCCGGCCCGAACCCCCGGCCCCAGGCGTTGGCCTGCGGCTGGCGATCTGGCAGGGCACGGGCGATGCGGCTACGCCCGCAGCGGTGGCGGCCAACCTGGAACGCCTGGAGGCGGTCTGTGCCATCGCCGCCGCCGCCGGGGCTCAGCTGCTCGTCTTCCCGGAGCTCTACCTGAGCGGCTACATCGTGACCCCGGAGCTGGCCCGCCGCCTGGCCGAGCCAGTGGATGGCCCCAGCCTGCAACGGGTGGCAACCGCCGCCCGCCGCCATGGCCTGGCGATCGCCTGCCCCTATCCCGAGCGGGCCCAGGTGGCCGGCGAGGAGCGCTTCTACGACGCCATCGCCCTGTTCGGCGCCGATGGAAGCCTGCTACGCAACTACCGCAAGACCCACCTGTGGGGCCCCGATGAGAAGCTGTGCTGGAGTCCCGGATACACGCATCCTGAGGAGGGGCCGGCCTTCACCGTGCAATCCCTGAACGGAATCGGTGTGGGACTGCTGAACTGCTACGAAGCCGAATTTCCGGAACTCACCCGCCGCCTGGCCCTGCTCGGCGCCCAACTCGTGCTGATTCCCACTGCCGCTGACACCTGGGCCCGCCTCAGCAGCGGCGAGCGCACCAATCGCCCCTATCCGGATGTTTCGCGCACCCTGATCCCTGCCCACGCCTTCGAGAACGGCTGCTTCGTGGCCTACGCCAACCGCTGCGGTGAGGAGCGCGTGGATGGCACCGTGATGGCGGCCTATCTGGGCAACAGCATCATCTGCGGCCCCCACGGGGATGTGCTTGTTGCCGCCCGGCCTGAGCCCACCCTGCTGCTCGCCGACTGCATCCCCAACGAATACGGTCCCACCCATCCGGCTGGCACGCGCTACCACGCCGATCTCCGCCCTGATCTCTACCGCTGGGCCGAGGGGCCCTGAGGGATCGGCCAAGCGTGAGCAGAGTGGCTCGGGAGGGCCGGGCCCGCGTCCTCAGCGATGGAGTCGGGAAGCCGGCCAGGAATCGCTCACGGTGCTCCAGGTCCATTCCATAGGGTGAGGCTCCCTGCCGGGCGAGCCCCGCGATGGCCCCATCTCCGTTGCCTCCCTCCGAAGACCTGGCCCGCTTTTTCGAGGCGCGCGGCGAGATGGCCAAGCCCTGGACCTGGCAGCTGATGCGCCTGGCCAAGATCCGCGAGGGCAAGGACAGCATGGATCCCCAGGAGTATCTGGAGCGGGTGCAGGAAGCCCACGCCGACCTGATGCGGCTTGGCGAATTCTGGAAGGGCCGCGAGGCCGAGGTGTTCGGCGGGCGCTACAGCCCCGCCACGGTGATTGAGCCGCTGCCCGGTTCCGCCGAGGACCGTTGACCGCCCGTGGCCGATTCCACCGCCGCCAGCAGCTCTCCGCCGGGTCAGCCCCCGATTCCGCCCGGGGTGCACGCCATGGCCCCCCTGATCCGGCTCACCCTGCTGGCTCTCTACCTCGCCCTGGTGCTACCCCTTCCCCTGATGGCTCCCGATGGGTTGCGGCCCCTGCTGCTGGCGGCGGTGCCCCTGGGGCTGGTGCTGGTGCTGGCGATCACCAGTGAGCGGGTCGAACTCGATGACACCGGCATCCGGGTGGGCCATCCCCCCTGGTGCGCCTGGCTGCTGCGCCGCGGCTGGCAGCTGCGTTGGCCAGAGGTCAAGGCCCTCACACCGGTGGGCACCAGCCAGGGCGGCAAGGTGTTTTATGTGCGCGATCCAAACGGTGGGGCCTTCCTTCTGCCCCAGCGGGTGGAACGGTTTGACGCCTTCCTGGAGCGTTTCACGGAGCGTTCCGGGCTGGACACCACCATGGTGGGCCGCATCAGCCCGCCCTGGACCTACCGGCTGCTGGCAGGCCTGTGCGCCCTGATGCTCGCAGCCGAACTGGGGGCCCTGATCGTGGCAATCACCGGCGTTCATCGCGTGAACCTCCCTGCGGGGTGACCAGCCGGTCTGCTCAGTAGCGCATGAACCCGTTGCCCGAACTGCCATTACCACCCCAGCCGTTGCCTGAGCCCCAGCTCCCGCCTCCGTTGCCCGCCGGGGGCCGGTAGCCACCACCTCCTCCCCAGTTGCCTCCCGCCGGGGGCCGGTAGCCGTTGCCCACGCTCTCCAGCGACAGGGTGGTGGTCTTGCCCCCCGGGCAGACACCGATGCGCTCCAGGGAGATCAGACCCTGGGGGCAGGCATCCAGGCTGGTGCGGCGGCCGTACTTCTGGCCGCTGCAGTAACGGTCTTCACGAACTTCGGTGAAACGCCGGTTCTGACTGCTGCGGTTCACCGACACCAGCAGGGTGGCGCTTCCCTGGGCGAGGGTGACGTTCTGGACCCGGTTGCGCACCTGGTAATGGAGGGTGTTGACACCGGGTGCCACGGTGAGAAAGCCGCCCCGCTGACCCTGACCCAGGGCGATCG
>Ga0209401_1002254_pt1 | contig 12555 bp, 26 predicted proteins | sample M_140807_MF_Meta_FD_187318 | JGI IMG/M metagenome (GOLD analysis project Ga0209401, IMG submission 187318) | Freshwater microbial communities from Lake Montjoie, Canada to study carbon cycling - M_140807_MF_MetaG (SPAdes) (version 2) | ecosystem: Environmental > Aquatic > Freshwater > Lake...
AAATAAAGCAGTTAATTAGGGTTAATTGTTTTGTCCAGGCGGTCAAATTTTTGGCCGCTTTTTTTTGCAACTAACTTTAAAAATTCTATATCCTCGGGCTGTAATAAAACGCCGTTGTATTCTATACGCCAATTAGCGCCTTTCTTTACTAATTTAAAATGTTTTTGCATTAACATATAGGCAATAAAGCGTTTAGTATCTTTTCTCATAATTTTTCTATTTCTTTTTTAACTTCTCGCCAATAATATACATTATAAGGAGTAGGGTGTATAACGCTTAAAATTTCATCTACTGTTATTAATGCACAATTTTTTGCAAAAGATATATCATTTTCATAAAAAGTTTGTGTGTACATAACAAACATTGACATTAATTTTATTGCTTTTTCTTTTGGTTTATAATTAGTATCTTCTTTCATATAAATTATTTTCGTTTTTATAAATATATTTTTTATCGATCCAAATTTTGCATAATTGTTTGGCCCAGTTTGTACCTTTTGCGTTTTGCTCCATAATATCCGCAATTAAATCTTTATAGCTTACTGGATATGTAAGAAGTACGTTTATTATGTTTTTGTGGTCAATTTCTGTAAATTGTTTTGGGTGCTTAATTTCAGGCTTTTTGCTTTCACCTTCAATTTGTATTTGCTGCCAGTTGCCGCCAATATTCATAAGTACGACCGGCTCAAAATCTTCACTGGATCGTAAAAACCTAGGCTGTAAAGTAAAAGTCTTTTTGTCTTTGTCTTTTACCATTTCTAAGGTGCTAGAGGCCCAGCGATCACAATTAGAGCCAAGGTGTCCTAATGTCTGCGCGCCTACGCCTTTACCTTGGTGCAGTACTCCTACAAATAAACAGTTATAAACCTTTGTAAGACGTTTAAACCAGTTTACTAGCTTGCGGCTCTCTATTTCGCTGTTATAGTCAAAAATAAGATCCAAAAGGCCGTCAATAATGATAATAGGGCAATCCAGGTTATTTTCTAAATAATTAACAATTAAAGACCTTATTTCGCCTGGTCCGTCCTCACGAACGGTGAAGCAGTCACACCAGTGCGGTAAATTGTTAAGATTGCTAAATTGCTTAATTCTATTAACTTGTCTATAAAAGTCGTAATCGCTGCTCTCGGTGTCAAAATACGCAATTCTGCGCCTTCCTTCCGGAAAAGTAAATTTCATTGAAAATACTTCACCTGGTTGGAAAGCGCTTGCTATTGCGGCCGATAATATAGTGCTTTTTGCTGTTTTTGGTAAGCCCGAAATCACAATAAAATTTTGTAAAACTCCTATGGGCTTATTTTGAACGGTAAACACTACCTGGCTTTGTGGGGGGATATAGTCAGGTTTAAATTTTCTAGCTGCAAGTTTTTCTTCTAAAGTTAATTTGTTTTGTCCGTCTATCATTAGATCCTTTGTAATAAACCAATTAAAATGGCTGCAATAATTAGGGCTATTACAGCTTGAAAGTTGGGGCTACATCTCAATAACCTTAACATTATTTTCCTTTTCATTTTCTATTTTTTCTAGGGTTAAAAAATACTCGTTTGCTAATATTTCGCACTCTCTTAAAAGTGTGGAAAGTCCTATTTTACTATGATTGTTTTGCATTTCTTTAGCGCAAAGGATCTGCAATAATACGTGTTCATATTTTGTCATACCAGGTATTGGGGCTACTAGGCGCCCGAATTGATCCTGGACTGGCATAACTGGAAAAGCTGGGGCGTTTTTATCTATTTTCATTTTCTATAATTTGTGCAGTGATACTATTAGGGTTATTTCTTACTATTAAAATTTTATTTAATTCTAAATTAAATTTTGCCAGTTCTTTAATTAATGTTTCTGGTATTCCGTATTCATATTTTTCATAATCGTGTAAAACTTGTGCAAGATCAAGTGTCATATTTCTTAACTGCTTTACAGCTGTGGTAGATAAATTTTCTAGTTTCATTTGATTAGTTTTAAAGTTCGTTATTAGGTTGTTTTTCAGTATATTCCTTAACTGCAATAGATAAATACTTATTATTGTTTTTACTAATTTTTACCCAGCCAGCAATTTCATACATCTTGCCGTCTGCTTTAAAATAGCCCTGGTAATCGGGTTGCTTTTCGTTTTTTTTGTTTTCTACTTTGTTCATTGATCCAAAGCCGTCGGCTAGATCTTTTAAATAATCGTTTTTCATTTGTTTAGTTTTAATAAATTGATTAATCTGTATGTATAATAAAAAATATGTGAAGCTGCATAAGTTAAAATGCAAAGCGGTATTGATATTACAATAAAAAAAATTATTGCAATAAATCTTATTAATTTTCTTCGCATTGGAAACTGTTTTCTAGTCTTTTAATGTCGTACTGGTAATGCTCCAGGGCCGCGTCTATCAATATCCTAATTTCAAAAGATAGATCAAACGGAACGTCATTTTCGTTTAATGATAAAAATTTACCACTTGTAGAATAGAAAAAAAATGTACATTGTTCGTACGGTGTAAGTGCGCGCAGTGCTTCTAGGCGCAAGATTTTAGATTGTAAGCTGGCTATTTCGCCCAGGATCTTACTGTCGGTTTTAAGGTGCATATTTAGGGTTTTTTGTTTGTCGTTGGTAAAATTATAGTAAAAACGTTTAAACTACCAAATTTATTTTATTAGGGCATAAAAAAGCCCAGTATTGAAATACCAGGCTTTTACTAATCCAAATCAAAATTTATCTAACCAAACTTGCTTCCTTATGCTAAAAATAGTGCTTTTTCCTCACTTCTGCGCCTTACTAGGCCCGGTAAAACTACCTTTTGGCCGTTTACTGTACCTTTATTCCAGCGGTCAAATTGGGCCGCTACTGTCTCTTTATCTGTGCCACTATTTAATAATCTTAAAAGTGTGCTTTCTCTAAAGGCGTCTATGCCAATATTATAAACAAAACTTGTTAGGCTGTCTAATTGGTTTTGATTAATAGGCACTTTAACCAGGGCTTTGATCTGTGGCACTATCTTTTTTGTTTCTTTTCTAAGCCACTCTAGCGCTTTAGCCTGGGTTACAGTATCACCTAATTTTACTGGCCTTTTAGCGTCAAAATTATACGTGCTTCCATATCCCACGGTAGCTTTTCCAACTGGATCTATGTACGCGTTTAAGTACTTATTGATGTCGTCGGCCTCAAACTTTTTAATCAGTTCTTCTGCCTTTGCTCCTACTGCCATTGTGCTGCTTAATAAGATTAACGCCACAATTCCAATAACCAAGTATTTTTTAGCCTGGCTTGTCATTATGGGCGGTTATTTAAGTTAATGTCGCTGTCTTTTGCTGCAAATAAACCTAGGCCGCTTAATATGGCTGTAATACCAGTTGCCACGTCGCCTTTAAATACAGTTGCTACGCCAGTAATCACTGCGCCTAGTCCAAATAAAGATGTTTTCCAGTTCTTGAACATAAAATTATTTTTTAGTTACAAAATCAAGTTTTGTTTCAATGCGCGCAAGACGGTCTAGTATTTCCGTATTGGTATTATTGTGCCTGGATAGATCACGTTCTATTTTATCTAATCTATTTTTAGTCGTAAAATAAAAGCCACCACCAGCGGCAATAAAAACACATATACTAAATAACAGTTCTGTCGTCATTGCTTTCGTCTTTTAATATTTCCTTAGCTACTGCGTTGTAAGCATTTGCCGCTGTTAAAGCTGCGTCTAAATTTTCAAATAAACTGCTTTTAGTAGCTGCGTCTAAAATTTGTTTTAAAATTGCAAGTGCTTGTTTGGTTTCCATTTGTTTAGTATTTAAAGATTAATTAAGCTAATGTAATATTTAACTTAGTAGCAGCCCATTCGTAAGCCCACTGGTTAACGTCGCTTGATGTTCCCCATTGATCATACTGCGGCTCACCCATTGTTAAATTTCCGTCTGCAAGTCTAACTTCTGCGCTATCTAATAACTGCCAGTAAAACGTTGCACTGTTATTTAAATTGTCGTTGATGATAATTAGGTTAAAAACGGTTGCTGTTTGTAAAGATCCGTTTACCCAAATTTGAATAGGTTGTATTTGTTTCATATTATTTTATTTAAGGTACTATTGTTAAAACTCCTAAATTGCTATAAATATCGCCACTAACTAAACCCGCTGGGCTTGTTGGTATTGCTGAAATATTTATTACTCTTGTACTTTTTATTGTTAATGCAGTGGCACCACCCGATACCTGAAATAAGAAATTGTTTCCGTTTGCAGTTCTAAAAAAAGCATTGTTACTATCATTTGCTATTAAACAAGTTCTGCCACTACCAGTATCAGTCATTAATATTTCAGGTGTACTTGTAGCTGATAAAGTAGTATTACCATTAACTTGTAATTTAGCTCCGTTGTCTGTTGTTGTGCCGATTAGTAGGTTTCCACTTGATGAAACCCTTAATCTTTCAGAACCACCTGTAAAGCCTTGAATAATTTGAGTACCATTTGAACCTTGCCAACCCGTTAAATTAGAATTATCGCCAAAAAAATAACCATAAGTATTTACTACAAAAAATTTACCATTTGAAGCAATTACATCATTACTAAACGTTGCAGCGCCGGTACTTGCTATTGTTAATCTATCAGTTCCACCTACTGCAAATGATAAAGCACCACCTGCATTTTGTGCATTTATTCTATGACCTACACCAACTGTTCCACTTATTGTATAATTTGAAAAAGCTAAAGACCTTCCTGAAATTGTACCTGCACCACCTCTAAAATATTCACCTTCATTTAATCCTAAAACTTCTAAAGTTGTTGCTGGAGAGTTTGTTCCGATACCTAAACTACCAGCACCGGTTAAAGTCATTAATCTATTGGCTAACTGATTATTCCAAAAAGATATTTCGCCTCCGGTTGTGTTTGAACTTAATGCGAGGTTATTTGAACTTGTACCTATAATTCCGACACCAACTCTTATTGTATTGTCTGCATAAATTGAACCGGTTACTCTTGCTGCACCATTGACATCAAATTTATATCCCGCGTCTGTTGTAGTTCCGATTAAAAAATTTCTTGCCGCACTTATTCTAGCTGCTTCCTGGACACTAACCGCCCCGGCGTCATAAATGCCAAATAACATTGGGCTTGCGGTTGTGCTTCCGTTGAAAATACACATATCACGATCAGCACTGCCCTGGATAAAGTTATTTGTATTTGTTGCAATAGCTAAACCAATCCTTTTAGTCGGCCCAGTTTCTGCGCTATCTATTCTCAAACTTGGCGCTGTTGCACCTACTATCTGGATCCCGTTGTCGCTGCTTGCACTTCTTACCACTAATTTACCAGATCCAACAGTTGAAGTGCCAATTAATACTTGGCCCGTTGTCTTTTTAACGGTTAATGATTGTAAAGCGCCTACTACGTCAAATATTTCAAAGTCATTGGCACCAGCGTTGTATAAATTACCAATACGCCATAAACTAGATCCACCATTTTGAAAAGCTATTCTAGTATCATTTGTAGCAACTGTTTGGTTGAATTGCGCTATTGTATTACTAGCAGAATGTACGTCAAAACTTGCTGTTGGTGCATTTGTATTAACGCCTAAACGGTTATTAATACTATCCCAAAATAAGTTATTAGATCCAGTGATACTTGAAGCAGCGCTAAAGTATGTAACCTGTCCGGCTGCCCCGCTTCCCGTAATTGTACCAGTGCTACTAGGGCTTAATAGATCCCATGTAGTACCGTTATCACGGTATAAATCTAACGTGTTTGTCGATACAAAGATCCTACCAACAAAACCAGCTGCGGGCCTATTGGCTAACGTATCGGCGTAAAACGCCGGCGTTTGTCTTTGGTTTAATATGGATAAATCTATGTTTGGCATTATAATAAGTAATTTTTCTTAACAGTTACCAGGTTATTAAAGCCCCCTGAATTAATAAAGTTAGCAAAGAAGCGACGTGTTGTAAATTCGCCCTGGTTGCCTTCTATTTGTAAACTTTGATTTTGTTGCAGCGTTACGCTTTCAATCTGTACGGCATTAGATCCGTAATTGATAAATAAAATACTATTGCAGTCGCTTGTAACGTAACCGCTAACGTCATACGTTATAAAGTTTACGTCGTATTTTATTAGATCCGCTGTTACTTTAAAATCGGCCATTTTGTTTTTTATTAAAGGTGAAAGTAAAATTAAATAGTGTAAGGAACGCCCACACGTTTAACTCCGCTTATCTGGTTAACGTAATAAGTTATATATCCTTCGTCTTGTTTATGCTCTAGCTGGCGCATTGGCTCGCTAAAACTTTTAATTTGATCAACAATACTAACGGCTTCGGTTGTTACTCCTGGCTGCGTTTGTGCGGCTGCTGGTGTGCTTGATCCTGGAACGTCCGGCATACCTGGTTGTGTTACTGTCATTACTGGTTTCTTTTTATACATAAAGAAATACCAGTAAGCTGCGCCAGCTGCAAGTAATAATATTAAATTTTTGTTTTTCATAGTTCAAACATTGTTTTTTCCTCGTCTGTTAAAATATCTTCAGGGTTAAAGCCACTTCTTAAGGGCCCTATTTCAATAGATCCTTTTCTTTTTTTAGTAGCCACGTAAATTACTACGCCAGCTAATAAAAGTAATATTAATGTACTTCCTTTTGTTTTCATCTTAATAGTTTTTTAAACCGTTAACATATTTTATTAACTGGTTTACTTGATCTGCGCTAAAACGATCCGCGGGCCAACTTAAAGCACCGCCACCTTGTAGCCAATTTAATAGATCCTTGCCTTTTACCTGGTTAAATTTATCTGCTAGATAACTTACCTGGCTTTTTGTTTTAAGTTGTTTAAATACGCCTAAAACTGCGTCAAAATCATCATATACATAACCAGGCGCGTTCCAAATAGTTTCTATAAACTTTTGTACCTGAGCATTTGTTATAATTGTCGCGCCACCTTTACGCCAATAATTCGGGTTCCAGGGGCTTCCTGGGTTGCTTGTCTGTTCCTCAATTTCAAGTTCTGCTTCACTTTTAGATAAGCCCACGCCTTCCAATAACGGTTTAATTACTTTGGTATATCCAAAATAAACAACCACAAGCCCTATAATAAGGCTGCTATTATCTTTTAAAAAATTACTTTTGGCCATTATAACATAAATAGTAACGAACTTAGTTTTGCGCTTGACATTTCATTAAGTTTCCTTAAATGATCTATTGTTACGCCTTTGCTCATTAATGATCTTAAAATTTCTGTTGCTTCTGCTTCGTCGTCTATTCCGGCTATTGCTGTTGGTTGTCCACCTTTGGCAAACATTCCACCCACGAGGCCCATTATACCAGTTACAATAGCTTGTTGCAACTCCGGGTTGCTTAACATTGCATTGATCGGGCTTTCTGGTGCTTCTTCTTCTTCTTCTTCTAGTTCGCCTATTGCTTCCAGGGCTGCTAGTCTGCTTTGCATCATTTGATTTTGCTCTACAAGTTTTTCTAGTAACATTTCAGTCCTGGGGCTGCCCATTGATCCCATTGCTTGCATTGGCATCATTGATTGCGGTCGGTTTAGCTGAAAAGAAATACTGGTAAGAACTGGGCTAGTTTCTTTTTTAGTACGGCCCCTACCAGTAGTTCCCTCGCTAATAACTTGTATTAAATACGGATTGTAATTTTCTATATTATTGCGCAGCTGTGTTAAGGCATTAACAAGTTCCTGGCGTCCAATTTCTTTTTCGCCAACAAAATTGTACCGCAAATATTGTGGCGTTGGGTTAACGCCAGCAAAAATTCTGTATTCGCTTCCTTCTGCTGCGTCATAAAAATTTATGACTTCGTCGATAGTAAATATTTCGGGCCTAAAAGCTGCCATAATATAAAAATTTTACAAGTAGTAATAAATACCAAAACTGTATGCCACGTTTGTAGTAGCTAGAGCAGTTGAAGTACTGATAAAAGATTTAGTCCAGCTAATATCAATATCATTCATACTTGGCAAATCAAAAACAAAAGGTGTAGAACTTTCCTGAATATTGATTAAACCAACGATTGGGATATTATAAATTAACTGAAGATCACCTTGGTATAAAGTCAAAAATGATTGCTTTGCGTCCGCTACTGTTACTGGTGTTGATCCAGTTAAAGGCGTCTTACTGATTGCTCCCGCAACGTAAACTTGCACTGCTTCAATTTTGGCGTTTCTTAATTGTGGTAAGTCCGGGAAATAAAAACGTGTTAGTGTTGATCCACTAGGTACGTTAATTTCCACCGCTTCAAAACGTTTGATACGCATATCTTAAAATTAATAATTAAAAAAGTTGGCCGTAATATCCGACGGCCGGCGGCGGCGTTATAGGCCCGCCAGGCACATAAGGTTAATACTATTTAACAGTAGTAACGTTTTGACATAAGATACCGCGTTGGATAACAGCGATAAAGCTATTAGCTAAAACAGAAGCTGGCGCACCATTTGCAGTTAACTGGAAATTGATGTTTGCCGCACCGTTCATTACGATACCTGGTTCAACTGGGTAGAACGCGTCTTGACTTGCACTCCATTGATCCACTGGGAAAACTGTTTGTGCAGTAATACCTACGCCGCCTTGTGTTTGTGGGACAAAGTAGTGGCGTAAAACGTCCCACGCTGGTAATACTTGTTCATTGTTGATTGTTAAGTTTAAATAACCGTTGTAAATACTCCAAAGATCATCATCAGTTGCAGAAGTGAAAATTACACCATTTGGATATGTGTAAAGCGGCGCTTTTGTGCTTGTTGCTGCTCCTACTCCAATTAATACTGCGATCTCTGTTGTAATAAAAATATCTTGTAGGTTTAAACGCTTCTCGTTTACACGGCTTGCACCGTTTTGAGTATCGTTTACAAGAACTGGAATGTGATAGTTTGCAATAGAAGTGCTAAGTGCTACTTCACTGCGTAAATATGATTGCGTCAATTTAGCGTGATCCACTGAATAACCTAAACCGCGCACAAGGGTTTTCGCATTTTCGAAAACCATTCTAGAACCCATTTGAGTTGCCATTTGTTATAAGTTTTTTATTTTTTTAAATAAAGGTGAAAGTAAAATAATTAACAGCCTTCTTCGTCCAGGCCAGCTATTGACGGCGTCATATAGCTTTTGTCAACTAAACCTTCTCTATTGTAATAAGCAGCGATCTGTGGCGCTTTGTAATTTACATCACTAGCAAACGCACCGATACCATTTAATACTCCAAAAGATTGTACAAGTTTAAGACCGCCCACGGCAATCATACCAGCTGCAAGACCTTGGCCCGCTGCTCCTTTTACAAACTTAGGTAAGAATAAACCAACTGCAACTGGTACAGCTGCTTTGATTTTGTCGTTAACTGACGCTGGTAATACTTTACCAACTAATTGTGCTGCTGCTGCTCCAGCTACTGTATAAAGTACAGTTGAAGCTGCGCCGCCCACTTTACCCATACCAGACATACGACGACGTCTGTGAGTAGATTTTTTGTGTGCTTTTCTTCTACGCATTTTTTTTGTTTTTAAATTATTGTGAAGTATTTAATTTACCAAAGTAATTGATCGGCGTAAAAACCTGGGGATCCTTTTACCGTTCTATCTTTTTGGTGTCTTATTTTATAAAGTTTTCTTTTTTCTTCTGCTATCTTTTTACCGCAATGTCTTAAATAACTTGGGTAATCTAAATAATTAGGATCACCCACACTTGCTAACAAATTGCCGTAAACATCATAAACATCAATTTTTTTGTTTTTCTTTTCACTAGGTAAAACAATAACATTTAACTGTTTTGCTTTTCTTTTAGTATAAAGAGAAATTTTGTACATTTTATTTTTTTACAAAGTTTTCATTTTTTGTATATCTTAAAGGTACCAATGCAGTTCCGTTATCTGTATTACGCATAATATATACAATTCTATCGCTAGGGCTTAGATACCTATCTTTTGGTAACTTATCAAAATATTCATTGTACTTTGTTTCAAATTTCTTATAAGTAATATAATACTTTGATTTGTGAGGTATACCAATTATTTTAGATAGTCCACTAATTACCCTAATATTTACATTGTGGCTTTTAGTGTCCTTATGTACACTTTCAACTTTTCTAGCAACTTTTTTAGGTGCTGCCTTCTTTACAACTTTTCTAGCCACTTTTTTAGATGCTGCTTTCTTTTTAGCTGCTTTTTTCTTAGGTGCTGCGCCTACTTTTTTACCGTAAACGTGTGCAAACGCTTCTTTTAGAGAAACGCCAGTTTTTTTTCTATATGCTATGGCTTGTTTAAATTTTGCCTTTGCTGTTTTTTGTGCTGCGGTCATTATTTTTTCATTTTTGAAATTAAGAAAATACCAGCGCCCACAATTCCAAGTGTTACCCAAATATTCATACCGGCTTTTTCTGCTGGTGGTGGTGGTGGTGGTAATTTTTTATCTTCTACTTTACTTGCTGCAACTAATTGTGCTGCTTCTTTACCAAAACCACCGCGGCTTAATTTGTCAGCAACATCTTCTATTGTTATAGTTCTATTAAACCAGGTTGAAGGGCCTAAAATATTTTTAGTTCCGTTTGCCTGGATATATCTTACAATATTTAACGCTTCATTTTGTACGCTGTCACCGTCATTAATTACCCAGTTAATAGCATTTGTACCTATTGGCGCGTTAATTCTTCTATCACTTGCGTCATAACCTTGCCAGTCGTTAGGGTTTGGCTTGTTAGCAAATAAGTTTACTAAGCTAGTAACTGCGTCAAAAGCTAAACTAACTGGGTTAGCAAGATCACTTGCAGTTTTACCAGTTTCAGTTACTGTTTTTGTAAAGTTTTTTATTACATCTGTAATTTTACCCATTGCCGGCAAATCTTGAAGTGCAACAGTTGCTTTGTTAATTGCAACTTTATATTGCAATTCCTTACTAGATCCTGGTGTGATTACGCCAGCTTGCAAAAGTGTATCGCGATCGCGTACAAGTTTATCTCTATATGCTGTTATTTCTGCGCGTTTGTCGTTTGATGTGTAGCCTACGCCGCTTAGTGCAATTAGTGCCATTTTTATTTTTTTATCTTTATAAAAACTAGGTTGTCTCTTTTCATTAAATCTTGCCAACACTGGATCAATCCAAATTTCTTTTTTTGTTCCAGGATACATAACAGCAAAAACGTGTTGCGGCTCCCTGGTACTGTCTTTATATCCAGCAAACCTAAACGCTAAAGGTGCTTCTAAAATACCTTTTCTTCGAAGCGAGTCTAAGACGCCTAGGCTGAATAAACTATAACTTTTACAGTCGGCCCCAGGTAACATTGCTATTATTGCTGAGGGTGATCGTAAGGTCTGCGTCGCAGTACTTTCGATGAAATAAGGAACGTTTGATTTTAAAAAGTTCCAAATATTTCGTGCCGTTTCAAGTTCGCTTTCACCTACAAAATAATCGCTTATTTTGTCGTATTCCTTTTCATATTTATAGTGCGTATCAACAATTCCGTCTATTATGTCGGTAACTGTTTGATCCGAACTAACTACCCTTTTATAATTTTTAAAAGGCGTCAGCTTTTCTAATACTGCCGCTTTACTAACCATAAAAATTGTAATTTATGTCAAAAGGTAAATAGATCCCGTCAACTACTGCCGTTCCAGTCAATTTAAAATTGGCAGATTTCGTTCTAATTACCTCACTTATTGCATTTACAGCCCCACTAAACGTCGTTACAGCTTGCAGCGGTAAAACTACCTGGCTTTTGGCTTTTATGTCTAATTTTTGATTATAATATACATCAGCTATCTTTTGGCCATTAGTTAAAAATAGTTCCGCGTTAATATTTGAAATTGAAGTTGAAATATTGGTAGGGTTGTATATTGTTACGTCCAGATTAATTTCAGGGTTTAAAAAGCTCCCGCCTATACCAATTTTAGTAATCAAGAAGCTAACACCTTGACTAAAACGGTATTTTCCATAGATCCACCAAATTGCTGCGGCTCCGACTAGGACGCCCACCCATTTTTTAGCTGTCATACCTTACAAAGTTACGAAAAATTGTTCGAAAATCAAACAAAAAAATTTTTTTTAAAAATAGTGTGTGTTGGTTAAACTTTTAGTTTAAAATTTATTATCTTTGCGTACGCGTGAGCTAGCAAAGATAAAAATTAAACCACCTATTTTAAACCACCTAAACCGGTTTAAATTATTTTCTTTTCACCTTTAATTTAAACCACTTTATAAGCGATACATACCAGGCACAAAAAAACCAGCGCTTGGCTGGTCTTTTGGCGGCGTGCTGGGTTGCTGACTTTGTTTTAATTGTTCAACCAGACGCGGCAATAAAATCGTTTCGTTTTTTTCTCGTATAAATTTACATAATGTCCGCCAACTCTACGGGCAAAATCAATAAAGTTTTCAACTCGGTTTATATTCCGATATTTTTTTGGTGTTATTTCTTTGTGATCCTCAAAAAAAATAATTGCTGTATAATATTCCATTTTTGTTTATCTTTGTCGTGAAAGGAAAATAAAGCAGTTAATTAGGGTTAATTGTTTTGTCCAGGCGGTCAAATTTTTGGCCGCTTTTTTTTGCAACTAACTTTAAAAATTCTATATCCTCGGGCTGTAATAAAACGCCGTTGTATTCTATAC
>Ga0209401_1002269_pt1 | contig 12524 bp, 10 predicted proteins | sample M_140807_MF_Meta_FD_187318 | JGI IMG/M metagenome (GOLD analysis project Ga0209401, IMG submission 187318) | Freshwater microbial communities from Lake Montjoie, Canada to study carbon cycling - M_140807_MF_MetaG (SPAdes) (version 2) | ecosystem: Environmental > Aquatic > Freshwater > Lake...
ACCCACTGAGCAGAAGTTTTTATATAGAAGCTAAATTACCGATTGATAAAAATTTCCGTCCAAACCAATTAGTACAAGTTAAGATTAAGGACTACGAAAAAAAGAACGCCATCAGTGCTCCTATCAATTTATTGCAAAACGATGAGAAAGGTAAATTCATTTATGTAGGCGTAATGGAAAATGGAAAATTGCTGGCGCGTAAAAAAGCAGTAACAGTAGGACAATACTATGGTAATAATGTAGAAATCTTAGCGGGTTTAGTAGCAGGTGATAATATTATTTCAGAAGGTTATCAAACCTTATTTGATGGCCAGAACATTACTACTTCAGATAAATAATTAAAAAATAAAGTTTAATAGATCAATATGTCTACTATCAATAAAATAAAAGAAAAGTTCAAAGAGTTTAAACCTACTTCTTGGGCTATTACCAATAAGACCACTATTTATTTAGTGATGTTATTTCTTAGCTTAGGAGGAATTTATCAATTCCTTACACTTCCTAAAGAGAACTTTCCTGAAGTAGTGATTCCTAATATATTTGTACAAACAGTATATGTAGGTAACTCCCCAAAGGATATAGAAAACTTAGTAACCCGTCCTATTGAAAAACAAATTAAGAGTATTAGTGGTGTAAAAATTAGCAAATTCACGTCTACCTCTCAACAAGATTTTTCAGCCATAACGGTTGAGTTTAGCACAGATGTGAAACCAGAGATAGCTTTACAAAAAGTAAAGGATGCGGTGGACAAGGCCAAGTCAGACCTACCCACTGATTTAACACAACAACCTAGGGTCATTGAATTAAATATCAGTGACATGCCTATTATGTATGTCAACATTAGCGGTAACTATAGCCCCGTTCAATTAAAAAAATATGCAGACGATTTAAAAGATAAATTAGAAAGTATTTCACAAATTAATAGAATTGATTTAGTGGGTGCCCCGGAAAGAGAATTTCAAATTAATGTAGATAATTATAGAATGCAAAGCTCGGGCATTACATTTGATGATATCACTTATGCGATTCAAAGAGAAAACCTTGATTTATCGGGTGGTTTACTAGAAGTAGGTACAATGAACCGAAACCTACAATTAAAAGGTCAATTAAAAAACGCAAATGATATTGCTAATATTATTGTACGTAATTCAAATGGTGCACCCATTTATTTAAGAGATGTAGCTACTATTAAAGATACGGTGAAGAAAAATGAAAGCTATGCACGTTTAAATGGTAAAAATGTACTTACCCTAAATATTGTTAAGCGTAATGGTGAAAACTTAATTGCCACTACAGATGCGGTAAAGAAAATTGTTGAAGAGGCCATAGCCAATGATTTACCGAAAGATGTCAATTTGGTTATTTCAGGTGACACAAGTGTTAGAACAAAAAGTTCATTTACAGATTTAGTGAACTCTATTGTTATTGGATTTATATTAGTTCTTGTGGTATTAATGTTCTTCATGGGGGTAACCAATGCCTTCTTTGTGGCCTTATCGGTACCCTTAAGTATGTTTGTGGCCTTTGTATTATTACCTGCTGGTGATGTATTAGTGGGCTCGCATATTACTTTAAATTTCATGGTTTTATTTGCCCTCTTATTTGGACTAGGAATTATTGTAGATGACGCCATTGTGGTGATAGAAAACACACACCGTATTTTTGTGCAAGGCAAAGGAAAATTAACAGCTACTACTTCCGCTAAAATGGCGGCAGGGGAAGTATTTGTTCCTGTATTAGCAGGTACCATTACTACATTAGCCCCTTTCTTCCCTTTATTATTCTGGCCTGGCATTATTGGTAAGTTTATGATTTACCTACCAGCTATGTTAATATTTACTTTAGCTGCTTCCTTAGTGGTGGCCTTTATTATGAACCCAGTATTTGCAGTAGATTTCATGAATCATGAAGAAGTAAAATCAGACGAGCCCAAATCGGCTATATTTAAGAAAAAAGGTTTTTGGATACCTATTGCAATAGGTATTTTATTAGACTTGATGGGCTTTACTTTCTTAGGTAATTTATTGATCTTCTTTATGATTTTGGTAGTGGCGAATAAATATTTTATTACCGATTTAATTGAGAAATTTCAGACCCGTACGCTTCCTAAATTAATGGAGTCTTATGAAAGAATTTTAAGAAGAGCATTAAATGGCTGGAGACCGGTTAAATTATTAATAGGCACTTTTGTTTTATTAATATTTTCATTCATATTTTTTGGTATTAATATTAGTACCGGCAGAGTGGGTATTGAATTTTTCCCTAAGGGAGATCCCAACCAGGTATATGTGTATTTAAAATTACCCGTGGGTACTAAAATAAATTATACCGATTCTATCACTAAAGTTGTAGAACAAAAAGTAGCCAAGGCTTTGCAAATGGATAATAATAAAAAGAATCCTCTGGTAGAGAGTATTATTAGTAATGTGGCAGTGGGTGCAGGTGATCCTATGCGTGGTGACAGAAGTGCAAGGTCTGAACTAGGACGTGTACAAATTAACTTTGTGGAATATGAAAAGCGCGATGGAAAATCGACTGAGCCTTATTTAGATGCTATACGTGCAGAGATGAAAGGTATTCCTGGTGCAGAATTTACGGTTGCACAAGAATCAAATGGTCCTCCCACAGAGCCTCCAGTGAATATAGAAATTCAAGGAGAAGATTTTGATAAATTAGTCAAAACAGCGGTGGGTTTAAAAAATTATTTAGACGCTGCACAAATTCCAGGCATTGATGGATTAAAGATGGATGTGGATTTAGTGAACCCAGAGTTAACCTTAACCATTGATAGAGACCGTGCTTTAATTGAAGGCGTGAGCAGTGCGCAAGTAGGCATGCAAATTCGTACAGCTTTATTTGGTAAAGAAATTTCTAAAATTAAAGATGGCAAGGATGAATATAAGATTCAATTAAGAAACGAAGAATTACAAAGAAATAATTTAGTTGATCTACTGAACATGCGTTTATCATTTAGAGATATGGCTGCAGGAGGTATGGTAAAAAATATCCCTATTAGCTCACTTGTGAAAGTAGAGCCTACGAATACCTTTGGTAGTATTAATAGGAAAAATCAAAAAAGATTAATTCAATTAAGATCTAATGTTCAAACAGACCAAGGTTTCAACCCCACTGCAGTCAATGCAGTGATTGCACAATACATTGGTAATTTCAAAGGTATATCTGAAGGCGTCACTGTTAAACAAACAGGTGAAAACGAACAACAATTAGAAACAGTAGCCTTTTTAGGTAAGGCCTTGATCATTGCTTTAATGTTAATTCTGTTTACACTCGTATTACAGTTCAACTCTATTTCTAAATCAGTAATTATCTTAACGGAAATTCTATTTAGTATTATAGGTGTGCTTTTAGGCTTCTCTATATTTGGAATGAAGGTTTCAGGGGTAATGACAGGCCTAGGTATTGTAGGGCTTGCAGGTATTGTGGTGAAAAATGGAATACTAGTGATTGAATTTGCCGATGAGTTAAGATCAAGAGGGTATAAAACTAGAGAGGCCGTAATTCAAGCAGGTAAAACAAGAATTATTCCAGTATTATTAACAGCCCTTGCAGCTATCCTAGGTTTCTTACCCATTGCCATTGGCTTTAATATCAATTTCGTGACTTTATTTAGCGAGTTAAACCCACATATTTTCTTTGGGGGCGATAACGTTGCTTTCTGGAAGCCATTAAGTTGGACCATTATTTATGGTTTGGCTTTTGCCTTCTTTATGACTTTATTTATTGTACCTGCTATGTATATTATTGCAGAGCGTTTACGCCGTCCCATGCGCCGTCATTTTGGTGGCAAGTGGATTAGCATATTAGGTATTCCTCCATTAACCTTTATTTTTATTCCTTTAATGTTTGTTACTACCTATATACATAGAAGGAATCAAAAAAGAAGAATCGCCAACAATAATGCGAATGGAGATAAAACAATAAATGGTTCTTGGTATTAAATAATTAATTGAATACATAAAAACCAGCTTTTGAAAAAGAGCTGGTTTTTTTATGCTACTATTCTGCTACTAAATGAGTGCCTTCTTCAATACTCGTTATATACACAGCTAATTCTTTATGCATTAATTGGGCATAGCTAGCTGTAAGCGCTTTTGTAATTTCTTCTACTGCCGATTTTTTGATAATATTAATAGTACAGCCGCCAAAACCACCTCCCATCATTCTAGCCCCTAATACATTTTCATTATTTGCTACTGCCTCCACTAAAAAATCTAATTCAGGACAACTCACTTCATATAAATTAGATAAACCTTTATGAGTCTCGAACATTTTTTTTCCAAAAGCTTTCATGTCGCTCTTCTCTAAATCCTGCACGGCTAATTGCACACGCTGCATTTCTTCCACTACATATTTACATCTTTGATAAACCTTCGATCCATTAATATCATTGGAAGCCAAGCATGTTTCTACTTGTTCTATGCTTATATCTCTGAAAGTTTTTACAGTAGGATATTTTTCTTGAATTAATTTTAGTCCTCTCTCACACTCTAAGCGGCGGGTATTATATTCAGAAGATGCTAATGCATGTTTTATTTGCGTATCGAATAAAACAATACTATAGTCATTTAATGCAAGAGGGTAATAAGTAAATGCTAAGCTATCGCAGTCTAATAAGATGGCTTTGTTTTTTTCTCCATGTAAACTAGCAAACATATCCATTAGGCCACAATGCACGCCAGCGAATGTATGTTCTGCACTTTGTGCCATCAGGGCCATTTGCATTTTAGTAAATGATAAACTATACAATTCATTGAGAGCAAATAAAACTGCGCACTCAAGGGCAGCAGAGCTTGAAAGGCCAGCACCTAGTGGAATATTACCTTGAACACAAATATTAAAGCCGCCATTAAATTCATCTTTTATTTTGGCAACATTATTTTCAATACTAGCAACATTATTTTCAGTATTCAAAACCTGGTCCACTACTCCAATGATATAATTAACCCATACTGTAGCATGAGGTGTTAAATTATGCATGGGTAATAGGATGGTTTCTCCTAAATCAACTGCCACCATATGTATGGTGCCATCGGTTCTTTTACCAATAGCTACTTCAATAAATTTATCAATGGCAGCGGGTAGTACAAATCCATGGTTGTAATCGATGTGTTCTCCTATTAAATTTATTCTTCCGGGAGATTTTACAATGAAAGCAGGCGCATCATTAAAATGATTCAAAAAATGACTGCGTATAGATAACATATGATAAATGTAAAATTGTATCTATGCCTTAAAATGTCAATTGATTGGATAACCTCTTTAATTCAATCTCAGCAATTTTTGCATTGAAACGTAAACTCACTAGTCTAAAACCGGCTGTTTCAAAACTTTGTTGTGCTTGTTTAACATCTACCATAGTAGCTTGGCCTAATTGATATTTTTGCATCACTAAATCCAATAAAGATTGTGACATTTCAAAATTTTGAATTTCAATGGGGGTTTGCTTTAAACTATTTTTATAACTCTGGTAAGTTTTAAATAATTCAGTAGTCAAATCCTGTTCTGCATTTTGATATTGAATTTTTGCAGTCTTCGTATTGATGGCTGCATTTTTAATAGCACGTTTATTAGCACCGCCATTATAAATAGGGATACTTAAGTTCACTCCTAAAAATGGACCATAACTTTCATTCAATAATATGAAACCAGCTGCCGACTTATTGCTATTGTAATTATAGCCTGTATTCGCTCTTAGAGTTGGATACGTTAAAGATTTAGTTTCTTTCTCTAAAAACTGATTGATATTAATTAATTGTTGTGCTGATTGTAATAAAGGATGACTCTTCATTTTCTGCTCCACTACTGATAGCATAATTTGATCGTCGATTTGAATGCTATCATTAATTATTACAGAAGTAGTGGCTGGCATTACAATGGTATTCAACAAGTCTGCTTTGACTTGGTCAATAATTAAAAGTTGGTTTTGTTTAGCTTGTAATAAAGCATTTAAGTCAATATTGGATTGTAAAAGGTCGGTTTGATTGGCAACACCTATTTGTTGTCTTGTTTTTACAATGTCTAATCGTTGTTGACTAGCTTCAATTGATTTTTCTATAGTCTTTAAAAATGCTTGTTGGCGAACAACATTATAATACAGCTGCATTACTGTTGATATGGTATTCAACAATTGTGATTCAAGTAAAAACTTATTTTGTGTTTGCAAACTTTCCAAACGGCTTTTGGTTGCCTGTACTCTATAGCCGTTAAACAATATCATATTAGCATTCAAGCCAGTATTTAATGTACTACCATCAACACCATTACGAGTTGTGTTTCTAGTCGCATCAGGAAATGTTTGATTAATGGTGGTTAATGTATTGTTGTTGGTACTGGTATTGGTAATGGTGGGTAAGCCTCCTGCCACACCATAATTATTATTGTTTTTAGCAATGGCTAAATTATTTTCCACCAATTGAATATCATAACTGTTTTTTAATGCAGTTTGAATGGCTTCGCTTAAGCTTAAATTTTTTTGTGCATCAGCGCTAACAGAAGCAACCACTAGCCAACAAAGAATAAAAAATAGTGAAGTTAATTTTTGCATACTTTAAAATTAAGATAGTGATCTAGAAACGCAAGAAAAATTACATCAGTGGTTAAATCAATTGGTTCTGAGATTCACTAGCCCACCAAGGTTCCAATGGCGGCTCCTTGCACCACTTTTAATAAATTTCCAGGTTGGTTGATGTCAAATACAATAATGGGTAATTTATTTTCCATGCATAAAGTGAATGCAGTCGTATCCATTACTTTTAAGTTCTTTGATATACATTCTTGGAAGCTAATTTTTTCAAACTTTACTGCTGCAGGATTTTTCTCAGGGTCGCTATCATAAATACCATCCACACGAGTTCCTTTTAAAATAACATCGGCCTTCATTTCAATAGCACGCAGTGAACCTGCTGTATCGGTAGTGAAATAGGGGTTACCTGTTCCAGCACCAAAAATAACCACACGCCCTTTTTCTAAATGACGAAGTGCTTTACGGCGAATATAAGGTTCGGCTACTTGTTCCATTACAATGGCCGATTGCAAACGAGTATAGACTCCAATTTTTTCAAGCATGGCTTGAATAGCCATCGCATTAATCACAGTAGCTAGCATGCCCATATAGTCTCCATGCGCACGCTCAATACCACTGTCTGCCTCATTCATTCCTCTGTATATATTACCTCCACCAATGACAATGGCTACTTGAACACCCAAATCCACTACTTGCTTAATTTCATTGGCATACTGCTCAATAATTTTAGGATCAAAGGGGTCACCCGTTTTTTGGTTCCCCAATAATGCCTCTCCTGATAATTTCAATAATACTCGCTTGTATTTTGGCAACATAATAATACAGATTTATACTTGCAAGATACAAATTTTGGATAAGGATTAGGTTAGTTAATGGAGCCTTTATTCATAATTATTTAATTTTTTAAATTGAAAAGGTTTTTTAGCTTTATGAAAACAATAAAATATGACTAATACGGAAATAGATTACCAAATATTTGGTGAAGAAATGCAATATGTGAGCATTGAACTTGACCCTCAAGAATCGGTTGTTGCTGAACCTGGCGCCTTTATGATGATGGACGATGGAATCCAAATGGAAACATTATTGGGGGATGGTTCTCAAGAAAATACAGGATTTTTTGGTAAGCTATTAAAAGCAGGTACCCGTGTGCTAGCTGGAGAAAGTTTATTTATGACTGCATTTACCAATCAACAAAATAATAAGCGAAAAGTAAGTTTTGCTTCTCCCTATCCAGGAAAAATTATTCCATTAGATTTATCTACTTACAATGGTAAAGTAATTTGTCAAAAAGACGCTTTTCTTTGTGCAGCAAAGGGAGTAAGTATAGGAATAGAATTTCAGCGTAAACTAGGAGTTGGTTTATTTGGGGGTGAAGGTTTTATCATGGAAAAATTGGAGGGAGATGGTCTTGCTTTTTTACATGCATGTGGTCATGTTTTTGAAAAGGAATTAACTGCTGGTGAAATAATAAAAATTGATACAGGCTGTATTGTAGGTTTTACTTCCACTGTAAATTATGATATTCAATTTGTAGGAGGTATAAAAAATACCATTTTTGGTGGAGAAGGTTTATTTTTTGCAACCCTAACCGGTCCTGGTAAAGTATGGATTCAAACCTTACCCGTTAGTAGATTAGCAGGACGAATTTTAGCCTATGCTACGACAATGCGAAAAGAAGAAGGTAGTGTCTTAGGCGCTGTGGGTAATTTATTAGATGGTGATGGTATAAGATAAGATAGTAGTACAATAAAAAAAGTCCCGAATTTCTTCGGGACTTTTTTATGCTTTATATTTTCTTAATTTTATCCTAATGCGACACGCTTAAATTCAGTTACTACTAATGTGCTGTCAACAGACTTTACATATTCTCCTACTGTCTTACCGCCATCTTTTACAAAGCCTTGCGCTAATAATGTTTGCTCTTTAAAGAAAGCGTTAATCTTACCTTCTGCAATTTTTGCAATCATTTCTTCTGGTTTGCCGGCCATTTTAGGATCTTCTTTCATGGTATCAATAATGATAGCACGCTCACGAGCAACTGTCTCAGCAGGAACTGATTCAGGATCTACTGCCACTGGGTTCATCGCCGCAATTTGCATGGCTAAGTCTTTACCTACTTCAGCAGCTTCTGCACTTAAACCCACTAATACACCCATTCTGTATGCACCATGTATATAAGAGGCTACATAAGCAGCGTCTACTCTTTCAAATTTAGCGACTCCAATTTTTTCACCGATAGAAGCTAATTTATCGTTAATCATGTCAGACACTTTAGTGCCGTTCACGCTTACTTCATTTAGTTCAGCTGCAGATTTTACATTATTTGCTACTGCAGCATCGGCAATCACTTGTGCAAAGGCTACAAATTCAGCATTCTTAGAAACGAAATCTGTTTCACAAGAAATACAAACCACAAAACCTGTTTTATGATCAGCAGAAGTTTGTGCAATAATCACACCTTCTTTTGCTTCACGATCGCTACGCTTAGCGGCTACTTTCTGACCTTGCTTGCGTAACCAATCAATGGCAGCTTCAAAATCGTTATTGGTTTCTGTTAATGCTTTTCTGCAATCCATCATACCAGCACCTGTTGCTTGACGTAATTTATTAATGTCAGCAGCTGTTATTGTACTCATAAAATATATTTTAAAATAAGATTGTTAAAAAATTGGATACTTGTTTGTATCTAGTAAAAACAATTGGGTCATTAGTATCCCAAGGACACCAATAACCCAATTGGTTAATATTTATTTACCTGCTGGGCGACGTGTACTTTGAATACGACGCTTAGGTGCACCTGGAGCTGTTGGAGCAGCACCCGCACCACGCTTACCTCTTCCACCTTCAGCGTTTGCCTCGGCTTCCATACGTTTTGCTTTTGCTTCGTTTTCATTGTTGCCATCTTCAGTTTCGCCTTCGTCATCTTTAGAAGCTTGACGCTCTGCTAAACCTTCTGCGATGGCAGCAGTAATATAGTTAGTAATGATTGCGATAGATTTTGTTGCATCATCATTTGCAGGAATAGAAAAATCTACTTTGTTAGGATCACAGTTAGTATCTACCATACCAAATGTTTGAATACCTAAACGCTTTGCTTCTGCAAGTGCAATATGCTCATGTCCGATATCTACTAAGAATAAAGCGGCTGGTAAACGACCCAATTGAGCGATACCACCTAATACTTTTTCCATTTTATCTTTATCACGACCTAAAGTTAAACGCTCTTTTTTAGTTAAGCTTTCAGCACTTCCGTCTGCTAACATTTTTTCAATGCTTTGCATTTTCTTTACGCTCTTACGAACTGTGTTAAAGTTAGTTAACATACCACCTAACCAACGCTCTGTAGCGTAAGGCATGTTTACTTTTTTAGCACACTCACTTACAATTTCTTTCGCTTGCTTTTTAGTAGCAACGAACATAATCTTCTTACCACTTTTTGCAATTTGCTTTAAAGCAGCAGCCGTTTCTTGTAAATGATCAACTGTTTTATTTAAGTCGATAATATGTATTCCTTTTTTCTCTGCGAAAATATAAGGTAACATCTTAGGGTTCCACTTCTTCTTAAGGTGACCAAAGTGTACGCCGGCCTCCAGTAATTGCTGTTGTAATGAAGTGTTATTTTCCATTTGTATAATTTGTTATAATGAATTAATGTTAAGGTTGTTGGATTAACGTTTGCTGAACTGGAAGCTTCTACGTGCTTTCTTATGTCCGAATTTCTTACGCTCAACGCTACGAGAGTCACGCGTTAATTGTCCGGCTGCTTTTAAAGCAGGACGTAATTCAGGATTTAGTTCTATTAATACGCGCGCAATACCTAATTTGGCTGCTTCGGCTTGGCCTTTTAAACCACCACCTTGTGCGTTAATTACGATGTCATATTTACCAAGTACATCCGCTAATTTCAAAGGAGCTTCTACTTGATTTTGTAAATACACTAAAGGAAAATAGTGTTTGTAATCTTTGTCGTTCACGGTAATTTTTCCACTACCCTTACTAACAAAGACGCGTGTTACTGCTTCCTTACGACGACCAACTGCATTTGTTTGCTTTTCCATTTATTTATATTTGGAATTAATTAAAATTTAAATTCTTTAGGTTGTTGTGCAGTATGTGGGTGTTTGTCACCAGCATATACAAACAATTTTTTAACCATCTTACGTCCTAAACGATTTTTAGGTAACATACCTTTAACCGCTCTTTCCATAATTACTTCTGGACGACGCTTGATTAAATCTTCTGCAGCTTCTTCTTTCTTACCACCTGGGTAACCAGAATAGTTTAAGTATTGTTTATCGTGGAATTTATTTCCAGTCAACTTTACTTTTTCTGCATTAATGATGATTACATAGTCTCCGCAATCAACGTGCGGTGTGTAATAAGCTTTGTTCTTACCACGTAGAACAGCTGCGATTTTTGAAGCAATACGTCCTACGGTTTGATTAGTACCATCAACAATGTACCAGCCATGTTGAACGGTAGCCGCGTTGGCGTGCTTCGTGGTGAAATGTAGTTTACTCATAATTCTTTGTTTTAATGAGGCTGCGCTATCCCGTCAGCCATAAAATATCCCCTTTTATAAGGGAGGGCGAAGGTACGGGGGAATTTTGAGTTTTCCCAAGAATTTGGGCATTGTTTTTTCATCGCATCATTGTAACTTATTGATAATCAATAATAATTTTGTATCGTAAAATACTTGATACTAAATAGATGCTGAAAATCAAGCAGTTAGGTGTTCAAATAAAAAAGAGCGCCTATTAAATGGCACTCTTTTTACTGTTCAAATTATGTATTTGAACCATTACTTATATAATAGTATTGAATTACCCGCCTTTTTGCTTCTTATGAATTGCATGAAAAATAAAAAGAATTTTTTTCTGCTGCTTAGTTAAGGTGCTAAACTTCGACTTCTTTTCTTCTTTTGACAATGCAAGCCATCCTTTGATAAAAGATTTGATTTCTTCCTTAGTCATTTTCGGGCCTGCTGTTGTAGCTTCCATAGTAACAGTGGCAGAGGCTGTTTGACTTAAGCTAATTTCGGTAAGCGGGGTTGTTGTCTCAGTCAAGACGATGGCATCATTAAATGCAATCTCCTCTGAAATAACTTCGTTGGACTTGCTACATGCAAATACCATCATTGTTAGAGAAAGAATAAGTAGATATTTTTTCATAAATATTTTTTTCTTTTGACTTTGAAATTAAGCAAAAGTTTAATGCTTTAAATCAAAGAATCTGATTTATTTTTAAGGACTTTATGTATCAAAAATTTCAAGCCACTCAAATTTTTACCGGAACCGAGCTTTTGGAGGACCAGCTGGTTTTAATCACCCAAAAAGACGGGACCATTGAAGCCTTGGTTGGGATTGAAGAGGCGGGAGAAGAGATTCAAAGTTTTGAAGGAATTATTAGTCCCGGTTTTGTCAATGCACATTGCCATTTGGAACTATCGCATATGAAGGGCATGATACCTGCACATACAGGATTACAAGAATTTGTAAAACAAATTGTAGCCTTAAGAAAAGTAGAACAGCATATTGTAGAAGAAGCCATCATTATAGCAGAAAATGAAATGTATGATAATGGCATTGTAGCAGTGGGAGATATTTGCAATACACTTGATACACTTAGTATAAAACATAAACACAAACTAGCCTATTATAGTTTTGTAGAATTGTATGATTTAGATCCAACTAGGTCTGATGATAAAATACATGTGGGTTTAAAAATGCAGGAAGCCTTTGAACAAAATTGTGTTCGCGCTTCCTTAGTACCCCATGCTCCTTATTCAGTGAGTTTTAATTTATGGAAATTATTATCTAATCATTTTGGTGCGCATACTATTAGCATGCACAATCAAGAAACGATGGATGAAAATGAATTCTTTGAAAAAAAGACGGGAAGTTTTTTAGGTATGTATGAAAGAACCAAGGTATCACTAGATTTTTTTGAAGCCACAGGACTTAGTAGTTTGCAATCG
>Ga0209401_1002271_pt1 | contig 12518 bp, 9 predicted proteins | sample M_140807_MF_Meta_FD_187318 | JGI IMG/M metagenome (GOLD analysis project Ga0209401, IMG submission 187318) | Freshwater microbial communities from Lake Montjoie, Canada to study carbon cycling - M_140807_MF_MetaG (SPAdes) (version 2) | ecosystem: Environmental > Aquatic > Freshwater > Lake...
TGGTCGGTTTAGAAGGACGGTCAACCGCTCTATTTCTGAGCAGCTGGCAACCCTGACATCAGTGGGCGACGGCTCCACGCTGTCCCTCGACTTCACCGCGATGGGTTCGCTGGATTCGCGCTTCACCTTCACGCGCAGCACCAACGCCACCTTCATCAACTCGCAGGGGTACGTTGAGTGGGCGAACTCCAATATGTATTGGAATACGGCGTTTGATGGTTTGAGCGGATCAAACCCGTCACTGACCTCATCCGGTTGGGGATATGCACTATCTACTGGTGGAACTGCCGTCTTCAACGGAGATGGAACGGTTACGGTTACTACGACGGCTGCGGAGCGTAGAGCGATCTTTCGGTCGTCCGGATTTTCTGGTGGCGGTCTTCGTGTCGTTGCATCTGTTGATGTAACGATTGCATCTGGATCGCTACAGGCGAGCCAGGTGATCGTCACTGGTACACCGACAAACGCTCAGCACTACGTCAACGGTGTCATCTGGAACAGTTCCCACCCGATCTGGAACGGCGGAATCCTCCCTGTCGGTACGCAGTTCAACATTGCCTACGCGACCGACTCTGTGACAAGCGGAACGACGAGCATGTATTTCGGTGTCGGTTGTTCGTCGGTGATCGCCGGATCTGCCACGTTCTCCAATCCTCGGTGGACGATGTGGAAGGGAAGTGAAACCGTCCCGTACTACCCTAACACTTCCGCGACCAACAACAGCACCACCAATTACTTCAAGTCGAATGACTACCAAGCCCCACGCTTCGACTACGACCCCACCACGCTGGCTGCTCGCGGGCTGCTGATCGAAGGCAGCGCGACAAACTTGATTTATTGGAGCGAATCATTTGACACGACAGGTGCAGCAATCAACTGGAACTGGTCAGCAGTAAATGTGACAAAAGGTACGGTCACGACTACTGCGCCAACTGGATTAAGCGCAACCGTAGTCAAGATTCAGGAAACTACAGCGACGGGTTTACACACTCCATTGATTGTCTATAGTTCTTTGACCTCCAGCGTCTATACCGTGTCGCTGTTTGCGAAGGCTGTAGAGCGGCAATACCTATCACTCTTTGACAATGGTGGAAGTTCTGCAAATGCGATGTTCAATTTGTCCGGAAACGGTACGGTAGTTAGTGAATCAACTGCGGGCATCGCAACGATCACGCCATACCCGAATGGCTGGTATCGCATCACAATGCGAACGCCAACCATGACAAACATAAATCTACAGTTCCGACTCTCAACAGACGGAACTACGACCTCATACGCAGGAACACTAAACAGCGGCGTGTATATTTGGGGCGCACAACTAGAGGCAGGCTCCGGCGCATCGTCTTACATCCCAACTGCCGGAAGCACCGTGCAGCGAGCGGCTGATAGTTGCGCGATCCTGCTTTCATCCTTTGGATTCAGCACTACCGAAGGAACCTTGTACGCGGATTGGTACAGGAAGAACGGTGATTCGGGATCGCAAACTGGCGGCCCTTGGAGTACGGATTACGCAAGCGCACGATGGCTTGCGGCGCAGACTGCAGTCGCAAACAACACCGTCAATCTGGCATCGTGGAGCGGATCGACCAACATCACGAATGGCTCTACGCGAAACAAGGCTGCGGCAACCTACGGCGCGTGGACTGGGAGCGTGTCTCCAACAACCTTCTGCGTGAACAATTCTGCGGTGACATCAGCCAACCGAGATTTCAACCCTTCGACGGCAACCTACCTAACCATCGGTGCTGCAAGTTCTAGCGCAGGATCGAGTCCTGCATACGGCGTTGCCACGCGAGACTGGCTGAACAACTCAATTCGAGTCATCAAGTATTGGCCGTCGATCCTCCCTGACGCAACCCTTAAGAGCCTCACCGCATGACCGACTACTTTCTTCGCACAAACACGGAAGCGCGGATGGTTGAGGCTTTCGCGGCCATCGGCGTTGATGTCCAGCGCATCGATGGCGAGTGCCACAGCCTGGATGGGCAGCGCATCGACATCGGCTGGATTGGCCCTGTGACCCGCATTGTGGATGGAGAGCCGGTTACTGATGCTCGCTTCCATGCGAACCTGCGCGTAGCCGGGGAACTGACGGCGGAACAGGTCGCAGAGCTGCCCATCCTTGACCCACCACCGTCCCACCCAATGCGTGTATGGGCGTGAGGTGGATTTTGTGCCTGCTGCTCGTCGGCTGCTCGGCGTCGGAACGTATCGCTGTTGAGGCCAATGGGATCGGTGAGCGGGCACAGACCATTCACCGTCTCGCGCTCAGGATTGGCGAAACGTCGCAACAGGCTGAGGTCATCGCAGACGCAGCTTCAATCGCCATCGAGGCATCTGCAATCGAACAGAAGACCCAGGCTATCCACGCCACATTGCCTGGCGTTTCAGACACGCACCCGTATTTGAATGCAGTGAAGTGGGTTGCCCTGGCGGCGGCCGTGCTTGCCATCGCTTGGATCATTCACGCTACTGGCCTAGGTACGGCAGTCCGTATAGCCGTTGGATGGATACCACGCCGGAAGATCGACACCGCAGAGATGATGTCTGCAACCCTGGCGCACGACAAGCCAGAGACCGTTCGCGAGCTCGTAGCCATGATGCGAGCTCAGGATCCGCTGCTTGACAAGGCAATGCGCCAGGTCAAGCACGACACTCACCCCTAACCGAAGGACTCAAATGGAACACTTGCTTGGCACTGCTTGGTGGAGCGTTCTGATGTTTGCTGCTGGTGCCATTATCGGCCCGCCGCTGTGGCGATGGGTGAACACCTTCCTGCCCTGGAACAAGTAATACATGAGCACGATCAAGGTCAACAACATTCAGCCAAATACGGGCACGGCAGTAACCGTGACCGCAGGGAACGACCTGGCAGTACCAACCAAGGTTGTGACGCCAACCGTTCAGGGTTCAACCAGCGTGAATGTCAACGCTGCAAACGGCAATATCAACTTGCAGTTGAACTCCGTGGACAAGCTGAAGGTGCTTGCGAGCCCGACCGGCTCCGACAAGACCGTGACTGTTGTTGGTGATCTTTACGTCTCAGGTGGCATCTACGGCAACGGCGCAAACGTCACTGGCGTCATTGCTGCCGGAACTGGAGGCACAACGTCCTCTGGCAACCTGACCATCCAGTATGGAACCGGAGGCTCTGGTGCGGCAATCTTTAGCGCGAACACGACTGAAGTCGCTCGTATGTTCTACAACGGCAACTTCGCTGTTGACAACGGCGTCCTGTTTGTCGATGCCGTAAATAATCGTATCGGCGTCAACACGACCGCACCAACCGTTCCGCTGCATGTCTCTGGAAATGGACGAGTCACCGAAACACTGACTGTCGGTAATCAACTTGTTGGTGGAATTGGTGCAGCGGACAGTAATGGAGCCTTGGATTGGAACCATTCAAGCAACGCAAGATCTGGAAGCGGCTACTCGCTTTTGCTTGGCAACGCGAGCAACGGTCCTGGTAGTGCTGGAAGGTACTACCACCCGTTCTCGTTCGAGTATCAGAACAAGGATGGAACCGGGAGCATAACCCAGTTTGCGGTTCCCTATCTGGTTGACCTAGACGCAACCAATGCGCTAGCCATGCGTTCGAGATATGCTGGAGTCTGGTCAAGTTGGGTGGGCTTTGTTGAGCAGCCACTGGGAACCGCTGGCATCACGGTCAACAGCACCGGCCAGGTTGGAATCAACAACACCTCTCCGGCATCTAGGCTTGACGTTGTCGGCAATGCCCAAGTGACCGGACGGCTGACCCTTGCTGGTTCGACTGCCGGCGTTGCATTCCCTGCGTCATTCACGGACACCGCGAGTGCCAATGTCCTAGACGATTACGAAGAGGGCACGTTCACTCCGACAATGGCGTATGAGGGCTCTTCTGGCGTCACAACGACGTATACCGTTCAGCTTGGCAACTACACCAAGATTGGAAACAGGGTTTTCTTCAACATCTACGTTGGTTTTAGGCCGAGCAGCAACAGCGTTACTTCGGCCGCAACAAGGTGGGTGCGAATTGATGGTCTTCCATTCGCGCAGAGAGCTGGTTACTACGCGGCGGTAAACATTGGATACCGTGGTGGTTGGTCTTCTACGGTAGCTAACAAGCCTCATGGTGGGTACATGAATCCAGAAGATGCTGCGATTTACTTTACGAAGCAAGACTTGGGCAGCTTGGTTTCCCTTGCAGATACTTTGACAGCAGCAGACAACTATCTCATGGTGTCCGGTCACTACATCACAAACACCGCATAATCATGCCATCAAGCACATCAGAACAATTCCAGTTCAACGAATCGAAGCAGCTGTCATACAAGCTGACGACAACCACAACCGACGGAAACGGTGACATCACCGGAATCTCCGTGTTTAGGTCGGTGTATCCGCCAACCACCACCGTCAATGACTTACCAGCGTCAATCCAGTCGGCCGCATCGACCGAGTGGACGACTGCCGTCAAGTCTCGGTGGAGTGACCAGCTTGCAGCCACTCGACCAGCTGCGTCTGCACAGGCATAAACATGGACAAACTATCAGCAGTCAATGGCGTGCTCAGGCGCTTGGGCCTCACGCCGGTTGCGGCATTGGATACCGGCGGCATCTCAACGCAAGCACAGGTCGAACGGTACATCGATGATGCTGACAAGTCGTGCCAAGCCCGTGGCTGGCATTTCAACACGCGCTACAACGTCGAACTGGCGCAGAACGGGCAGGGCAAGATTGCTGTGCCGGCGAATACATATCGGATCGACACCGATGGATTGGACTCCCAAACCGACGTGACAGTGGTCGGTGGATTCCTTTTCGACATCGAGAACAACACCGATGTCTTCAGCAGGAACCTGCGTGTCACTTACGTCGCTCAGACGGCATTCACGGACCTGCCGCAGACATTCGCCGACTACGTCATCACCGAAGCGGCCTACAACTACAACCGCTCGCACAAGAAGGATCAGGCGCTGGATGGAATGCTGCGGGACGAGGCGGCACGGCGGATGACCGAGGTCAAGCGCGAAGACGATTCGCGAGCGGACGTAAACGTACTCAACACGGCAGAAATGATTCAACTCAGGGGCCGACCCCGCATCCGAGATAGGAGCGTCTACTAATGCCATCGATGACCAAGCTTGATGCGGTCAATTCATGCCTGGCGGCGATCAACGAATACCGCGTGACCGCGCTCGACACCAACGGCACCAGCATTGCAGCCGAGGCTGAGCGGTATGTCGATGACAGCACGCGATACCTGTGTGCTCAGGGCTTTCCGTGCAACACCATCCGAAGCAAGGCTTACACGCCAGCCGCCGGCACTCTTGAAGTGTCTCTCGGATCTGACGTGCTGCGAATCAGGGGCTCCGGCCCGGATCAGCACCGGAACCTTGTGATGCGCGGAACCAAGGTGTACGACGCCGACAAGGGACAGTACGCCATGCAGGACGCCAACCCGGTCTACCTTGATGTGGCCGAATTGCTGGCGTTCGCGGACCTTGACCCCATGCTTCGCGAGCAGGTTGCACAGCACGCTTCACAGCGGTTTGCGCGCCGCACGACCGGATCCCAGATGTCTGACGCGTACCTGTCTCAGGAGCTCGGTCTCACGGACTCCATTCAGCCGCGCGAAGGCACGTTCTCAAGCCGCCCGATCTTCGTGCAGGCACAGACCCAGACGCAGCAACAGCAGTAAATGGCAACCACCGATTTCCGGCAGCGGATTGGTTCGCTGCACAACGGCATCTCCACACAGAGTGCGAGCAGCCGCTTTCCGTCTCAGGTCGAGGATGCAGAAAACGCCCTGTTCAGCGTTGTGAGCGGCGTTTCAAGCCGCGCCGGAACACGACACTTTGCACAGGCAGTTGCTGGCGTGAACACCCAGTACTACCGCGCTCACCGGATCGTTCGAGATGCCAACGAGCGATACATGGTCATTTACGGTCGCAACAGCAGCAACACCATCCTGCGAATCATCGACCTGGCGAACCCTCGCAACCGAACACAATACGTCACGGGGCCATCCAGCGGCACGTTCACGCTCACATTCGGCAGCCAGACAACGTCCGCCATGAACTTCAACGACTCGGCCGCGACGGTCCAAAGTGCGCTTGAAGCCCTATCGACTATTGGAGCCGGGAGGGTCACAGTGAGCCGATCAGGAAGCGGGCCGTTTGTCTTCTCTTGCGTCTTCAACGACAGCCTGGTGACGCAGTCCGTGATGACCGTGTCCGCCGGCTCAGTTGTCGGAAACGTCATTACGCCAACTTTCAACGGCAATACGCAGACCTACCTCGACACAAACACTCCGTCGGCCGATGACCTGCGATTCCTGACGATTGTTGACACGACGATCATCGTGAACACGAAGGTGGCGACAGGAACCGGAAACAAGTCTGGTTACTCAACCACCCACACCAAGCTTGACGAGACGAAGTTCCCGGTCAAGATGGTCAGGACAGGGCTCACGCCGCCATCCTTCGCGGTGTCATTCGTGACACAAGGCACGGAACTGAAGGACGCAAATACGGATGGAACCTCATGGAGAGCGCCGAGCCCATTCCAGTCTGGCACGGTCATTTCCGACATCGCGTATCACCGTGGCAGGCTGTGCTTTGCAATGGGAGAGTTCGTTGCCTGCTCCCAGCCAAATGACCTATTCAACTTCTTCCCGTACTCAACGTCTACTTTTGCCGCAAATCCGGCAGATCCGATCACGGTGCAGATTGGTTCAAACAGCGTCTCGTTGATCGACTTCATGGTTCCGTTCCGCAAGAGCCTGCTGCTCCTGACGCGAGCCGGCACCCAATTTGAACTCGGCGGCGACGAGACGTTCACGGCCAGCAACGCCACATTCACGCCCAGCACGACCTACAACACACAGAAGGTGCGTCCTGTCCCGGTGTCGAGCATGATCTACCTCGCAGGCACACGCGAGGAGTCAAGCCTGGTGTATGAGTATGTCTACGACGACATTCAGGTGTCGAACCGCGCGAACACCATCACGCAGCACGTTGACGGACTTTTGCCAACCTACTTGCGATCACTGGTTGGTAGCGACAACAACGACACACTTGTCGTGATACCGCAGCCGACCACCACGGATCCGACTTCCACCATCTACAGCAACGGAGTCGGAGGGGGATTCTTCTCAAACCCATCGACATGGTCTGGCAACAAGGGTCCGGGCCCAAGCAACACCACGGTCATCTCGACCGGCGATGTCGTGAACTTTGATAGTTACGGTAACACAGACGGAAGCCTGTATGTCTACCGAAGCACCCGCGTTGCCGACAAGCTGGTCCAGTCCGCCTGGACGCGCTACTCATTTGGCGGCGACATTATCAACGACGCAATCGTCATTGACGACACGCTCTACATCCTGCGAACCGCAACCATCAGCAGCAATCTCAACCTGCTGATTGATTCGATGCCTCTGACGAGCGACCCACTTGCTCCCGCATCATTCACAGAACAGCCGCGTTTGGATCATCGCCATGTGATAAGAGGTGGGACGTTCAATGGCACAGAGATGCAGTGGACGCTGCCATACGCTGATCCAGACATCAATACAGTTGTCTGGATTGATGATGGCGTTTGGAAACAGCGCGGCATTTCAATGAGCGGAACTACGGCAACAACCACGCCGCTTGCGAATCAGACTGCAACTGGCGTCAATTTGACTGGCAAGCTTGTTGTGCTTGGTCGATCAATTCCGTTCCGAGTGACGTTCACGCGCCTGTACCAGCAGGATGGCAACGGGAACCCGATCATTGAAGGGGAGCTGGAGGTCAACAAGGTCGTCACGGACCACTTCAAGAGCGGGCCGTACAAGATCAGTGCCAGGAGTTCACGCCGACCTGATCGATCCAGCACGTTCACGCCAGCAAATGCGAACGTCGATCCACAGGGCAGATTCACGGCATGGTGCGTTGGTAGATCAAACGATCTGACCGTAACCGTCGAGAACATCGACGCCCGTCCAACCATCCTCACTGGCATCGAGTATTACGGCCGACACACCAGTATGCTTCACGGAGGTAGCGCATGAGCGCATTTGCGTTACAAGGCGGAATGCTTACGTCAGGCGGCGGTGCGGCGGCAGCATCCAGCAGCTTTATGAGTCCGCTGCTCGGCATTGGCCTAGCCGTCGGTGGCGCTACCAGCCTCCTACAAGGGTTCCTAGCCAATCAGGCGCAGAAGAAGCAGAACTCCGCTGCCCAGCAGGCTATGCGGCTGTTGGGCCAGCAGAGCGACTTCTACAACACCTCGTACAAGCAGCGCCTTGCGCTGTTGAGCGAGTCGCAGCTGTTCAGCCTAGAAGGCACACTTGATGCCATCCCGCAAATGCGCCGAGCGGTGCGACAGGACTACGAACAGAGTTCCGGTGCTGCTCGCGCTGCCCTCGCAGAAAGCGGCGCTGCCATGAGCGGCAGCAAAGCTGACATCCTCAGATCCATCGACATTCAGGGCGCTCTGAACAACCGGACCCTTGAAAGCAACATCCGCAGGTCGTTGGTGCAGGACAGTCTGAACTATCGATCAGCCTTGTTTGGTGCAACGCAGGCGTATGCGGCACAGCAGTTCCAGATTCAGAACACCACAGGTCAGTTGCAGTCCCAGTTTGGATCCTCCGGCCTGGCGATGGCACAGGGAGCCCTTGGTGGGTTCGGCACTGGGCTGTCAATCACCAGCGGCATTGCATCCCTCAATAGATAACCATGAGCCAATTTGAAGCATCGGCGGCACTTGCTTCGCAGGCTGCGGGATTTCGCCGTTCTGCTCCTGTGCAGATCAATTCCCAGCAGCGGGTAATTCCTGTCGCGGAATTGACTGCTCCGGCGGTTGGAGCCATCTCTCCGTTTGTTGCTCCGACGCTTGACACCAAGGCAGCGCAAGACCTTGAGCAAGCCATGCAGGTGGTTTCGCAGGTCGGCACGGCTTTCTCGCAGTTCGGGCAGCTGGCTCGCATGGACGCAGCCATGACCGAGCGTGACGACGTCTACAGCACGCAGATGGCTGCTGCGAAGCGCGTTGCTGAACTCCAGCAGCGGTTCCAGAAGGGTGAACTCAATCAACTGATCGATGGAACGCCAAACGTCGTGGACTTCTCCGAGATGGCTGCTGGCGGATACAACGCCAGGACACCTGCTGGCAACGCCGTGTATCAGCGCGCTGTCCAAGGTGCGGCTACAGAGCTCTACCTTCGCCGGTCGTCCGAGAGCCAGAAGCAGGCTTCCGAACAGTTCCTGCGTTCACAAGTCGCCGGGTTTTTCCTCGACAACGTGCCGGATGCTCTGCGGGCCACGCCGGATCAGATGTATCAGGACGCCACGGCGCGGTTCCCGTGGATGGACCGGACCACATTCATGTCCAGCACCTACGGGCTCGCACTGAAGCAGGCGGCTGAAATGGGCGACCGGGCGATGTTCGACCGAATCGCTGGCGACATTCAGGATCCAACGGAACGTCTGCTCCTCGCCGATGTCAATCGCCCCGACCTCCGCCGAAAGATCGCCGCAAATGAGAGCGCCCGCATGACCGTCGTCGCGCAGCAGATGAAGCTGCTCACGACCAGCACGGCTCCGCTGACCGAACGATATCTCGCGATGACTGATGTACTCCAGCAGAACGTGCAAGACCCAGCACTTCGCGATGGAATGAGCCGCGACTTCCTGAATGAGCAGATAGACAAGGCCAAGGATCCCGAACTTTACGACGCGATTGTTGCCATGTCGGAAACACTCTCGCCGGAATCGCAGGCATCAGTTCGATCAACTGCTACCGCCAAGATTGTCCCACTGATTACCAATGCCATGCAGGGCGCAGCGAAGAATGGTGATGACACATTCTTCCGGCTTCGAGATCGCTTGGTCGATGCCGGTGCTCCTGCGGACACCATTGCAACCAGCGAGCAGACATTCATCAAGGCCCAGGAAGACAATGTGCTTCGGCAGGCTGCCAACACATACGCCCTGAGTCCAACAGAAGAAACACGCGACACCATCGCTACTCGCTTGGCTGAAGTGCAGTATGACCCCAACCTTTCGGCGATTGAGAACGCCAAGCGCAAGGCTGTCTCGATTGACCTGCTACAGCGTGTCGATTCCGAGTTCGCCAAGATTGACAAGATGGGTGAAACCCGCCGTCTGGTCGATGATGTGATGAACCGAAACATCATCCTGACGCCGTCTGACCCAAAGTGGAACGATGTCATCCAGCAGAGCGGTGCGGTACGGCAAAGCACGATCAATCCCGCAGCTGCGGCGAACTTGGTTCTCCAGACACAGACGATGCCTGCGGGCCTGCTTGACTCCTTGTACGGCAGCCTGAATGGTCGTCTTGACCAGCGAGACGCCGCCCTTGAGTTCATCTCTCGACTTGCGCCTCTCTATCAGAACGACGCGATGGCCCAGGTGACTGGGTTCAATGTTCGCGACACAGATACGGCTGGCAATGCCACCGTCATCATGGCCGTGCGCGACATCTTGAGCGACAAGACAGTGGCTGGCTTGCCACGCGATCAAGACGGCAATCTGACAACTGCCGCAATTCCCGCCCTTCGGTCCATGTTCGCGTCCGCTGTTGACCGTAACCAGGACGCTCGGCTTCCAACTCTGCCGTCCGGAGAAATCACGAACGCATTCGTCATCAATGGGGTTTCGCGTATTGGTGGCTACAGCATCACAAACGCCTCAGCGCCACTGCCGACGCTCGCAACCATTCAGAGCGCGGTCGCGCAAGCTGCGGCGGCAAACTTGAATGGACTAGGCGTAACTGGATCCGCGTTGAACGACCTGTCGCTTGAGGCAACCCAGCGCGTCATGTCGCAGTGGAACCCTGTCGCCGGCTCATGGACCCCAGACCGTAGAGCAATCGAGACGCAGATCGCCACAGAGGCCAAGCGTGTCTACGAGAATCACGTCTACCCCAAGGTTGGTGAGCGCACATTTGCGGCATACGAGCGCGGTTCTGATTACCCATCCATGCAGTGGGATCAGCCGCTTGTGGATGCCTGGCTGAAGACCAACAACATCCCGGCTGACCGCGTCGAGTCCATCGTCCCGGTAATGAACTCCGTTGACAACTCGTACCACATGTTCATTCGTACTGGCGAGCCAAACGATGATGGGTTGGCTCCAGTGAGTGTTCGGACGATGCGTCTTGTGCAGCCTCAGCAACCCGCGCAGCCGACTGCGGATGACGTGCTCCGCAAGATCCGAAGGAAGTAATGCTCCAGTTTCAACCATCGCCTCTGATCCAGCGGTTTGGCGGCATGGGATACACGGGAACGGAAGAGCAGTCGCCAGATACGAACTTTGGCGTCGAATCGGCAAGTGACTTCGTCGTGTCAAGCCGACGCCAGGAGGATCCGGGCTTCTGGGACACCGTCATGGCTGGCATGTCTCTGAATCCGAGCGTGCGGGCAACCAACGGCTTCAGCGACTGGTTGTCCAGCTTTATGGATTCGACGCCAGAGGACACGCGGCCATTTGACATGGCTGCCGAAATCCAGCGGATGCAGCCAAACAGACTGGCTCTTGTGAATCAGTTGGCTGAGGACGGCTACCTGTCCGAAAGCATGAGCCGCAGGGACTTTTACCGGGTTGTGGATGATGCCGCTGGCGTGCTTGAAGACCAACAAACGATTGCACGCTACGCCGAGACAGCGCCTTGGTACGCATCGCTTGGAGCCGGTGCAGTTTCCGGCCTAACTGAGCCCATGTACATGATCCCAGTAGGTGGTCAGGCAATGCGCGCCGTCGGCACAGCCCGTGGCGCAATCACGCAAGTCCTCATATCTGGTTCCAAGAATGCAGCCGTGCTTGGTGGCATCAACCTCGCTGCCAAGAAGACGACCGACACATTCTCGTATGACCTCACCAACCAGGATGGCCTCACTGATGAGATGGTCGTGGTCGGGCTTGGTGCTGGCCTTGGCATGGCAATGCCCGCCACGTCCTACGCAGCCAAGGAGTTGACTGCACGCACTGTGCTTGCGCTGGGAGGATCACCGACAACGGGTTTGCGTGGCGCGGCGGCATCATGGGCTCGCAGCTGGACCGCGCCGAAGCGACTCAACCTGATGCTCAAGAATCTGCCGGAGCAGAAGATCGTGTCCGCTAGAGGAGTCGCGCTTGGCGAAGGTGGCGATGCGGCAGCGAAGCTTGTTGGCAAGGCCAAGTGGAAGGACGAGCAGGCTACTGGAATGCGTCTCGTACAGAACCTGCTCGATGACGCAAGGAATGGAACCTTCCATGAAGGCGTTTCCATTGCCCCGCTGCGGTCAGACGGTGGCCGCGATGCCCTTGAACCGCTCCTGAAAGAACTGCGAAAACTGTACCGAGCGCACCGCAAGCAAATGCTCCAGGACGAGATCCTGCACTCGACTGGAGCTGGCCCGCCACCTGCGATGCACCCTGACGCAGCGCGACTTGTCGAAGTTCTGCATCCAGCACAAGAGATGTTCAATTCACTGTCGCGTATGGAACGAACTCTGACCAAGTTGCTCAATACGGTCCCGAAAACCAA
>Ga0209401_1002276_pt1 | contig 12510 bp, 15 predicted proteins | sample M_140807_MF_Meta_FD_187318 | JGI IMG/M metagenome (GOLD analysis project Ga0209401, IMG submission 187318) | Freshwater microbial communities from Lake Montjoie, Canada to study carbon cycling - M_140807_MF_MetaG (SPAdes) (version 2) | ecosystem: Environmental > Aquatic > Freshwater > Lake...
TTCCACTACCAAATCCTTTAAATAATTGATCTAAATCTTTTTCTGATACTGGATATAAATTTTTAGCATATCCAATTGCCGCTTGAGTTGTAAGAGAGTTTAATTGTTGTTGAAATGTAACTTGATCTTGAAGGCTCATTGCATTAATATCTTTACCAGTATAATCACTTAATAATTGATTATATTTATTTTGATCTTCAGGTTTTAAAAAAAGTAAAACTTCTTTTACTGGAAGTAAAGCATCCTGAACTAGTCCAGTTGGAAGTGTTTGACCTTTAGTTGCTGCAGCTTTCATTAAATCAAATCTTCCTTCTAATGCATTTTTAGATGTAAATCTTATATCTTCATTTTTTTGAAAATTCTCAATATCTTTTTCCATAGCTTTTTCAGCTGGAGAAGCATACATTCTATTAGGACCTTGTTTTGCTTTCATAAGAGCAGCTGTAGCTTTTATATCTTCTATATCTAATTTTCTTGTTTTTTGTCTTTGAGCTACATCTTCAGAAATTACATCAGTTACGTTTTTAGCTATTTGTCCTAATGGACTTCTAGCTTCAGTTAATGGTTTATAACGAGAAGCTTCATCTATAGTTTTTAAAGATAACATAAGAGCAAATCTTCTCTTAGGATCATTATAAGTTTCTTCTATTTTATTAGGAAAGTCAGTTGCAAAATTCTTTAAAGATTTACCTACATAACTTCCAAATTCTGAAAGAGTTCCAGTTAATCCTTTATTCTCTTCAGTTTTATTTCTTTCAATAGCTGCTTGTGTTTCTTGATCAGCTTGAACTTGTGATCTTAAAGCATCTTCACCTTTTAATACTATACCTTCTTGAATATTAGAAGTTGGAACGGTATTAGATAGTCCATCACCTGTATATACTTCAATTTTTTTATCTTCTTCCATTTAATTAACTCTTTTAAATTCAACATCTACTTTAGAATAATCTACCATTAAATATCCATTCGTATTAAAGATAGAAGCATGAGGTACTTCATGAGCCATAACACCTTGATAAACTTTATCATCACCACTATAATTAAATGTGTATATATTAATACCTGATGGAGATTTTCCAATTAGATTTATATTATTTTTTAAAGCTATATCTGACATTGCGTAAATAGATCCAATTGCTCCTAAAGCTCCTGTAACTTGACCAAATGGACTTGGACCTTGCATTGGTGTAGAAGTATAACCTGTTCTTTCTTCTCCATAACTTCTTATTGGAGCCCCTGCTAATGCACCGATAACTTGATTAATTTGATTTTGTTCAAATCCTTGTTTTTCTACGAAATCTCTAAATGCTTCAGTTAATCCAGCTTGTTGTATTCCTCTTTCTTGACCTCCAAATTGAGCAAGTCCCGATGAAGCACCCGCAAGAGAAGCAAGTTGAGCTTGAGAAGATCCTAATTGAGAAGCTCTATCAGCCGCAAATCTTTGAGCACCTGATTCGAATCCTGCTTGACGTAATCTTCCTGATACATCTCCTACTTGTCTTAAATATTCTCCACCTAATACACCACGTTGAACTCCTTCACGACCACCTCCAAATGCGCCTGCTCCTATAGCTTGACTTGATAAAGCTCGTTGTTGACCTTGATATGCTCTCTCTACATCACCTAACGCACTTGTCACAACTTGATTCTCATAAGGATTCATATATTGTTGTGCCATCGCTGGTGTAAATGTTTGTGCACCAATAGCAGCTAATTGACCTGCTTGTGGTAAAATTTGTTGACTATAAATATCACCTGCCTGTTGTTCTGTTGCAGTAAGCGGAGCTATACGTTGACCTGTATAAGCTTGAAATGGTTGTTGACTTTCAACGTCAGCACGTCTTAAAGTTTTTTCTTGAATTTCTTTAAAATAAGCAGGAATATCATATGTAGTTGTAGATTGTTGTGGTGCCTGTACTACAGTTGTTGATGGTTTAAAAATACTACCCATTGATTATATAAGTTCCTCCAATTACGTCAAATCCAAGTTTTAAAAAAGCAACATGTTTACGTGCTACTTCTTTTCCTTGGAATATTTCACAAATCGCAGTTAAACGATTTGCTTTTGCATATTCTTTCAATACGACCATCATTGAACGAAAGACACTATAGTTTCGATAACGTGGATTCACATGAAGCCATATAGTTCTTAAAAACTTTTTATCACTATACCACGTTTCGTCTATTGTAGCGCCTAATGTTCCTACAATAATATTATCGTATTCTACTACTATAACAAAACTATTTCTAATGTAAAATATAATATTTTCAAGGCTTTTTTTATTATTAGCATTTCCAAAGTTAAAAGGTGCTTCTTTTAACCATGTTTTAAGTAATTCTCTTATATTTACAGCATCGGCGATACGAGCTAGTCTTATTTTATATTTATCTTTTTCCATCAGCATTCACATTTACTCTAAGAGTACCAAATCTCCAGTAATCTCCTAAATCATTAGTTTGTACTCGAATAGCAACTTGTCTACCTCTAGCTCTAACACTACTATACCTAGTTGTAGAATTAGCTACAACATTCGTACTTTCATATTTTGTATCGTTTGGATAATCTCTTGTTCTTAAAGTAATCGTAGCATTACCGACTTGACTTTTAAAATCAGGTATTATTTTATCTATAAAACTAAATTCTTCTCCATCCGCTATATCACCATCACCTGATTCTATATAAGATATGATAGCACTTCCATCAGCGTTGACACCATCTTCTATATTATAAAGTAAAGTACGACCTGAAGTTAGACCATTAATTGTACTAATTGTATTTGCAGTACTATTAGGAAAATAAGTTCCACCAATTGGAAATTCAGTTACAGCATTATCTTGATATATACTTCTTTCAATCGTTCCAAAGTACCAAGAGTTTTCTCCATAATTAAAAACTACATATCTATCTATTTGATTCGAGTTTGCAGAACAATAATACCAAGTTACTTCAGAAAAAAAAGCATTAGATCCACAATAAACTTGTGAGTATTGAACTTTATTAATATCATCAAATACATGATTAATAACTGGACATTCTATTTCTTGAACTGTTCCTGCATATCTAAAGAATTGTCCATCCGCCATCCAATATGCTATATCATTTATTATAATAGTTGCATTTAAACTTACAGCTCCGCAATCATTACCTAGTTGTCTAAATCCATAAATAAAAGGAGGACCTATATACGCCATAGAGTGAAGTGCTGTATCAGTCCATACTAAAATAGTTCCTTTAGCGGGTTTAGCTGATCTTATTTCGCTACCACCAGATATACGTTGAGAACCTGCTGTATTAATTACGTTAGGTGTCCATTCGTTATAATTTTCTTGATCAGACCAACGAATAAAGAGTTTATCTTGAGTTGTTGTATTTCCAATTGATGTCTCAGTTCCAAAACATGCCAATATTCTAGCATCAGTTGCAACCACTGATAATGTAGAAGTCGTAGGAGCATTCGCTATTATTGTAGCTCTATTATTCGTAAAGCCGGCAGAAGTATCCCATAGATAAGTTGATCCATTTAATTGAGTTATAATTAAATCTTCTCCCCAGTTATTAACTGACCAGTTTCTTAAATCTATTTCAACTGTAGAAGTAATTGCTGGATTATTCCATCCTTGAGCACCATTCCAAGGACCGGCGTTCCATCCATATCCAAAAGTTTGAAGAGAAGGACCTATATTTAATTGATATTGAATTGTAGCATTTCCATTTGCTGTAACTGTAGAAGTTGCAGCTGTATTTGTTAATATAACATAAGCACTAGTATTAGTTATGCTTTGAATTTCAAATTCACCAGTAAGAGAAACGTTTGAAATACCACCAACATTAGCTACTGATACGTTAGAGATAGTAACAAAATCACCATCAAGAGCATTATGATTTGATTGAATTACAGTTACATTTGCATTAGAAATTACTGTACTAAAACAACTTATAGCACTATTTGTTTGACGAATTGGAGTAATATCAGCATTCGTTCCTTCTTGAGTAACGTATATCTTACGATCAGTTCCTAAAGAAGTATAACGAGCCCCTGATAAATCATACCAATTAAATAAAGCTCTTCCTACTCCTACATAATAACTATTGCTATATTTAGTCCAACCACCTATTTTTTGAGGAAGACCTTGCCTAAATCTTATCTTATCACAATCGACCCAACGTCCTTCTGCTCCCGTTTCTGTGTCTAATGTATCTAAGCCAGGCTGAAATGTAAGTTTTGTTAATGGCATATTGTGCCATTATATACAAAAATTTATGAATTTATACTATTTTTTAAACTGAGCGGGAAGTCCTAAATGAGGTCTACAATCATATATATTTTCTTTAGCCCCGGGTGTATTTATATCATTATAATGTAAAAATACTTGAGCACAATTTTCACCTTCAAAAGCATTTCTCCAATGTTCTAAAATATTTCCTCTATAGACCAACATATCTCCTGGTTCTAAATCTACTTTAATACCTATTGTATTATCACTTACATAATTACCATCTACGTGTTTTCCTTTAGTTTCATCTGTTTCAATAAATATAGGCCATGAATCTCCTCCAAGATTTAATGTTGTAGAAATTTCACAGCTAAATCTATCTTTATGGCGGTGTAATATATCTCCTTTTTTATAAATTCTAGCATATGAATAATTTGGTATTAATTTTAATTCTGTCTTTTCTTCCATGATAGTATGTGTTTTCATAAGCAATGTTTCCATTACAATATCTGCATAATGGGAATAAGTATCCGGCACTTGTTGATCATTCCATACACCCCACATTGTATTAAATTGTGAAATTATTCTTTCGTCAAATAAGGTTCTTGCAGTTTTTCTTTTTAATAAAAAATAATCATAACAAAAGGAAGCTAGTTCTTTTGATATAGCTTGTTTAATAACTGTATATTTATTTTGTTTAAAGCTCATATTAATTTATAATTAGTTGCTATTGATATTCTTTCTCCTTCAAATTTAAAAGGATATACCATATGTATTAAACTAGAAGGAAAAATTAGTAAATCATTTTTTTTAGGTCTTATTATTGAAGTAGTTATATTTAAGTTTTTATTTTCACCATATTTAAATATAATAGCACCCGGACCACCAAATTTATTTAAAAATTCAACACTTTCTTCATCTATTTTTTCAGGAACTTCTAAATACAATACTGAACTTAAATCTGTATTATGATCATGTAATGGAACAAATTCATTTTTTTTCATAAAATTTATCCAACAATGAGTAATCTCTAAACCATTTGCTATTTTTTTATTATACCATTGTTCAGCTGCTTCTAAGTAAACGGTTAAATAAGGTTTTAATAGATTTGAAAATAAGTTTTTATCAAATTCAAATTCTTCTTTTACAGTATTAGCTAGTTCTTTTTTATATGGCTTATTTTCTTTTTTAAAATTTATTAAAAGTTCTTTAGATATATTTTCATCAATATCAGTTGAAAATAATAAAGGTCCCCAGTTATAAGTTGAATAATTAATATTCATATACAATAATTAAATTTTATATTTTTCTTTCTTAGTATTTCAATTATTTAAATGGATAACCTAAGTTCCAAATCACTAAAGAATATCTAATTCCTTTTGTAACAGGTTTTACTCTATGCCAAATATGTGAAGGAAATACAACTATTGATCCTCTTGGTTTTATTTGATCACATTTTATTATATTTTGTGGTTTATCAGGATCATTATTTCTAAGATCAAATTCTAATTCTCCTCCTTCATAATCTTCTGGACTAGATAAAGAAACGGTTACAGATAGTTTCCTTATTTTTCCATGAGTGTTTATGTCTTCAGGTTTATCATATGGTTTGTCCCAAGAATCACAGTGCCATTCATAATATTGATTTAATTTATATTTAGTAAATTGACAAGACTCTGAAAAATCCCAATCAAAATTCCAACCAGAATTTTTATTTGCCGTATGTATGTATGGTTGAATTTCATCATAAATCCAACGATCATTTAACCAAACAATATTTGAATCTCTTTTTTGTTTTAAATCTTTAATATCCTCTTCATTTAAAGGTTGGTTTTTTTCAAGTTTTGAAGTTTGTCCACCTGTAAGAGCTAATTGTTCTTTATGTGCATTTCCATATTTTATAATTTCATCACATATAGAACTAGATAAAGCAGAATCAAAAAACCAAAATGGATGTGTTAAATTCATGATTAAAATCTAATATTCTCAAGATATTTTATACTTCTTTCCATAGGAAGTCTATATGCAACCAAAGTATCTATAAAAAATACAATACTTAATCTTTCTTCATTATTATACATTATAGTGCTTGTAGCACCGTGTAATTGATTAGCATCATAAGATAACATTGTATTATAAGTATTGCTTAAAATTAATTTTTTATTTTTATCTTCATTATATATAGTAGTCCCATTATCTATAGTTCCATTTTTATTTAAATAAATAATTCCGGCTAATAAAGCCGAATTATCTTTATGTATATCTTTTAAATCAATTTTTGAATTCATTTTATGAAAGGCAACATATGCATTTTCCCAACTAACATTTTCTAATTGAAAATCGTAATAAAAACTTAAAACTTTAGATAATATAAAATTAAATAATTTATCATTTACAGTATGTAATGGGAGACTTCGTTTTCCAGGCCAAAATTCTTTTTTATCAGCTTCAAAAAACTCAAGTGTATTTGATAAATTTATTATTACATCTGGATCATTAAAAAAATTATCTACTATAAGAGTTGGAAATTTTATATTCATTATATGTACGTAGTAACATTAAAAGATAAACTAATTCTATCTTCGTTTGATATATTTTTTTCAACTCGATGATTTAACCAACCATAAAAAAATATTAAATCTCCTACAGAAGGTGTGTGAGAAAAAAAATTAGAATAACAAGGATCATTTTTAATATCTTCATTATTAGTATTAAAAAATAAAGTATTTCTATCTGGATTTTCAAAAATTATATTTCCAGTGTTTTTTTCGCATTTTATGTAAAATGCAGCACTTAAAAAAGCAAGTGGATGAGAGTGCATAATATTTGAATTATTTTTTCTATTTATATTAAACCAAAGACCCGTTAAATTAAGATCTGAATTAAATCTTATTTTATTTTTTATTTTTTGAACACAAGGGGTAACCTCATTAAAAAAAGATTTAATAACTTCATTGTCGTTATAAATATGTTCACTTTGAAAACCACCATCTTTATTACTTACAATTCTATTATTTTTATTTTTTTCTTGTATATAAGCTTCTTCTTCTAATTTTTTAATTAATTCTTTATTGTTTATATTAAAACAAAATAAAGGTGTTATAAAAGCAGGTTTAATATTCATTTCTCTATTATTAATTTATATTGTTTATTAACATTTGTATTAAATAAACACAATCTTCGTTTTTGTATTTTATAAAAATGATTAATTATTTCCTTATCAAACCTATTAAATAAAGTATCTACATCATATTGCATTGATTTTATTGTCTGATTAGAAATATCTATTTTCTTTTTAATTTTTAAATTATTTTTAGATAGTTTATTTTCTAATATATTAATACTATCTTTAGTAAAAATATCTGTAATTAAAACTATTCCATTATCCTTTAATATTTTTATTAAATTTAAATAAAAGTTATCTTTATCATAAAAAAAATGAGAAGAACAATTACTTACAATAATATCATATTCATTTTCTTTTAATTTCGTATTTAAAAAATCATCTACAATAAAAGTAATCTCTTTATATTTATCAAAAGCATGTTGAATAAAATTTTTATTAATATCTACCCCTGTAATATTACAATTAAAATATTTTTTTAAACAATATGTACCTCTTCCAAAACCACATCCAATATCTAAAATATTTTTATTTTTAATATTAATATTATCAAATAAATTTAAATAAGATATTATTTGATAAGGAAAATCTTTATCTTCTTCCTTCAAAACATACATATCATCAAAATAACCGTGATTTTGTAAAGGATTCCAGTTTTTATTTTTTACATAATGATTAAAAAAATCATCATCAGATAAATTTACTTGAATGGGCATTTATTTTTTTTTCTTATTTCATTATAAGACCCTGTAAATAAACTTCTCACCATATCTCTATTTCCATCTCCCTCTAATCCTATTCTTGAAATATAATTTTTTACTATAGGATCTTCATTATTAGTACATGTAAAATTAAATTCTTCTTCTTTGATAGGAATATACATACATAAAGGAGTTCCTCTTGGTATAAAAAACTCTCCATATTTTTTAATTATTATTTGTTGATTTAATTCATGATAAACATCTGTTGATATAAACCCTGGCATAACTTCAAAAATTTCATTAAAATCATAATACAGAGGTAACTGTAATAATTTATATCCTTTACTTGTTTTACATCTCCAGGGGCAATCTGCTTTTAAAACAAGTTTAATTTTATCTTTTTCGTGCTCTGGTAAATAATCAGAATATTGATTATTTGGAAAATGCGAAAATGTAAATGAAGAATTTGGAGTTTTCCATTCCCATTTATCTGGCTTTATATTTAAAATTAAATCACACCATAAGGTTATAATATAACCACTATTAAAATAATCTTTAAAAGAAGGACATACTTTTACAGTTCCTTTAAAATTTAAACCTTGTTCATCAGGGAAAGCTTTTAATTTTTTATACCAATCAGGAATAAATTTATTACTTTGTAAAACTGGAGTTATTTTTTCAATGCCTGGTATGGTTGACCAAAAAGTAATTTTAGGTTTCTTTTTTTTGCAAAAGCTAAACATTCTAATGTTTAGTATCTTAATTTATATTAGGTGTCTATATATTAACAAAGGAGTTAGTATTAACATCCCACTTAACCGTTTTATTATAATCAGTATATGTTTGTAATTCTTCATTCCAAGCTAAAGCTCCATATGTACTATCATTTGGTGCTTCAAAAGGAGGAATCCAATCAAAATTAGAATTTAAAGTCCATGATGGAAAAGATTGTGGTTCTAAAAAAACATCGTTAATTTTATCATACTTCCATCCTCTACCTGCAAAAGTATGTCTAAAATTACGATTATATGATGTTTGTTTCCAATAAGTTTCTGGATAAACCCCAGCTAATTCTTCTTTAATTAATTCATCATTAGGTATGTTATTTGCAACCCATTGTTCTGCTTGTGTAGATAATTCACCACCGTTGTTACTAACGTCTTGGTTACTAATAACTACAACTCTTAAAACAATATCCGTATCTTTTATTATCTCTGCAAAATGTGCCATATATTTATATCCTTTTAACTAGGCCAAATAGCTTGTACTTTATAAGTATATTGTGCTTTTAAAGACCAAACACCTGAAGCTGTTTGATAACTTACCGCTTTTTCTTTTACAACAACTTTTCCAGATCCACCTGATCCTCCAGTTGTCGGTGATTGGTTTTGTTGACCATTACCACCTCCTCCGCCTCCACCAGTATTTGTTGAACCATTACCACCAGGAGATCCATTACTTACTCCCCCTGCTCCACCTCCACCTGGTCCAGGTCCTCCACCTGATCCACTTACATAAGTTGCTCCTCCACCTCCTCCACCATAAAGTGTTGGTGATGGTGATGCTGTTGGACTTCCAACTGTTGTAGATTTCCCTGCTCCTCCTGGACCAGCTGTTTGACTTCCGCCAGCTCCGCCAGCTCCACCTGCTCCTCCACCTCCAGCCCTGCCGTGCCATTCTCCTGATCCAGCATTTTGACCTTCGGGTGGTGAGTATGCTCCTGCATTACCTGTTCCACCATCTGCTCCACCAGATCCACCTGGTGAATTTTGTGGACCTTGACCTGCCATACCAAATCCTCCTCCACTTGCGGATATTGGTGTAGCTGATCCAAATGTAGATGGATTACCAACAGAACCAGGTACAGTTGGTTGCCCAGTTGTACCAGTTCCACCAGCACCAATAGTTATTGGAACTCCAGAACCAGGAACTGGATGTGATGTAATTTCTCTAACTCCACCTCCACCAGAACCTCCAGCTCCACCTTGATTACTTGTTGATCCAGCAGAAGCACCTCCGCCTGCTACAACAATTAAATCAACTGCTGTTGTACGTGATTGTGCTGTAAATGTTCCAGGTGCATTAAATGTAGTAATTAGTTCTGCTTGTGTACCTGATGCAGGTTCATTAACTACTCCTTTAATTCCTCCATTTAAATTACCCATCTAAATTAATCTCCTCCCATTGTGAATTACTTGGGTTAAATACATAATTTGTTCTAGGTTTAGCATCTGCTATTCTAAATCTTAAAAATCTTTGATTTTCTTCATCCCACCATTGTGAATATTCTGGTGTATTTCCAATTAATGGATTAGCTGGTGTTGGTCCAATAGGGGATTGCCAAGTTCCATCTTCTTGTAATATCCAAGATGCAAAAGGTTTTTTATTTATAAATTTATTATTAATTTCATCATATTTTCCACCTACACCTGCAAAATTTACTCTAAAATTTTTATTAATTGATGTTTGCTTCCAAGCAACACCAGGTTTTCCAGTGATAGATTCTTCAGCAGTTGTTGCTGGAGTTGTTAAAACCCATTGTTCTGCTTCTACAGATAAATCTCCACCATGAGCATTAATATCATCATTAGAAAATACTAATACTCTTAAAACGTTGTTATCTGAATCTAATTCTGCAAAATGTCCCATAATTAACTTGTCCAAGTTCCTGCTTTTTTATAAGTATATGCTTCTTGTAATGACCAAACTCCAGAAGCTTGTATTGGTCCACCTTTATTTTCTTTAATTATAACTACTCCTGGTCCTCCAGCTGAATATAAACTTCCATACCCTTTATTTTGTCTAGGTGCTGGTGCTGGTGCTGGTGTATATACATCTATTCCGTATGGATTATTTCCATGCGTTGGTGTTCCAGGAAATCCTTCTCCATTTCCACCGATTGCATAAACTACTGGTGATCCTGTTATTGTAAGGGTTGTTCCATTTCCAGGATAAGATCCACCAAATCCAGGTCCAGATGAAGTTCCACCTGCGGCTCCTGCTCCACCTCCTCCTCCAGATGGTTCTCCAGGGCCTCCTGGTCCTCCAGGATTTCCTTGTCCTGGTGTTCCTGATCCTGCTGATGGTGAACTAGCTGGATAACCATCTCCTCCACCTCCACCTGATCCTCCTGGTGCTCCAGTCTGTCCTCTAGCAACTCCATAACCACCACCTGCTGTTGAAACTGGTGTTGGTCCTGAAATACTTGAAGGTGATCCATTAGTGCTTGAACTATCTCCTCCGCCTGCCCCTACTGTTACTGAAATAGTTGCACCACCTGTTACAGGTTGAGCTGTAGCATATTTTAATCCACCTGCTCCTGTTCCACCATTTCCAATTCCTGTTGAATTAGATCCGCCACCACCTGCAATAATTAAATAATCAAAAGCAGTTGAAGCTGGATTAAAAGTAAAAGCTGGATTAGTAGATGTGATAGTTGTTATCTTTGCTGTTTCTGCAGGTTCATTTACAGGTCCGATAATTCCGCCATTAGACATAGCTTGAATCTCCTGGTTAACTTATAATTTCGTATGAGATCAAACAAACTAGATCACTATTTGCACTAGCGAGTCCAGAAATTATTTCATTTTCTTCTAAATAAAAAGAAGAAGTTTTATCTATTAAATTTAATGCTGCATCTGCTGGAACTGATATAGTGCTACCAATAGCTCTAGTGTTAGTTCCATCAAAATAATTAATCGTTACATCAGCTGCGCTTGTTCCATCAATGTTTGTAACTAATATTGAATTAATTTTAAAAACTGTATTTGCTGTTGCTGTAACTAAGTTAGCACTTGTTGTAGTAAGTGCAAATGTATCTGTTTTTCCTAAAATCGAACTTACATTTACTATATTCGGATTTGCCATTTTTATTTTCTCCTATTATCCAAAAACTATTGCCATAGCAATAGCTTTACCTGTTGTAATTCCTGCAGTGGAAAAAGATAGTTGTCCACTACCATTTGTTACCAAAGCTTGTCCATTAGTACCATCAGTTGAAGGTAAAGTAAAGTATGTTGATGAACCATTATTTGCTATTCTAGTAACATTTACGTTACCTAAATCAGCCATAACATCATACATTACTGTTCCATTTGTATATACTAAAGATTTAGAACCTTGTGGAATGATTACTCCAGTTCCACCAGTTGGAGCGAAAGTTAAATTAAAAGCTCCCGAAGTATTATTAAATACTACATATTGATTTTCTACAGCATCTGTAAATACATTAATACTTCCAGTTAATGCACCTGTAAATTCAAGTACAGCATTATGAACCTGATCATCTGTAGTAGAATCATCAGTGTTAGTTGTAGAAGTATTAGAAGTTAATGTAACATTAGCAGAACCTGCAACGGATACAGCTTGATATCCTTTTACAGAAGAATCAACTCTATTAAAAACATAATTTACTAAATTACCCCAATTTCCTGAGTTTTCACCAGAACCTTGTCTCTCTAATTTTAATCT
>Ga0209401_1002277_pt1 | contig 12508 bp, 14 predicted proteins | sample M_140807_MF_Meta_FD_187318 | JGI IMG/M metagenome (GOLD analysis project Ga0209401, IMG submission 187318) | Freshwater microbial communities from Lake Montjoie, Canada to study carbon cycling - M_140807_MF_MetaG (SPAdes) (version 2) | ecosystem: Environmental > Aquatic > Freshwater > Lake...
TACTAGCAGGTGATTTACACAGTTATGAAAACTCACAAAGAAATATTATATATCCAGGCAGCCCTTATACTACTAGCTTTCATCGTAGCAGGGTTGATACGGGCGCTGTTTTATTAGAAACAAAAAATTTAACACACGTTTGGATGCCATTTCAACTTCCGCAGCTTATTAAGCAAACTATAGGTGTGCATGACCCTAAACCGCAGACTCCGTTCCATCATACAATCTATGAAATTGAAGGTGATTTACACGAACTGGGCCAGCTTGAAGACAGCGACTTAATCGACAAAAAGGTAGTTAAACGTGCACAAGAAACTCAGTTAATCTTAGATCCTGAGTTAAGCCTAGGTGAAGAAGTGCGTGAATATCTTACCTATATCCTACAGCTAAACGAAGACGCAGTTGCTGAAACACTAAAAGAATTTTACAACTACTCGGACAAGCTAGAACTATGATAACACTAAAAGAACTGCGCTGGTCTAATGCTTTTAGTTATGGTGAGGGCAACAAAATTGACTTTACTCAGAGCCCGCTTACTCAGCTTGTGGGTAAAAATGGGCATGGCAAAAGCAGCGTTGCACTAATCCTAGAAGAAGTCTTATTCAATAAAAACAGCAAAGGCATTAAAAAAGGCGATATTTTAAATCGTTATATCAAAGACAAACACTATCAAATTGAACTAGTATTTAGCAAAGACGGTTGTGAGTATAGGATTGAAACAAAACGTGGTGCTCAGCAACAGGTAAAGCTGTACCGCGGCCTAGAAGATATTAGTGGTCATACGGCTACTACTACCTATAAATTAATAGAACAATTAATTGGCATAGATCACAAGACTTTTTCACAAATTGTTTATCAGAGTCATGCAGGTAGTTTGGAGTTTTTAACTAGTGCTGATACTGCTAGAAAAAAGTTTTTAATTGAATTGTTAAATTTAGGCAAATACACCCAGGCTGGAGAAGTATTTAAACTGGCAGCAGCGGAAGTAGGTAAAGACCTTACACAAGCACAAGCTAAGTTAGATACTATTCAACAGTGGATTGGTAAATACAGTAAAACAAGTTTTGAACCAAAAGGTTATGCTCCGGTTTCTATATTAGATGATAGTCTGGTTGCAGAATCAAGTAGATTGTCAACTACAATTCAGGACATTGAAAAAACTAATAAAAAGATTACGCAAAATAATACTTACAAGCAGTTAAAAGACAAAATCAACTTATTACCAGTGCCAAATAAACCTACTGGCGATATTAGTACTGCAATAACTAAAAAAGCAGAGTATGATAAAACCATTCAAGACGCCGGACTTTTCAAAAAGAAAATGGGAGCACTACATGGTAATTGTCCAACTTGTTTACAAACCATTGATGCAGAAAAAACCAAAAACTTAATCACAGAACAAGACGCTATTATTTTAGTTGCCAAAGCACAAGGCGAACGAGAAACTGAACGTATTAAACAATACAACGAACAACTTGGGCAGTGGAATACAGCTCAACGTAATCAAGAAGAATGGGAAAAATACCATCAGCTAATAGATACAGAATTGCCCGAAAGCCTATTAGACGAAGCAATATTACAAAAACAATTAAAAGATTTGCAACAGCAAATAGCAAAAACAAAACAAGATATTGCCAATGCAGAAAAACACAATCAAGAAGTAACTACACATAATAATCGACTAGAGTTGATTAAATCACAAATAGTTGAAATGGAAGTAGAACTTGGTGAATGGACTGCAAAAGCAAAACAATTAACCGCAAAACTAAATACTATTAATACTTTGGTGAAAACTTTTAGTACAACAGGTTTGGTGGCGTATAAGATTGAAAATCTTGTTAAAGACCTAGAGGGCATCAGTAATGAGTATCTAGGCGAACTTAGTGGTGGCAGATTTCAAATTAGTTTTCAAATCAGTGGTAGTGATAAATTAAATGTAATTATTACTGATAATGGAATTGATATTGATATACTTGCGCTTAGCGGCGGTGAACGAGCTAGAGTTAATGTGGCAACACTATTAGCAATTAGAAAACTAATGCAAAGCCTAAGTCAAAGCAGAATAAATCTATTAGTTTTAGATGAAACTATAGAAGCCTTGGATGTGGATGGTAAGGAGAAATTAATTGAAGTCTTACTCAAGGAAGAGTCGCTCAATACCATACTCGTTAGTCACGGATTTAGCCACCCCTTATTGGAAAAGGTACACGTTGTTAAACGCAACAACATTTCAACAATTGAGGGATAGTATGTATAAAATTGAACAAGTAATCAATGCCAAAGCTACTGCGGTTATAGACGGCAGGGAAACAGAGTTGTTTGTAGGTGATCATCTTACCGAAGAACAATTGGCTACGCTAAAAGTTTATGGTGATAAGTTGATCTATAGAATTGATCAAAACTGCACTGGAGAGGTTTGCGGAATTGACATTGAAGCACACCTACCACAACCTTCAACAGCTGGGGTTACTAAACCTGCTGTAAAACCTGTAGAGCCACCAGTTACTGAATAATGGTAGACTCTAGGGCTAAAGGCGCTAGAACTGAAACAGTAATCAGGGACCTTCTTCGTAAATACACCCACTTAGGGTGGGAGAGGGTTCCTGGTTCTGGTGCATTAGATGAAAAACATGGATTAAAAGGCGACTTGTATATCCCCAACTATAATAACACATTTTGTGTTGAAGCTAAAGGATATGCAGACGATCATTTAACTAGCGCTGTACTAACATCTAAGTCACCACAATTACTAGAATTTTGGCAACAAACTATTCGTCAGGCTAAGCAGGTAAATAAATTACCACTGTTAACCTTTAAACACGATCGTAGTAAAGTATTTGTAGCGTTTAGTAGTGACTACTGTATACCAGAAAATTATCATCATTTTTATGTATACAGACAACCACATAGCTTTTATGTTGCACTCCTAGAAGACTGGTTGACCATTGAGCAACCACAATTTGTCACTTGACACAGACCTGAAATTTTAGTATAATATTAGATGAAAAATACTTTAATAAAGCCAACCTTAGACTGGATATATCATGACTTTAAGTCCAATCGTTTTAGGTTTATTATGGAGTTGGTTGCTTGGACTCTTAGTATTGGGTGTGCTGCTATCATGGCTGGAACAGTACCAAACCCTCCACTTGTGGCTCTTTATCCCGCTTGGATTGCTGGTTGTACTATTTATGCCTGGTGTGCTTGGTCTAGGCGTTCATTTGGTATGTTGGCTAACTACCTCTTGCTTGTCTCCATTGACCTATTTGGCTTTACAAGACTACTAATTTTAGGATAATATGAGTAAAACATTTCAACAAGTTACAGAACAAGATAACAGCTTAATAATCGTAGACGCACTTAACCTAGCATTTCGTTGGAAACACAGCGGTGCTATAAATTTTGCAGAAGATTATAAACGCACTATTGAAAGCCTAAAGAAAAGCTATAAAGCCAAGTGGGTTGTAATTGCAGCAGATCAAGGTTCCAGCAGCTATCGTAAAGCAATTTATCCTGAATACAAGCAAAATCGCAAAGATAAATTTGCAGAACAAACTGATGCAGAAAAAGCAGCTTTTGAGTTATTCTTTGAAGATTATCAAACAAGTTTAGATCTTATTAGAGATACTACAGATTATCCTGTAATTCAATTTAAACAAACCGAAGCTGACGACATTGCTGCATATATTACTAGTATTCATCACCTATTACCTGTTGATCACATATGGTTAATTTCAAGTGATAAAGACTGGGATTTGTTAATTGGCGATAAGGTAAGTAGATTTAGTTATGTAACCAGAAAAGAAGTTACTGCTAATAACTGGCATACACACTATCAATTTGCACATGATCAGTATATTTCAATAAAATGTTTAATGGGAGATAGCGGTGATAATGTGCTAGGTGTAGAAGGCATTGGCCCAAAACGTGCACAACAATTAGTTGAAGAATACGGTACTGCACTAGATATAGTAGCAGAACTACCTATTCAAAGTAAACTAAAATATATTAAAACACTAAATCAAAATGGTGATAGAATTTTACTCAACTATCAACTTATGGATTTAGTCAGTTTTTGCCAAGACGCACTAGGTGAGAATTGTAAAGAAATAGATGACATTTTAAAAGATTATTGTAAGGATTGATATGGTTAGTACAAGAGCACAAGTAATTACACGTCGTACCTACAACAGACCCACTAGCGACGACGGAAAACAATTTGAAACTTGGCAAGAAACAGTTGCTAGAGTAATCGACCACCAAGCGTGGTTGTGGGAACGTGCCCTTGGGCGTGAACTAAACGATCAGGAATATGCAGAACTTTATGATCTGGAACAGTTAATGTTAGACAGAAAAGTTTTAATGAGTGGCCGTACACTATGGCTTGGTGGTACTCAAGTAGCTAAAACACGCGAAGCTAGTCAATTTAATTGCAGTTTTACTCATGTAGAAACTGTGTATGATGTGGTTGATGTGCTGTGGCTATTGCTACAAGGTTGTGGCGTAGGCTTTAAGCCGGTTGTAGGTACACTTAACGGTTTCTCAAAGCCAATTAAAAATATTCGGACAATTCGTAGCCAGCGTACAGAAAAAGGTGGTAATGAGTATAACACAGAAATTTGGGATGCAGAAACTAAAACTTGGACACTACAAATTGGCGATAGTGCGGAGGCTTGGGCTAAGTCTATTGGCAAGCTACTGGCTGGTAAGTATCCCGCTGATACTTTGGTTTTGGATTTTAGTCAATTACGTCCCGCAGGTGAAAGGTTAAAAGGTTATGGTTGGATTTCTTCAGGTGATACTGCAATTAGTACTGCATATACTGCTATTGCCAATATCCTTAATGGTCGTGCTGATAGCCTACTTACTAGGATGGATATTCTGGACATTGTTAATCATTTGGGGACTATTCTTAGTAGTCGCAGAAGTGCTGAAATCGCTCTTTTTGACTATGGTCAACCTGAGTGGGAAGAGTTTGCGGTAGCTAAAAAAGACTGGTGGTTGCACAACAACGAGCATCGTACTCAAAGCAATAATTCACTAGTGTTTAAAGAAAAGCCACTGCGTGAAGACCTAGAAAAAATCTTCAACTTAATGCAGGAAGCTGGCGGTTCGGAGCCAGGATTTATTAATGAAGTCGAAGCGCTACGCAGAGCACCTTGGTTTAAAGGTGCAAATCCTTGTGTAGAAATCCTCTTAGGCAACAAGAGTTTTTGTAACCTAACAGAAACTGATTTAGCTAAGTTCAAGGGTGATAATGCCGGACTACACGCCGCTATTCGCCTAGCGGCACGTGCTAACTATCGTCAAACTTGTGTTGACCTGCAAGACGGCATTTTACAAGAAAGTTGGCACCTAAATAACTACTTTTTACGACTATGCGGTGTAGGTTTAACTGGTATTGCAATGCGACCAGATATGGGTAGTTATGATTATGAATACCTAAAGCGTACAGCAACTAGTGCAGCAGTTGGTATGGCGCAAGAGCTGGGATTGCCTAGCCCTAAAAATGTAACTTGCATTAAGCCGTCGGGTACACTAAGCAAGATTATGGACACTACCGAAGGTGTACACAAACCACTAGGCAAGTACATTTTCAATAATGTGCAGTTTTCAAAGCACGATCCGGTCGTAGAAAAACTACGCGAAGCAAACTACAAAGTTATCAACCATCCAGTAGATGATAGCGGTGTGCTAGTTACCTTTCCGGTATGCTGGGATGGTGTAGTGTTTGATAAGGTTGAGGGTAAAGAAGTCAACCTGGAAAGTGCTGTTACACAGCTAGAGCGCTATAAACTACTACAAACTTCTTGGAATCAACAAAATACGTCGGTAACTATTAGCTATGATCCTGGGGAGATTAGCGACATTATTAGCTGGTTACTAGACAACTGGGATTGTTATGTAGGTGTTAGTTTTATCTATCGCACAGATCCCACAAAAACAGCTAAAGACTTAGGCTATTTATACTTACCACAAGAAGTGGTAGACGAACGTACTTACAGAGATTATGCAGCTCAATTAGGTCAAGTGGTATTAGATGAAGCTAATAGCTTTGATGAGATTGTAGATGCAGAGTGTGCAACCGGGGCGTGTCCCATTCGTTAATATTAAACTATGAAAACATTTCAATTTGAACTTACAGAAGACGAAGCTAATGTAATTCTTGCAGGACTACAAGAATTACCAGCTAAAGTGTGCAATCCACTTAGTCAAAAGCTGATTGAACAAGCCAAACAGCAAATGCCTGGCCGTACAATTAATCAAAATATTGATGAAAGTGTACAAACCACTGAACAGCTAGGCTAAAAAACAAAAAGCCCCTAAACAGCAATGTTTAGGGGCTTTTTTATTAGTCGTTGTAGGCTAGAATAATCTGCTTACACATTCTGCTGCGTACAATGTCCTCGTCTAGGAATCTAACAATTTCCACTCCAGAAATGCCCTGCAGTCTACGAACGCTGTCTTCCAGTCCACTGTCTGGAATGTCTACTTGCCTAGGATCGCCACTAAGAATAATCTTACAACCTTTGCCAATCCTGCTCAACAACATTTTAAACTCAGTTTTAGTTAAGTTTTGTGCTTCGTCTACTAGTACAATTGCATATTCAAAGCTTGAACCACGCATAAAGCCTATGGGTCTAGGATCTATATCTTTGCTTTTAACTGCGTACTCATAAAACCCACGGCCTAGGGTTTTTGTAAATACTGCGTCAAATGGTTGTAAATAGGGCGCATACTTATCGTCAATTTTGCCTGGTAAAAATCCCATGCCACGACCAGTTTCCACATTAGGTCTGGTTAAAATAATTTTTGAAACTTTGCGGTGAAATAATAATCCAGCTGCGTAACTAGCTGCTACATAGGTTTTGCCTGTACCAGCACTACCTATACCAAAAACAATGTCATTTTGTTTAATTGCTTCTAAGTAAACACTTTGAATTTCATTTAGTGGTTTAATTTCCTTAAACCCATTTTCAACTGGATTTTGGTGTTCAAGAAGTAGAGCTTTACGAACTTGTTTACCAGAATTACTAGCCATATACAACCCTTGCAATAGGTTAATGAAGATACTTTGCGTACTTTTCACTGCGTGTGTTGATTACGTTCCTTACATGTTCACGGTTAATATCACAAGCACTACGATTACCGTAAAGTGCCGCCTTTGACTTTAAACAAAGTTTCTCCACATTATCAAACCATTGATTAGGATCACACCATGTAGCTAATTTACAAGCTCTGCGTTCATGATCTACGCCACCTGCACCGCCGTTGTAAGCAGCATCTGCAAAAGCATACGCCTGATATGGATCTTTTACGTGCCTATTAAAATATTGATAGTTATCTTGCATCATTAATGCTAGTGCGCGAATTTGTAGGTCTGGTCGATCGTAGACTACTTGCCACGACAATTCTGCTAGTTCCTTAGGATATTTATGTTTTAGTTCTGATAGAGCATCAAACCTAATGGTACCATCTGTTTTAAACGCCCTGGTAATCTGTCCAAGTCCTGCACCTTCTTCTCTGGCACTCTTAAGTCTAGACTTAGGATTCCAACATCGTGGATGCTTTAAGTGTATGCAGGACTCGAGCTCTATTAAACTACCAAGGTATGCAGCTTTGGGTGTGTAGACCAAAGCTTATCTTTTTCTAGTTGAACTGTGGCTAAGTGCTCTTGTGCCTGCTGGGGAATATAAGTACTGACTGGTTGTGCATAAACCTGTGAACCGAATAAGGAGAGCAAGCCGTAGATAATTAGGCAAAGTCCTAAAAAAGTTAAGCCTGCGCCAGTGGCGGTTTCGCGTGCTTTTTTCATTAAGGCTTCCATATCTGCGTAGTCAAACAGGGCACGACGTGCAAGGTGAGCAAACCATACTGCTACAATAGGAGTTGCTAGTTTGGCTAGGAATGGGATAGTCATGTTACCGCCATTAGGGTCGCTGATAAAAAGATACAGCATAACAATAATGGTACCGCCAATCATAAAAACGTTGCGGAAGCGTAGGTGTTCTTTCATGGTTTGTCCAAGTTGGAAAGTTTGCGAATAGCTTCAATGCCAGCCGCTTGTTTAAGTGCACACGTGCCGTATAGTCCAATAACTTGAATATAGTGTTGGGCTATGTTGTCGTATGTAGGATTTTTAGTTAGTGGTGGTAGTAGTTCACAACCAGTTAATAGTTCTGGCTCTACTACCACACGTTTTTGTGTTGCCGCGGGCACTGGTGTTTCAGTTGATTTTTTGGAAAAAATTCCACATCCAGTAAGCGCGGCAACAAGACAAAAGCTGAATATTGTATTGATTTTCATTTTTCATTGGCTCGCATAATTGCCTCGCCGATACTATCTACAAAACTGGGTGATGGTAAACACTCACCGTTTTTTACAATAGTAACAGGCTCAGTTTTTAACTGTTCAGTAATTGTTATAATTTGACGACTTAATCGTTGTTGTTTTTTATTAGCCAATTGTTGAGTACTAGTTAAACTACTCTCTAACTGCGTAATTTTATCTTGCAGTTCCTGTTCATATTTTTGCTTGGCCTCTATACACTCTAAGTGTGCCTGTTCATAACCACGGCTGTAAACTTTGTTATAGGCAAACGCAACTAGTACGCCTAGGCCTATAACTACGGCAATGGTAATAATTATTTTTATGTCGTTTAGCATTATCTGGCTCGTGCATATTTAAATGGTGTTTCTGCAAAGGCTGCAAATATATAAGTATCACCACTACCATTAATATTTACCCCAGTACCCTTTACTTTAAATCCATTAGATAAAATATCAGCAATAATAGTTGTACCAGCAGTATCATCAGTTTCTGCAGAAGATAAACTAGGATGCAATCTGCGTCCAGCAATATTATAGGTATCACGAGCTGTGTCAAAAATTGTCCAATTTTCTGTTGCAGTTATACGTTTAAACATTATCCAACGAGGTCTAAACCCGCAATATACAAATGGTCCATTACTATCACCACTACCTACATAACTGCCAAATCTACTATAACCATCAATCTCTGCCCAACAATATGCAATTTGATTCTCGAAATTATTTGCATAACCATTAAGAGACAATCCAAAAGTTGTGCTATTAGGACCGCTAGTACCCCAATAATTAGATATATTAATTTGAGCATCCGTACCAAAAACTAAAGTGTAATCTTTTTGATTAGATAATGATTTATGATATATAACCCAAGGTGCGTTAGCATTAGTTCTACATTTAACAATTATCATAGCAGGCGCAACACCTAAACCATGACCTACTGTAGCATTAGTAGCTCCTGCACTATAGCTTACAATACTAAATCCAGCCGTGGTATTTGCACGAACTTGACTGGTAATTGATCCGGCAGTATTTGTTACTGTAGTACCACCAGCTTTCCAGTTCCAAGCTACATAAAGTTGACTATTTTGATTTGTTTCATTGCGAGTTCCACCAACAGTAGAAACTGAAAAACCATCTGAATTAAAAGATGTTAAATCATTGACTGTATATTCTGTCTCAGTTGCATTAGTAAACAAAACTTTTCCTGCACCCCTTACAGCATCATACAGCGAATTGTTTATGGCGCTGCTTCTTGATTTAATCCAAGTAAAATCAGGTTGAAATCCAACACCTGTTACCGATTGTGTACTACCATTACCAGTATATAGCACTGTATTAAAATACTTGCTGGCCTGTGTGGTACTAGTTGCACCTATTGCGGGTGTGGGTAAGTTTTGTGAGCACAGTGCCTTGTATCCGCTAGGCGCAGTATATGCAAATGGACGTTGGCCAAAGTTAACATCCCAAGATGTTGAATATGCAGCCCCACCGCCACCAGAATTAACCCAAGGTAAATATGTTCCAGCAGGAATACTTGAAAATGCTACACCTTGACTTGTGTTATTTTTATAAAAAGTAATTGAACCACTATCGGCATCAAAAGCAATTCCAACTATATCGCCATTACCAAATGTTGCACCATAAGCAGAACTGCCAGTATTAAATTTATTTCCATTGCCACCCCAGTAAACCCACAAATTTGCATTGTTGTTATTGGCAAGTGGGACTGTATTAGTTGCAACACCTACAAGTAGATTGCCTTGACTAGAACTTCCAACTGCGCTAATAGTTATTTCCCAATACCATTTGCCAGAAGAAACTCCAATAGATCCACGAACACCACCAGTGTTACCAGTATGCGAACCAGATAAATTTCCGTTTGATAATGTCATTCCGCTATTGTCTAGCGGATTCATCGTACAATAATTACCCCGCACCTCACCACCCAAACCAGTGTCTGTACCATAACTAGTAGGCGAGTCTACTACACTGTCATTGCCCACTCCAGCGGTTACACTAAAATTATAAGGTGTAAAATTGTTGTTATTACCAGATGAGTCTTTGCCCAAAGTAGTGGCAGTTGTACCACTATTGTCTGAAAAGTTTAGGTAAAATCCGTTAGTGCCATAAGTACCCGCATAATATTTTGGCCGCCATACGCCGGTGTCTGGATCTGCCTCACCAAAACTTGTAGGTGTAAGCGCTTGACCGTCTACAAAGTTTACTTCGGTTAAATAACCACTAAGATAACTACCAAATCCGTCATTAAAAATACTATGTGCAATATTATTATTGATTGGATAGTCTGTGTTTTGAGTTGGATCAGCAGAAAAACTAAATGCTGTTTGTTCTAGACCATTTACATATAATTTCAATCGATTTGCCGCAGTAGCTTGCGTTGTATCAAAAGCAACAACAATGTGATACCAAGCAGAATAATCTCTATAAACTATTGTAGTTCTTCTAAAAACTGTATTCCAAGTTTGAATGCTTATGACATTATCTAAAGCACCTATTACAAAAAACCCAGAATCATTTGCGGCATTTGTAGTTCCAAAAAGTGGAATTACCGAATTTGCTGGAGTAGCTGGACCAGTTCGTTTAACCCAAGCACTCCAAGTCCAAGTTCGGCGATTTCCTGCACTACTAGGTGTACGATTTAAATAAGCACTGTCAACACTATTAAATCTTAAACTACGAGCAATTTGTACTACTACACTAATACTTATACTAAAAGCACGTGGACTATCTTGCAGTTCCTGATCAATGGCATTAATAGTAAAGTTATAAGTAGTGGCTACAGTAACACCAGTAATAGTGCCAGATAACACACCGCTACTACTTAAACTTAAACCACTAGGCAATGTGCTACCGCTGGCAACGGCATAAGTTACTGTTGAATTACTAGTAGCTGCAAGTTGAATACTAATTGCGGAATTAGCTAGACTTTCAGGCAATGTGCTGCCAGTAGTCCAAGTTGGTGTAGCACTAAAAGTAATGCCATTAACACGAATAGCTACCGAACCGTCCGTAGCCACCACGTATATTACATAAGTACCTGCTGCGGTAGCCGGTAGTTGTGCACGCAGCTCAGTGCTGTTTACAAAACTTACACTGCTAGCACTGGTAGTATTAACTAAAACCTGACTGCCAGTAGTAAAACCGGTACCTATGATTTTAATATAACCACCAGCAGTGCTAACCGCAGTATCGTCTAGTGCAGTATAACTGCTGTCGGTAACCACAATGCTGGTGATTTTAGGAATTGTGGCAGTAGCGTCTGTAATACCATAACCAGCAATAGTAGTAGGTTTATTGACCAAGTCTGTAAAACTACCCGTCGTAGCCACAGTAGCTAGGGCTGTGGCACCGCGCTGAAGGTTCCAAGTAGTACCGTCCCACTTCCAGGTTCTGGTGCCATACGTATAGGTCTGATCAAGAGTGGGATTTGCTGGAAAATTCATTTATAAGTCCTAGTTAGGCGGCGGCGTTGCGCAGTGGGGTAAGATCTTCCGTTGTCCAAAAATCTTTGGCTAACATAATATTTAGGTGATCTTTGTTACGTTTAACACAATCTGCCCAGTCTTGATCTGTCATGTACGTTGGTTTACCGTCGTTGATCAAGTTTACTGAATCCATAGCGGCTTTATAGTGTTGAGCAATTTGCTCTGCGGTGTTTTCAATCATTGTTGAGTTCCTTTAAGTAAATTAATTTCGGATTTAAGACTTGCAATCTCAGCTGAAAGTTCTTGCACTGCTTTAATAAGCGGGGTAATGAATTTTTCTTGACCGATAGTCTGCATTCCGTCTTTGGTAACGTCCCACCCTCCAAAAGTTGTGGTACCTTCTGCATCCATCGCTGCTTTAACTTCTTGCGCAATTAGTCCGTGATGAATCTTTGACGTATCTCGAAGGTCTTTTCCGTTTTTAGGAAGCGATGGATCAATATCAGCATCAGGTTTCCAAGTAAAAGTTACTGGACGTAATCGATTAATAAAGGACAATCCAAGAGTATCGTCTTGAATATTGGTTTTAAGTCTAGCGTCAGAACTAAAATACCAAGTGGCATTGCCAGTATATTGACAATAAATGTAATTGCTACTTGCACCAATTGTTATATAGTTAGATCCAAAACTGGTAACCGAATCACCAAGTACAATTTCATTGTTACCAGTGCC
>Ga0209401_1002281_pt1 | contig 12484 bp, 13 predicted proteins | sample M_140807_MF_Meta_FD_187318 | JGI IMG/M metagenome (GOLD analysis project Ga0209401, IMG submission 187318) | Freshwater microbial communities from Lake Montjoie, Canada to study carbon cycling - M_140807_MF_MetaG (SPAdes) (version 2) | ecosystem: Environmental > Aquatic > Freshwater > Lake...
AATTTAATTATGGCCGAAATTTTATCACCATTTCAATCGTTTATTTTCATCTCTCGCTACTCTCGCTGGCTCAACGACCAAAATCGTCGTGAGACTTGGGATGAATGTGTAGATCGTTGGTGGAAATACTTTACTGGTAAAGTTCCGCAACTCGCAGAACGCCCTGATGTTAAAGAAGCAATTCTCAATCTAGAAGTTCTTCCTTCCATGCGCAGTCTAATGACTGCTGGCCCTGCACTGGACCATGACAATACTTGCTTGTATAATTGTTCTTATCTACCAATTGATTCTCTTGAATCATTTGCAGAACTCTTTGTTGTTCTTATGAACGGAACTGGAGTTGGTTATTCTGTTGAACGTCAATACACTGATAAACTTCCAACAGTTTCAAATAAGATTGTTAAAAATTTTGATAATGTAATTGTGGTCGAAGATTCAAAGGAAGGTTGGGGAAATGCAATTAAAACACTATTGGCAAATCTTTACGAAGGTAGACATCCTAAATGGGATCTCTCTAAGATCCGTGCATCTGGAGCTCGTCTCAAGACTTTTGGTGGTCGTGCTAGCGGACCTGCGCCTCTTGATAACCTTTTCAAGTTCATCGTAAAGATTTTCTACAACGCACAAGGACGCAGACTGACTGCTCTTGAATGCCACGATGTTTGCTGTGGTATTGCGAATGCAGTTATAGTTGGTGGTGTTCGTCGTTCTGCCATGATATCCTTGAGCGATCTTGCTGATCGTGAGATGGCACTGTGCAAGAGCGGTGCATGGTGGGAGCAGGCCGGTTTCCGTTCATATGCCAACAACTCTGCTGTTTATCGTGGCCGTCCTCCAATGGGCCAATTCCTTGAAGAGTGGACCTCACTATACAACAGTCATAGCGGTGAACGTGGAATGATCAATCGCAAGGCACTACAGGAACAGGCTGCAAAGTCTGGTCGTGATGCAGACTGTGAGTATGGTACTAACCCGTGCTCAGAGATCATTCTTAAGCCATTTGAATTCTGCAATCTTTCTACAGTCGTAGTTCGTCAAGACGATACTGCTGCAACACTGAAGAAAAAGATTGAGATCGCTACAATCATTGGTACTGTTCAATCTACCTTTACCAACTTCCCATATCTTCGTCCAGAATGGAAGAAGAACTGTGAAGAGGAAAGACTGCTTGGCGTATCCATGACAGGTATTTTTGACAACAAGCTTACTAGTGGATTGGAAGGCAAGCCAAAGCTTGTTCGTCTTCTTGAGACTCTTCGTGATCATGCGACCGCGACCAATCTCAAGTGGGCAGAGAAGTTGGGAATCAATCCTAGCAAGTCAGTTACTTGCGTGAAGCCTGAAGGCACTACATCGTGTTTGGTGGACTCTGCCTCGGGTCTGCATCCTCGCTATGCGGATTATTATTACCGCAGAATTCGTCTGGACAAGAAAGATCCTCTGTACAATTTAATGAAGGATCAAGGCGTCCCGTGCGAGGATGATGTCATCAACCCAACTTCTACTGCCGTCTTTACGTTTGCGATGAAGGCTCCAAAGGGAACCATGACCACTGAGGAACTTCGCGCACTTGACCATCTTGATCTGTGGAAAACTTATCAAGAGCACTTCTGCCATCACAAGCCATCAATCACCGTCAACTACAAGGACTCTGAATTCCTTGAAGTCGGTAACTGGCTCTGGGAAAACTTTGATGTCGCAACAGGCATCTCATTCCTCCCCGGTGGTGACAGCCACACCTACGCTCAGGCACCCTTTGAGCAGATTGATTCTGCAACCTATGCAGCACATCCTAAGGTTAAAGTTAACTTTAAGGATCTGTCTAAATACGAGGCAGAAGACAATACTGAATCCGCAAAGGAGTTTGCCTGCAGCGCCGGTGGATGTCAAATAGTGTGATTCACTTTCCTCGGTAGCTCAGTGGTAGAAGCATTCGCCTGTTAAGCGAAATGTCGCTGGTTCGATCCCAGCCCGAGGAGCATAAAATAAAAAATTCCACCCCACAAGGGTGGAATTTTTACATAAATATTTTAGGCAGAGGTGGTGGGTATTCCACGCAGTCCTTTTGGGATGTTCGAAGTATATTTCATCAGACTGCTAAGGAACCACCACTTCTGACCAAGGTATAAATATATATGTTCCATATGTTAATCGGCATTGATTATTCTATAACCTGCCCCTGTCTTTGTCTTTATGATGAACGCAGGGAATTTAAATTTGAAAATTGTTTCTTTTATTATTTGACCAATACAAAGAAATATGCTGATAAAATTGCCCCAAATATTACCGGGGAATCTTTTCAGGAATATCATATTGATGTGGACAGATTTGACAGTATATCTGACTGGGCCATCAATCTTTGTATTGGGGCCTCAGAGGTTGCCGTAGAAGGCTATTCTTTTGGGTCTAAAGGCCGTGTATTCAATTTGGCAGAGAACATGGGGATTCTGAAGCACAAGCTGTACAAACAGGCTATACCGGTCACTATAGTCGAACCTTCTAAAGTTAAAAAATGTGCCACCGGGAAGGGAAATTCGGATAAACTTGCAATGTATGAAGCCTTCAAAAATGAAACAAAGACCGATCTGTTGACGGTCTTTGATCAAAAAACTTTGAGCAATCCTGTTACGGATGTTATTGACAGTTTTTATATTTTAAAATCTTTGGTCAATAGCAAAAATTAATATGCGCGGCCATTTCTAAAATCTGAAGATCTATCCAATCTTTCATGGAATCTCTTTGGAACTTGGCCACTTGTTTTGATTCTATCAATAACTTCTTTCCATGCACTGCCATTTACTTTGGCGGGGGACATTGTAGAATTAAAGTGAACACCATTTGCTTGTACAGACCAATTCTTTTGAATTTTCTTCTTCTTGCATTTGGGGCATGGCTTCTTCATAGGAAGATCATGGTCTTTCATCAAATGAGTTTCTTCAAAAGTATGATCACAGTTTTCACAGATGTAAGAATAATTAGGCATATTTGTCTCTCTTAAAACTAATTAGCATGTGTTCAAAAAGGAATCCATAACTTGGTTCCTTTGGTTTATTTCTTAAAGGCATCTTGGCATCCTTTGGATTTCGATTGCCTTTTTTCAGATTACAATCTTTGCATGCTGCCACCATGTTAGTCCATGTAGATCCGCCACCCTTTGAACGTGGAGTTACATGGTCAATCGTTGCAGTCTTATCACAAAGTTCAATACCACAATATTGACAGCAATAACTGTCTCTTCTCAAAATATTTTTACGAGATGCTGCTGCCTTCTTATATGGCAACTTGACATAATATTTTAAAATTAAAACTTTTGGAATTTTGACAATTTTTGAAACAGATACAACTTCATAACATTCGGCTGAAGTTTCATCTCCGTATACTTTGTCACGACTTAATAGTTTAAAGGCTTTACCAATAGTGATAATATTGAGTGGGCTATTATCTTGGTTTAACAGGAGTACCTGTTTCTTCATACCTTTTAAGTATTTATGTAAATCTAAATATTTCATAGCTATGGATAATATTAAAGATAGACAATTTTATTGGGAAGTCAAGCAATTCTTCAACGGAAAGCCTGAAAACAATGTTCCTCCACAACCAAAACCTTCTTTGAAGGATGCAGTATCTGGAGTGTTAAAAGAAAACAATCCATACAAGCAAACAAACTTTAGCAACAACCAAACTTCTGTGAATGCTGCTCAGAATGCTATGAAGGATCTTGGTGCTATGGATGCAGCAAACAAACCATCATGTGTTGCATATACAAAGAATGCAATTAAGAATCCATTTAATTTGAATGAAGGATTTTGGGATTATGCAAATCCAAAAACATCTATGGCTGCTCCTGGAGCATTAGAAGTTGAAGATAGAAGAAAACAAGCAAGAGCAAATAGCACACAACAAAATTTTGGTTCTCCTACTGCTCCCAGAACTACCGAACAACAACAATTAGAAAGAGATGCAGTATCGGGTAAACCAGGAACACAAAAACAAGCATATTATTCTAATGCACCTCTTGTGCAAGATTCAATTGACAAATACAAAGAACAAAATACAGTACAGCAGCCAGTAAATACTGATAATAGATCATTTTTTCAAAAAGCAGCAGATCAGGCCAATAATCCAGAAAAATATAATTTAGGTGTTGTTGGTAAAATATCAGCAAATGTAGCAAATTTTGTAGGTGGTTTGGCTGGTCAAAATATTAAAGCAAGAGAATCAACAGGTACTGCAAGTACAGATAAATCAGGTAATACTGTATTCAATCCAACTCCAGTTCAAACACAAACACCAAAGCCTGCTTCTGCGCCAGCACCAGTTCAAGGTCAGTCTCAGGCACCCGATGCTCCAACTAAAGCACCAGTTCAAGGTCAATCACAGACACCACCGGTTCAAAATCAAACACAACCACAATCAATGCCAGCTAAAAATCAACCAACTCCAGCACCAGCACCACAGCGTGGTCCAGGTGGAGGAATCATTGCGCCACCAGTTGCATTGGATAAAGCAAGTGAAAATCCCGAAGCATATGAAGGTATGGATGATAGGATAACCTTAGGTCAAGTTCCTATGGGTGGTGAAGTAGCTGGACCAAATGGAATTCAAAAACCTGGAGCTCAAGCAAACTCATCATATTTTGAATCTTTAAAAAAATCAATTACACAATCATTTCCACAAAATAGTCAATCTACTCCATCTGCTGGTCAATATAGAAATAGAGGAAGTTCCAATATGGGAATGGCTACCAGACCAAATCGCCCAGAAGCAATGACTCTCCAATCTGCCATGGCTCAACAAAATCAACAAGCCACTCGTAGTGCATTAGGACAAATGGGAGCAGTAGAAGGGGCACCAAATACAATGACCAACTCATCTTCTGGTTTCCGAGGTTCTGTATTACCACCTGCTGGTCAGCTTACTAGCATGGGAACACAAAAAGAAAATGAATTTAAATTTGCAAAAGGATCGCGTTTAGCCTGAGGTAATTATTATGCTAAGAAATATACTAGTAGAAAAAATTCTTTGCGAACGTTATCAAATAAAAACAAAAAAAGATTGTGGTTGTATTAAACTAACTGAAGAAGATGAAAAATCTAGCGTTATTCCTGATTTTACAGATCTTTTAAATTGGGGCCTTCAAGCTGGATTGGGAATTTTGGCCGCAAAACAATTGGCATCGGATTTAAATAAATTTTTAAGCCCATACAATCCACCAGAATCTGATGATAGATATTCTCCAAGTGATAGTCCAATTGCACAGTTAATTCAACCAGAACCAGGTTTAAAAACTCCAAGAAAATCAAGAGTCAAGGAATTTGGTCAAGCATCTGGACAAGTTATTTCCCCTTCTTGATATTTGTGATATAATATGACTGTGAATTTATTTAAACAATTTAAACATAATTTAATAGAATCTAATGTTACCTTATCTGAAGTACAGAAAGAAGGTAAAAGATTTTATAGCACTCCAGATGGCGAATTTCCAAGCGTAACTACTGTTGTTGGCTACGGCAAGCAACAGTTTTTTGCTGAATGGCGACGAAAGAATCCCGAGGAAAGCCGTAGAGTAACATCACGTGGAACAAAGTTTCACAGTATAATAGAAACTTATATTCGAAATGAGCCATTGGATATGGAAAATATGTTTCCAAATTTCAAGGCTCTTTTTAATTTAATTAAGCCAGCTTTAGACAATATAGATAATATTACCGCAATTGAAACTCCTTTATGGTCAAAGATTTTAGGATTGGCTGGAAGAACCGACTGTATTGCAGAGTACAATGGTAAACTTTCTATTATTGACTTTAAGGCCAGCACTAAAGAAAAACGCAAACAAGATATTGAAAATTATTTTCTTCAGGCAACAGCCTATGCTCTAATGTATCAAGAGAGAACTGGCGTCATAATAGAAAATTTTGTGATACTGATTGCATGTGAAGATGGATTGTTTCAGGTATTTGAGGACAATCCTATCAAGTATGTCAAAAAATTAAAGCATTCAATAGATCATTATAGGAAAGAAAATGGAATACATTAATATAAGAACACCACAAGAAGAAGTGAACCGTAAGGGATCTCGCTGGTGGATTCAAATGAATGATAATTCTAGAGCAAAATCTTGCAGAGAAGATTTTGTCAAAACATATGGTGGGTTCTTTAAGCAAGAAGCAAAAATTTGGATTTGGGTTTCTCCAGTTATTGAACAAAACGGTTATTGGTTAAAAAATATTCATACAAATGAAAAGGTATTTTTTACCAGTATGGGTGAGTTTGGAAGACAACATGGACTCACTTCAGTTAAAATTTGTGAATTATTAAATGGTAAAAGAAAGACATATAAGGGGTGGACGGCTTCCGAGGTCCGTGCAGTCAAAGAAACTACCGGACAGCATATAAAGGCAAAGGAACCCAAAAAGAAGAAGATAATGGTTCCCAAGATAGTCATCTTTCAGAATACTGATACTGGTGAAGTTATTGTTGTAACCAATATAAAGCAATTTGCCAAACAACATGGTATTTTTCCTGCAAATTTGTATAAATTAGTGAATGGAAAAGCCAAAAGTGTTAAAAACTTTAAATTATACACTCCTCTATCCTGATTTGCGTGCTTCTTTTGGTTCATAAATATTTTAAATGAACTTCAAGACCTTATTGCAAATTATTAACGAAGAGTCCCGAGAGCGTGCCGATTCATTTAGAACTACGGGCGAGGCTGTTTCTAAGGAAAAGGCCACAGATAAAGCCGGGGACTATAAAGCCAAGGATGCTGCTCGTAAGCGTGAAGAACGCTCCAGACAAATTCCTAGAGATCGAAAATCCAAAACAGAACTTCTTAAGGATGTTGTCATTGTAAAAACAAAGTCCGGTAGAGTTCAGATTATTTTCAAAGATTCATTTAATAAAGAACAACATGAAGATTTGACAAAATCCGGTGCTATAACTTTTGAAGAAGCTAAAAAGATTGCTGGTGATCCTAACTTTGAACAAACCCGTGCATCTAAACTTCTTTTGGGCAATATGAAAGAAAAACCAAAAGGAGAAAAGAAAGAAAAGGCACCTGAAGCTGAACAAGAAGAGAAGCCCCGCAGACTTTCAAAGAAAGAAATGTTTACTGCTATGACTCAAATGTCGGCAGAGCAATTAGCTGCATTACCTCCAGAGGCAAGAGAAGAATACTTCAAGTCTCAAAGAAATCCACCAACAAATAAAGAATACGATAACAACAGTTTTGAAGGATTGAGTATTCAATTTGGTATTAGCCCAATTTCTTCTTTGCCTTTCAATCAACAAGTACTAAACGCTATCTTGTTTTTAAGCAAATTAAAAGTTGGAGCAGGCCAACAAGAGATGCAAACTTTTGCCTCATTAAATCCTGGATCAACAGACTTTACAAAAAGAGCATATCTTCAGGCCAATAAAATTCTTTCACAAATTGGTGATGAATGTCTTACTAATCTTATTTCAGCAACTGAAAGCGGAAGCAAACAAATGTATTCCGAAGGCTCAGTTGACATGAAATGTGGTGAATATAGATTTAAGATTGAAGCTGGTGGTGAGTTCAGCGTATCAACAGATAAATTAAATCAAAGCAATAAGCTATTCAAAGGTATTCTGGCAAATTCAATCAATGCTGCGTTATCAGACCCAAAAATAATGGAATCTGATCCCGGTGTTAAGAAGATGCTTGCCAATATAAATCAAAGCAAATCAAAAGTTTCAAACATTTTGATTTCAAATGAAGCATTGCCAATAATTTTGCAAAATGAAAAGTACGTTCAACAGTTGCAAAATACTCCCGTTATACTTGGTGATGGATCTGAATCTGGAACCATTCTTGATGCAGAAGGAAATCTAAATCCCGCAGCATCATTGGAAAACTTGAACAATATTGTTCAAAAAGCCAGTAAGGGAATCTTTAAGAAGGATATGGATACCGGAAAGTCTGCTGTAGGAAACTATATTGCGTCTTCTATACTTCGATCATATTTAAGAGGCGATGGACTTAAGGATCCAAAAGAACAACCCAATCACTTGGTAACAGCCAACGGAGTTTTTGCACTTTCTGATGACTATATTCAAGAGATTTCTAACAATGCAGTTTTAAATGTTAAGCCTTCTGAAGTTCCATTGGATGGTGACAATATTTCAAATTATAAAGGAAAGTCTGTTGAACAATTGAAAAAATGGCGTTCTATAATTGAGGCAAAAGAAGAAAAAGGTAAAGAAAAGACTCCTTCATTGAAAGAGTTGATGATAGACATCAATACACTCAATCCAATGGAAATTGCTTCAAATTATCTGCAATCAAACATGGATTTTTCTTTTGATGCCAGTTTGATTCCAGGATTTAAACCTGATGATCTAAATGCTGTAGAATACAACTATGTTCGTATTGGCAACAAGGTTACTAAAATACCAGTAGCCCGTGCTGATAAGCTTTCAAATCAATTGTTGGGTGAAACATATTTGTTTTTGAACAGTATGTTAATAGAATCTTTATCTAATAATTTTGTTCTTTCATCTTTGGTAAAAGTAAACTTATTGACTTCTTATGAAGCTGATATCCTTGAGCAAGCTACCATGCTTACAGAAAGCGATACCAATCCGCTCAAAGAGATGCTGGATAAGGTTATCAAAAGAGCTACTGCCGTTCCTTTTAAAATATCTCTTCTTGAACAAATTCTTGAAGAATACAAGAGAGATTATAAAATGGAATACCGTAATTACCACGGAAAACCAAAACAAAAGAAAGAACGTGCAGCTAGAACCCGTGCTAGAGAACTTATGATCAAAAAAGGTCGCGCCAAAAGAGGCGATGGAAAAGACATTGACCATAAAAAACCCTTGAGATCTGGTGGTTCAAACAGCATAAATAACTTGCGTAAGCGTGGTAAATCTGACAATAGATCAGATAATGGTCATCATAAAGGTGAGAAACAAAGCAAGGATTGGAAATGAGTAAGGCCAAGAAGTTGGTAGAAAAAATCTTTGAGAAGTCTCAGTATTCTCATTTATATAAAAAAGAACCTATTAGTACAAATAATATAACAGAAAATCTTCATTCTAGTAGAAAAAAACTTGGAAAATGGGATGAAGTATCAAAATGTTTTGTAGACAAGATAATGAAATCTTTGAATGAACATACTTATAATCCCAATCTATATGGGTTGATGGATATAAACAAGGATAAAAATAGATAAATAAGAGGAAGCCATGAAATTTAAACAATTACTCACAAAAATTCAATCTCTACAAGAAAATGCCCCTGAAGAAACAGAAGGTGGTGGTCTTTTCATTGGTGATCCCCAAGGAAAGAAAGGCCCCAGTGCCCTAACCAATAAGGGAACATTCAATATCAAACTTCCTCGTTCTTTGGATGCAATCAATGCCATGCTTCAAGGATTTTCTTCCAAAGATTATATCGATCCTGATGAAGTAGTTGCAATCATCAAACAAAAGTTAAATCACTTTGGGTTTGACTTTAAGATGCAAAATAGTCTCCAAGATGGTGAGAACGTCTTCCAGCTTGTTCAATATGGAAGTCCTCAATTAGGCGTGTATGGCCAAAATCCATATGATGATGTTAATGAGAAGGGCTTCAAGCAAGGTGATGGCATCAAAGAAAAATTAGGTTACTCTCTTGACATGATTGTAAATGTACAAAAGGGTTCCAACATGCTTCGTAAGATAAACGTGATGATCGTCCCCGCTATGGACGGCAGTATAAGAGATGTTGATAATGGTACAGACCCAGGTTGCGGTTGCCAACACTAAGAATGTAATGAATTCGAAACCATCCTTGACAGAAGATAATTTTTTGGACTTCTGCAAGGATTGTTATTTCAATCCTGAGTGTTCAGGCAAGAATGAATTCATAGATGATTTGAAACGCATTAAGTACATAAAAAGACTTATACAGAAGATTCATAAACAGAAAACCTTGAAGTCTATTCGGGAAAGACTGATTCTGAATCATCTTATAATTTTAAGAAATGTATTTGGGGAAGAAAAATCAGCTAGAATTTTGTTTTTCAGACTTGAGCCAAGACTTCATTCTTATTTGAAGTCTTTCTTGGTTTATTTGGAATTTAATGTTCAAGGTATCCCAGAAACAGACTATAAACTTTTGAATACTGATGTCAGAGTGGATAGAAAATTGTTTCTGATGGATTCTGAGAAGTAAATCTAAATATTTTATATGAACTATGGTTCTCTAGTACCCTCATTCTATTTTTACAAGTTTGCTGAGTCAATCAGCCAACCATATACATCCTTTGCAGCTTACAGAGCAGGAGCCATTGACGCCAATGGAAATTTAATAAAGCCAGAGAGCAGCATAGATCCATATGAGTATTTTATTATTAAATTAAAAAAGATCTTTGAGCAACTTCCTCCAGGTATTACAAAGTATCAGTTGGCAAACTATACATCTGCATTGAATTATTTTGCCGAAGAAGCAGAAAAATTTAATATTGAGAAAGAACATTATATTGCATTGGTAGAAGGTATTCTTGCAGCCCAATGTGGGCCTGAAGCAAGTTACATAGAACTATTAGAAGACATGGGTGCAGGTGGTATGGCTGTTGCTGGTGATTCGGCTGGTTACAATACTGGTGGTGTTTCAGGCTTTGATCCAGTGATGGCTCCATTGCAAAGACGTAAACCAGTTGCAGATAATATGTTCCATATGTTTGATGTATCTGAAAATGATTTTTCAAAAATATCAAATAATCAAATGAATGATATTGAGTATCTTCGTAGATTTGGAATTCGTAATCCTGATTCTACATTGATTGTAAGAAACAGCAAAAATGGAAATCTTTATACTGTTCCTAAAAAAAAGAAACTAAAAGAAGAATATAATTTAGATTTTTTGTTTGAAGAAAGTGAAGTTGAACAATATCATGATACAGTAAACGATACAGGAACAAATGTGTCAACTCTAAGAAACAGCGAAGAAGGAAAACAAAAGATTGCTACTGGTCAATCTTTTCACGATGCATTTGCAACTCATTTGAAAAACCAAGGGTATGCACAAATATCAGCTCCGCAAGAACATCATAAAAGAAATAGACAAACTTTTGATACATTTCATAAAGAAATGCCAGAAAAATCATTTTATGTCAGTGAAGATGCCAGTGTATCTGGTGGACATGATGCTTTTGTAAAAGTACACCATGGGTTATCTGCTCCCTTTGAATTAAAGGGATTGGGTGAAAATGTTAGTTCTAAAAAACCAGAAATCACTCCCATCAGCGTTGGTGAAGGACTATTTAAAAATGGAAAAAGTGCACTGGAAAGAGGAATTAATTTAGTTGCTAAAAAACTAAAATTAGATGTATCCAGAGTCAATAGCAATTTAGAAAGATATAGAAGCCGTTCTCCTGGTTCAAGTAGTTCTGTTCTTTCTGTATTTAAACAAGGATTGGGCATTCCATCACAAGAGATACGCAAAATATCTCAATCAATTGGTGGTCATGTTGATAAGATGCTTCAACATGGAGAAAAAATATTTTTAATAGGAAATAAAAAACGGGGCTTGATGGCTTTGTCTTCTTCTAAATCAAGAACCACTAGTTCTGAACAAGGAGAAGAAATTCCACATCCTCTTTATGGGGCTCATGATAAGATTTTAAAAGAAATTGGATTACATACAACTGGTTTATTTGGAGAACATGTTAATTATGCAAGACCTCCAAGATACAAATCAGTTACCAAAAAAGAAAAAGAATCTGGTAAAAAATCTAGTAAAAGAATTGTTGCTTCATTGGAAGCTTCTTTCCCAGAAGAAGCGCATCCCAATCATAAATCTATAAATCATAACGCCGAAAGAATTTTCGGCGTATGATTAATCAATCCTGAATAAAACTCTTACAACACTTTGGCTTTGTACAGCCAGAGTTTGCTCTGGCTTCATTGATTATCTTGTTGTGAGCATCTTCCCAACCAGCAAGCCATTCTTGCCAATATACAGAACTTGATTCAAAAATATTAGAGGCCTTATCACCACCACTCATTCTAGTATCGTATCCCTTTTTATATGCCGAACCAGGAACGTAATCTGTCATGGCTTCTCCTTTGGATCAATTGGAACCATTACGATTTGACTAAGAAGCTTGTCAAGAGCCTTAACGTGAGCACGTTGCTCAGTAATGTTTAGATATCCACGAATCTCAATAAGTTTTTCATAGTCCTCACGAGAGAAAGTGGTCGTAGTCTTTGCAGGCTGTTGCTTCTTCATAGGACGACGATTGTTCATAGGGTTCTTGGGGCGATTGTTCTTGCTCCATTCCTTCATGATGTCATCAATGTTCAGATACTCTTTCATGCTCTCAGTGAAGTCTTGCCCACTGTTGATATCATTCCACATCTTGCGGAACTCTGGGCCCATGTTGCCATAGAAGAAGAACCCATTAGGGTTGTTGTTTGGATTGTTGGCATCATCGTCATCGCCGTTTTGCCAGTTCTTGAAATCATTAAAATC
>Ga0209401_1002285_pt1 | contig 12475 bp, 15 predicted proteins | sample M_140807_MF_Meta_FD_187318 | JGI IMG/M metagenome (GOLD analysis project Ga0209401, IMG submission 187318) | Freshwater microbial communities from Lake Montjoie, Canada to study carbon cycling - M_140807_MF_MetaG (SPAdes) (version 2) | ecosystem: Environmental > Aquatic > Freshwater > Lake...
ACACGCTTGACTGTGAAGAATTTGAAGGGTTTCTTTAGTTTCATCTGTAAACTTATTGATGTCCACTACGTAATCAAACTTGGATCCAACTTTACCAGTTCGTCTTTTTACGTTTCCAAGTACGTCTGTGTCCAATAACGCAATGGTTCGTGAAGTTGCTCTTGTTTTATCTGACCAGAATCCACATGTCATTGTATTGGTTTCGGTATTGATTCGCATTACTCGACAATCTAGAATTCGCGTAACATATTCAATTTCTTCAATGGGTTTAAGTTTCTTTTCAACGTATGCTCTATTAATTCCATTTGTAATTCGTTCAGTCTCTGTATCTCCTTCACCCAAGTCTTTCCATGTTCGAAAGAATGAACATTGAACAATCTTTTCAGACGCTTGTTCAGGTGTTGGAATATTTCGAGTATCATTCAGTAAAACTGGAAGCGTTTCACGAGGCAAACCAATTCCAATACGAAACATATCGGATGCAGATCCTTCAATTCGATTTCCTGGAACATTCTTTGCATAGTCTGTTTTGATTTGGAGTCTCTTTGCGAGTTCATCGGATATATATCCAATTCTTAATCCTGGAATCACTCCAGAAGTCAATACGTAATAATCATCCATCTTAGTTTTTGGAATAATGACTTCACTTCTAGATTCTGGTTTCTTATAGCAACAGGGGACTCGTTTTTTATTGGTTGTCTTTGCAGAGGGTTCCTTCCATCCTGGAAATTTAGACGCTTGTTCTCGTTTGATGACCGTAAATTCACGAACATCTTCCTTTTCAGTAATACGGACTTTTCCATCACAGACTGGACAATGTTGTCCATCTTCTTTCATAACAAGTTGTGATTCGCTCAATGGAAGTTCATCACGAATACACCAATATTGTGGACAGACTGCAATTCCTCCATCCAATACCAGTTTTTCTGTAGAAGGCGCTTCTGAATAATTATACTCAGTTTGGATTCGCGCTTGGTCTTCATCTGTAAGTACTACGACTTGTTTGAGTTTTTCACATTTCTTTGGATAGTCTGAATCAAACATTTCAGGATCAAATTCATGAACACGATTATTGAAATAACTATGTGTTCCTACAGGTCCTGTAGTTTTTACTTTTACTTTTGTAGGTTGAGGAGCAGCAACCGATTGAGAGGATTGAGGAGGAGTCTCTTCTAAATCTGCAAGTTGTTGAATCAAAAAGTCATCTAAATTAAATTCATCTTCCACCGCAAGGGTAGTAGGTGCAATTCCTGCAGTTGCTTCAATCGTTTCCATCTCGCGAGGACAGACTTCATCCACTTCAGCTTTATTGGAGGTCAATACATATCGAAGTAAACTCGCATATTGAATCACTCTTTCCAAATTGGAAACAAACTTCACAATGACTTCTTTAGATGAGAAACTCACAACAGGATATCCACTCATTGCTTTTTCAAAATTAAAGTGCTCATCATTTTCAAGTTCTTGAACACGTTGTGTAAGAGCACGCGCTTCTTCTGGTGTAACATCTAATGCAGTTTGTAAATTAACTTCACCTGCTTGCAAAAGTGAATACGCGCGTAGTAACTGTGCAGAAACATCAAATTCACGATCCGAACGAAGTAACCTAAAGGTATCATCCTGGAAACTGAATACATCTTGTAGACACTTGAGACGACGAAGGTCAAATTCAGAAATCTCTTTTGCAAACGAAGCAATTACTGATAAATCATTCAATTCCCAACGAGATACTTCCAAATCTGAAGCCACAATGAACGGTACAACTGCATCCATAGACTGAATCCACTTCAGTGTTGATTCCATCAATTCTTCCTTCGTCTCTTTGGAATCTTTTCCTCTCCAAACAGAGATCGTGATACTTTTATTTGTAATGGCAATACGATCAAACGAACCTCGGTCTTTGCCACGATAGAGCAATAATGTAGGAAGTCTTCGTTGAGGTTGAGTATTGGACATCCACGCTTTCCACAATGGAACATCTATGTACGGTTTCTTAGTCTTAGGATCCTCTACATAAAACTTATGACGCATCGTTTCAGATTTTGAAGTAAAGAATGTAATCACTGGAGTTGTAGGAGAGACTGTGAGACCGTAAAAAATTTGTTCAAATCGAGTTCGTGGTGCAGAAAACTTGGTGGAAATTAATGGAACATACCACTTTGCACGTAAGATAGATACGTGACTAGGTTCAGGTGATTTAAGTTGAAAAAGTTTACGAAGTTGATCATCGGACGCCTTAATTGAAGAACGAAGACTTTCAATTGTATTTGGAGTAGTAGATTGAAAAAAGGGAAAGTAAATTTGCTTCACTTGATCAGATGTATCCGTTGATAATTCATCTGCTTTGAATGAATACGCTTCTTCTGGATGAAGTGTTTCAAATAAGGATTGGCGATTTGGAAGTGGGCGAAATGCTTCAGGGATAAATACATCCTTTGGAGGTGTGGGTACTATGACCGATTTATCAACAGGAACTCCAAGAATTCGCCATTCCTTGAAAGCGTTGGGTGGATTAAACAACAATGCAACAGAAGGTTCAACCGATTCCCATTCTTCTCGTGTGATTCGTTGTGCAGTTACACCTGTTCCTGGTCGAGTTTGGGTCGTGTAGATATCCAACGCTTCTTTCGTAATCACATCTTTTCCATACGAGAGACGAAAAAAGAGTTCCATCCATCGTTTTGGATTGGAAGAGTAATAGGTTGCAGGTAGTTCCACTTGAATTTGAATAAATAATCGGTCTGGATGCGTTCCCTTTAAAAGGGCTATACGTTGTCGAATAAGTTCAATTGTGTCATCTGGAAAGAAAGACAGAATTGTAGATGTCCCTTCAAGGGGTAACTCCATTATAGTGTGGGGCGGTTCTTTTTAGATAGGTGAGTCCGAAATAACCATCCCACAATAGGGTGTGGGTTTTTGTGCATAATTGACTGAAGAATAGATTCCGATCTTTATAGCGTCGTGAAGAAGACGTCTAAAATTAGTCCAGAATTCTTGTGTATGCCCAATGGTTTCGGTCATTAAATGTGCCATTTCATGTAACATGACAAACATCACAGTATTTGAATCAATTAAAGGATAGGAAGGAGGTTTTGTTTTATCACGTAAACATACGACAATCTTTTGACCTTTGTTTTCTGAATACGATGTATCTGAGGAAGACATATCATTTTCAACAAAGCAATCAGGATTGAATCGTGCTAAAAATCGCGCTACCGGTGGATCGGATGACAATCCCTTATCATTTGCATAATGGTCACGTAACTGTGTAAGTTTAGCGCAAATCTCTGCCATTCTTCGTACTGCTTCCTCTTTGTTAGGAAGGTTTTGAATTTCATACGTTTTTCCATCAGGTCCAGTCATTGGACTGGTATTTCTAGGTCCTGCAAAGTAAGTCATCGCTAATGCAGCTGTGAGTCCAAGTGCAGCCGTAGGCAACATTATCTACTTATGAGAGTTTAAGCAGAAAGTCCTTCAAGGGAGCGAGTAGACTTGAACGGATCTGGGTCAATAGTTGTCTGCAAGAATGGACCAACCTTGCTTTGAGGATTAGGGACCTCAGAACGGATATCGTATGTTGGATTTCTGTTGGTCTGGGCAATTCCAATCACGTTGATGTTGGAGTGGTATCCAGACTGAAGGAAGTTCTGTCCCTTCAAATCCTCACCACTAGCAGGGTTGACGGCAGCCCATGAAGCGCCCATGCTTCCCTTAGGGAGGAGTTCAGCAGAATCCAAGGTTGTCTCTTGGTACGTTTGCTGAGAGGCAGGAGTGCGTCCTTGAAGTCCCTCGGCAGATGCTGCGTTTCCTCCTACACTGTGAGGAAGTCCCATGGAAGGACCTGAGTTAGACATAGGTGCAGTGGGACCTGTGCCACCGAGCTCTTCTGCACGGTCAAGCAAAGTTCCCTTTCCACCACTGTAGGATGTAAAAAGAGTATAAAGTACGACTACACCGGCAAGAACCATACCCAGGCGAACAAGTTTAGGTTGCGTGAGCTTCATGATATGTTTATACTGACGGAAAGACAAATTTCACAATGACAAACTTCTTGAATCCTCTCATCCAAGACATACTTGAAAAATTGAGGTCTCCAGAAATACAATCATCCCTCGAAACACAACTTCTGCGACCTCTTATAACACGAATTTTAAATATTCTTTATCCCTATATCCTTGGCGTCATGCTTCTCTGGTTGATGATGTTTGTCTGTCTTGCTCTCATTCTCTTGATTCTCGTAAGGGGTAGTTTGAGTGATTTCATCCTTCGGAAATAACAACTCGACGAGTGCAGGTCTACGAAGTTCCCAAAATCCAACAATTCCTCTTTTCTTTGCCTCATCACGAAGTTGATGAATCGTCATCTTTTCAACTTTCATTTCAATAGGCAATTCAGGAAGTGAAAGTAGATGAATGAGTTCTTCTTTCGTTTTTACATAATAAAGTTTAATACGTCTTGTCTTGGCGATCAGTTTAAGATCAGATAAATACATGGATTGATAGTTGATTTGCTGCATGGTAACTACTTTTCAATTTATTGGACTCCAAAAATCCATTTTGGACGTCTCCGTTTTTTTCCAACCTCAAACACAAGTATGAAGCGAACCACTGCCCTCATCGCGTTTTTTATTGCTGCCCTCCTCGCAGGACTTTTTGTGAATTCAACCCTCCTCGCCTCCTCTCCTGCAATCAAGGAGAAGTTCATGCAACAGGAGAAGGGAATGCCTCTAGATACACAAGCGGTTGAGGGATATTCAGGATTGTCTCCTTTGCTCGGAAGCGAACCAAAACCTACTCCGCTCCACCCTTATGACCAAACTGATGACGCTCAATTATATCAATTTGCAAAAAACAAGCAAGGTGCCGACTGCTGTCCATCTCCCTTTTCAGGTGACCTTGGATGTATTTGCTTGACTGCCGAGCAAAAGTCTTTGTTTGGATCTCGTGGTGGAAATCGATCCGCTTAAACATTCTAATCTCTTAAACTCAAATGATTACTGATTTGGATATTGACTTAAGCGATGACGATATTAAGTGTGTCGAACCTTGTTTGGTTATTCTTTTAGTAACTACAAGTATTTCAGTTCTTTATTATGTACTTCAATCCAAGTTAGGTCCTGAGTTATAATCCGCTTACAAGTGTACTCTACTAAATGTATAAATGGAGCACTTGAGGAATCTAATTAATCATTTCAAGGAAAAGATGCCGGAGACTAAGTTTCCAAAAGCATCTGATGAACTGTTCGCTCACATTGAGAAGGAGTTCCTTCCCCATTTGATGAAAATTGTCCAAAAGGATAATACCCTTTTTACAGATACAGATACTGCTCCTCAACTCTTTCCTGATATTCAGGTGAAGTGGGACGGATCTGACGATTCCTGGCACAAGATTCGTATGGCATTATTGTATGCTGTTTTGAATGGAAACCCAAAAGAGAAATTTGGAGCAATCTTTGAGCAACTCAAAGGTGCCTTACCTGGATCCCGTCAAGATGAAGTCATGAAGATTTTGGAAGATGAGGAAACACAAAACTCTTTGAAGGAGATGTTAGATCTTGTCATGAATACTCGCCTTGCATCGTTGGTGGGTGATTTAGTTCAATCTATCAAGTTTGAGGACCTAGACATTAATTTGGAAGATCCAGATGAACTGATTCGCCTTATGCAAAATCCTCAAGATAGCGAGGCGCTCAAGGAGATTATGAGTCGCGCTCAAGAAGTTTTGAGAGATCGTATTCAAACTGGTAAAATCAATCAACAAGAACTAGTTCGTGAAATTGAAATGCTTCGTGCAAAGATGACCTCTACCTTTGGAAAATATATGAATGAAATGGTTGTAGGACAACGTGAACAACCTGCAACCGGAAATACATCACGAGAGATTCTTTCTAATTCTCCCGAGGCACGTCGTGCTCGTATGTTGGCACGCCTACAGAGGAAGGTCGCTGAAAAGTCTCGCAAGTGAAGATAAGAGATGAACGAACCGTTTTGGTATTCCGATCCAAGTATTTTGTTTAGTCAAGCGTCCTGGTTCAAATTTGTACCTACTGCAGATATGCCTGTCTCAACCGCATTGAACTCAGTAGTCCGATTTTCAGTCTATTTATCACTGTTGTTATTTACATCCACACTGCGACCCATCTATCTATTGATCATTCCTCTTGTGATGATCGTCACCATCGCATTAGATAGAGTCTTCCCAAATGCAAAAAAGATTGTTGAAGGGTTTGGAAATGGACTTGTGGTTTCTGGATACAAAGGAGATATGGAGACTCGTCCATCAGATGACAATCCGTTTATGAATCCTCATCTCACAGATATTTTGGATAATCCTATGTTGCCTCCTGCTGCTGATGTAACTCGAAAAGATATTCGTGATGAAGTGAATGAAGCGTTTGCAAAGACGTCCAACATCTACATGGATACAGGCGATATCTTTCAAATGGTTCAATCTCAACGTAATTTCCATACGGTGGTCACCGATGATCACGCTGGACTCTTAAAGTTTTTGGATAAGGGTAAGCGAACTGATAAACTCCTCTCAGAAGGATACGTAGCTGCGAAGGGTACGGTGATGAGTCTTCCCGCCACGCAATCGATTGATGTCCCTACGGGAACGGAAGCCACGTCTTCTGCCACCCGATGATTTTTTAGGAACTTCAAGTTCATTCAGAATTTCATCACCTGAACTCTTCTTACCTGAAATCTCCTTGGTTCCATTAGGACCTTTGTATTTCATAGTTGGGAATCCAGTTGCTTCTTCCTCAGGTGTAGCGGACGCTTCAATTTCAGCCGTTGGAACTTTTGAGTTCTTTTTTGCCTCTTCCCATGCTGGTTTATTTGCTTCACAGTGAGGACATCCATCCATAAAAAATAACACAAGAAGAGGTTGCTTTTTAAGAAGCTTCTTTGCTTCCTCTTTCTTGTCACCTCCACGCAGAATTGTTGTAGGCATTTATATATAGAAGTAGAAAATGACCTCATTGAATGAATTGGACAATGAACCGTTGATAGGACCTAAGTTGTCAGCCACTGAGCAGTATAAACGCTATACTCAGAGTCTTGGAAAACTCTATACTCATACTGGATTCCTTGAATTTACTGCACGTGATCAAGACACTCAATCTAAATATGACGCAATGCAACCTACCTGGGAAGGCGTTGAATCATCTGATAAAGCAATCGCAAAAGGGTTGTATGCTTTAGATCACGCTTCTGATGACCGAAGTTCAAAATCCACAGTTCAGGTTACACCGCCGATTCCAAAAGCAGAACCTCAACCTCCAAAGGAATCGTCTTGGTTTTGTGTTGTCTCCTAATAATGGTGCCCTACTGGATTCTTGTGGCAATCGCACTTTTATTTATATTTACGTTTAGTGAGTCATTCACGGATACTGAATTTACCAATGTAACACGTCCAAGTCTTGAAGACGGATCATGGTTAAGTAAAATTGACGCTCAGGCGCCACTAGGTGCAAATGATAGAGATTACATTGTTGTACTTCAAGCGTTTTACGATAAGGTGTATAACCCTTCACCTACTAAACCAACCATCAAAGACATTGAATCGTTTCTTGCAGGACCGGATGTTGTTGGACAACCGATTGATACAGGAGCAATTCGTAAGATTCTTGCTTCAGCATTTCATATTGAATCAGGAATCACCGCTGCTGCCAAAGAAGAACAACAAGTACGATTCAAACCCTCAAAAGCAATAGAACCATCGGATGGAGTTGATCAAGTCTATTTTCGAACTGAAGAAGTCTATCGTCCATCCGATACACGAACCGGTTTACTTCCTGAAGGACAGTATGCTCCAGTTCAACAACAACTCAAACCTAGACGTCCAGGGGAACGAGATTACAAAACTACTAGTTGGACTCCTCAGTTATTCTATGACGTGTGTGTAGAGACGAACACACCTGGATGCGAAGAAAACGTCTTGTGAGAATGTAATGAAGAAGTGGACTTTGACACTCATCCTTGCCGCCGTTGTTGTCATCCTTTTTATGTGGTCTATTCGTGAACACTTTGATACTTATGAAGATGCACTTGCAGATGTAGGACAGACCACGGGATATACCAATGTTTCTGGCGGCACGAGTTCGAGCTCAAATCCGAATGATAAAGTTACAAAGGAACCTGAGTGCCCAACTGGCGCATCTCTCGATGGTTCACAATGTCGCAAGGATCATGGGGCACCTACCATATGTCCAGCAGATAAAACTCTTGAAGGTGTTTTCTGTATGGGACCTGATGGAAACGGTGGACGATTTGGTACAGCAGCAGGATGCACAGAAGGTACGTATACTGCTGGAAAATGTATAACTAAAAGTACTCCAACATGTCCTAGTGGATATGTATTTGAGACAGATGGTCCGTTTGGAACATACAAGTGTATCACAACTGCCGCACATGAGAAAAATCTAAAAGATCGGGCAAAAGAAGCAGAATTGGCTTCACAACCAGTGGAACCTAGAGGTTCTTCATCATCTACTGGTAGCAGGTGTAATGATGAGATTTCAAGCAAATCATGGGATGAAGTGTCGGAGGAATGCAAGAGGCAGGCAGTAGGGGGATCTTCAGGTGGAACTACAGGCGGTTCTTCTTTGATTCCTCAACCCAATTCAGGAGGATCTAATCTTCCAATGGGATTTCGTAAGGGAAATATTTTTGGACCTGCATTTACTGGGTTAGGAGATAACTCAGTAGATGGACTAGGAAGTGGAACACGTGACTATCCAACGTTGCTTGGTCCGGAACCTAAAGAGTCCAGAATGGTTGAAGGTGCTGGAATTTCAAAACCATCCATTCATACTCAACTTTCAAAACCGGGTGCATTGCCTTCTGCAGGATCAACTGGATCGTCTGAAGAGAGTAAGTTCTTTGGAACATCACGTTTGCCTGGAACTTCTACAGTCCCAGGTGATCAAGACATGTATCCAGGTTTTTTCGGAGGTGCCGGTTCAACCGCATATACACCAAGTTCAGGGTCGTCTAAAACGGATCCAGCACCGTTCTTATCTGACTTCTCAGCGTTCCTCAAGTAATCTATGGAGTCTACACAATTAATAATGAAATCATTCGGACTTCGCAACCAACGTGGTTCATGTTGGGTTAATGCGGCTCTACAGTCCATCTATCGTATCCCTGATTTACAACAACGTTTTCATGATAAGAAACATGACGTAACCAACCCCGTAGAAATCTGTCTCTATCAAATCTGGTCATCTGGAGGAGAAGACGGACTCAAGGACTTCTACGCGTGTGTCAACACTACACTTATGCCTGCCGGAGAAGGAATTGGAGATTCACATGAACTCTTGGAGTTTGTATGTGATAAGGTTCCCTTTCTAGACAAGTTATTTAGATTCAAAGTTGCTCATACCATTACATGTACTCACTGTGGAATAAAGGAAATCCGTCGCGATTCGATGGTTGAATTTCCAATTGTGCCTTCACGTTCTAAACAATCTGCCTCAGAAGCAATCGCAAACGCATGCCGACCTGATACGATTCCAGACTGGAAATGTGAAAAGTGTTCAGAGAAAGGATGTACTAAACAGTTTCTTATGGGAACCTTTCCTCAAGTATTAACCTTTCACGTAACATCATTGGATAGCACTGTCACGTATTCAAGTGTTCTCGCAATGAATGGAATGAATTATGCACTCTTTGCAGTGATTTGTTTTGATGGAGGACACTGGTGGACCTATGGACGTGATTTACCGCCAGGTAAGGAATGGGTTTGCTATAACGACATGCATGTAAAGAGTCACGGACCTCAACAATTTCCACTTCACGACAATATGCGTCTTCTAATGTATTATCGCCTCCCATAGATAATAAGACATGGCATCTATAGAAGTCATATTTGCAATCACTGCGGGGGTTGTAGGAGTTCTGACCTTAATTGTTCTTTTTTCAACTGGATCCGTCGTTGCCGTCTTGGCATTATGGTTAGTTGTCATACTTATCCTCTTGGTTCTCTGGTATTATGGATTCATTGAAATGGATAAACTCACAAGTATCTTTACTCCTAAACCTAAAGAAACAACACCTGAACCAAAACCTGCTCCTGCAACCACTACACCCTCTGGACCCAATGTAGGAAGTGAAGTGTTTCACATTGATGATTCACAGTTCACGTATGCGGATGCCCCTGCTGTCTGTGCAGCGTATGGTGCTGAACTTGCAACATTGGAACAGATTATTGAGGCATACAACAGTGGTGCTGAATGGTGTGGATATGGTTGGTCCGCAGGTGGATTTGCACTCTATCCTACTCAAAAGAAAACATGGGAAGCGCTTCAAGCAGAACCTGATACAGTTAAGCGCACAGGATGTGGTCGTCCAGGAGTGAACGGTGGATACTTTGACCCCAATACTAAATTTGGTGTCAACTGTTTTGGATTCAAACCTAAAGGTAAAGCGGAACTTCCATTGCCACCACCAGGTACTGATAATGCTGCTTTTAAGAGGGCAGTTGCAAAGTTCCGTTCCATGATTGGATCTTTCAACTTAACACCCTTTTCACGAAACGAATGGTCTGGGTATGATTCAACTCTTGCTGGAAAGACAGCAAATTACGGCGCTCAATTCACACAATCTGCAAAAGGGTTAGTGGATACCAAGGAAAACTTTGAGTCAGGCGATCCAAGTGTTGCAGAAGCGCCAACCACAAATTCTTCGTATTCAGCAGCACCTTATGGTCTTAAAGGAGATCAAGGACCTCCAGGACCTCCAGGACCTAGGGGTGAAGCAAGTACTGTTCCCGGACCCGCAGGACCTGCTGGACCTCTTGGACCTCCTGGATCACCTGGACCTGCTGGAGCCATTGGAGGTGTCGGTCCCGTTGGACCCATTGGTCTTCAAGGTATTCAAGGAATCAAGGGAGATAAAGGAGATAAAGGTGATAAAGGTGATCGAGGTCTCCAGGGAATTCCTGGAACGGCTGGATCTACAGTAGGCGTTGTGGGTCCTAAGGGTGATAAAGGTGATAAAGGTGATGCAGGACCTAAAGGTGATCAAGGTATTCAAGGAATCAAAGGTATTCAAGGAGATCGAGGACCCATTGGACCTGGTGGACCTGCTGGACCTGGTGGACCCGGTGGACCTCAGGGAGCACAAGGACCTGCGGGTGTAGTCCCTAGAAACTTGGATGTTGATAGTATCAATATTGGAGGTTGGCGAATTTACCCTGCAGTGGATGGTGGTAACCCTAATTTGAAATTTAATTATGGAGACCGAGGACCAGCTCCAGTGCAAATGTTTGCTATCAACAATGGAAAATCTATTCTACGTACTCAAAATATTTGGAATGGATACCATGATATCAATCCTTAATCCGGTCCTAACATTGGATACTTACCTGCGACACGAACAAGTTTAGGAATTTTTCCAACACCACGTCCATACGATAGGTCACCACCCACATAACACAAATAGGGCATTGCAGGAACATGTTTAGGAAGATTTTTAGGACAACGTCTGTAGCACATTCCATCTACACGATCTGGTTTATCACCTCCTTGAGGACCTGGGCATTTTCCTCCTCCATCCAATCGTCCCTTGAGACGACCTCCACGAATGGGTTCACACTTTGTATGACAAAATCCACCATCGCTCCAACTCCAGTTTCCATCACATCGTGTTGTACATCCACCTGTCAATGGTTCACGACAAATCAATCCTTCAGTAAACCAACCTTCTGGACAATCTTCAAGTCCAACTACAGTTCCGATTCCAATATTCTCTGTTATTGCCCAACAGACAGGTCCTACACCACGATATCCTGCACGACATTTTGGATAACATAGACCAGCGTCATTTTCATGTCCAGGTTTACATGTGTCTTCACCTAGAACTGATACATTTAGAATTTCCTGTCCATACACTCCAAATCGTTCGCGAGAAAAATAAAGAAAAATCAATAGAATCGCAATCACTCCTAAGAGGACTTCATACATTATTTTGAGTTCATATTTTATAATGGATCCTCGTCTTCCTTCAATTGTCCCTACTCCAAAGTTTAATCGCGATTCAATGAAGACTGCGACACCCGTCTCCGTTGAAAAATCAGGCAAAGAGAGTAACTATGCATTCCAATGGTTACTCTATAAGCCCCAGTCGCATGCGGTGGTACCGTTTCCTACAAATGAACAATCACGGCTTGAAAATACGAAACGAAGTTGATGATCACTCTCCAACATTAACTAACCAATTGCTTACATCTTTAATATTCTCATCGGTAGCTTCACGTCCATCCATGTGTTCTACAAAGAGTTTAGCAAGTCGATAACGAATTGCTGTAGGTGTTCGGTCCAGTCTTCTTGCCATTTCTTCAGTTGTACAGTCTTCAAGACGGCACATGCGAATTAAAGAGCGGGTATCGGTTGTTGTCCATCGTTCATGATCACGGAGTGCAGGCATTGTATATGAATTAGTTGTCATTGCTAAACGTATTTCCATTTTGT
>Ga0209401_1002291_pt1 | contig 12460 bp, 11 predicted proteins | sample M_140807_MF_Meta_FD_187318 | JGI IMG/M metagenome (GOLD analysis project Ga0209401, IMG submission 187318) | Freshwater microbial communities from Lake Montjoie, Canada to study carbon cycling - M_140807_MF_MetaG (SPAdes) (version 2) | ecosystem: Environmental > Aquatic > Freshwater > Lake...
CTTGTAGGTGGAATGACAAGAATGCCAAAGGTTGTTGAAGCAGTTAAAAGTTTCTTTGGAAAAGAACCAAATCAAAGTGTTAATCCTGATGAAGTAGTCGCTTTAGGTGCTGCTGTTCAAGCAGGTGTATTACAAGGGGACGTTAAAGACGTTCTTCTTCTTGATGTTACTCCATTGTCCCTTGGTATTGAAACTTTGGGAGGAGTGTTCACAAGATTAATTGAAAAAAACACAACAATCCCAACTAAAAAAAGCCAAACATTCTCAACAGCTGAAAACAATCAGCCAGCAGTAACAATTAGAGTTTTCCAAGGTGAAAGAGAAATGGCAAATGATAATAAATTACTAGGTAATTTCGAGCTAACAGGAATTGCGCCAGCTCCTAGGGGCGTTCCTCAAATTGAAGTGACTTTTGATATTGATGCCAATGGTATCGTTAACGTTTCTGCAAAAGATAAGGGAACTGGAAAAGAACAAAAAATTCAAATTCAAGCTTCAGGTGGTTTAACCGATGAAGAAATTCAAAAAATGGTTAAAGAAGCTGAAGCCAATAAAGAAGCTGATAAAAAGAAAAGAGAAGAAGTTGATGCAAAAAACCATGCTGACTCTTTGATAGCTTCAACTGAACAAAGTTTAAAAGAACACGGAAGCAAAATTTCAGAAGCTGATAAAAAAGCGATTGAAAAAGATATAGAAGATTTAAAAGAAGCTATTAAATCTGATAAAACTGAAGATATAAAAACTAAAACTCAGCAATTAATGACTTCTTCTATGAAATTAGGTGAGGCTATATATAAAGCTCAACAAGATACTGCTGGTGCTTCAAAAACAGATACTAAAACTGATGATAAAAAAGATGTGGTTGATGCCGAATTTGAGGAAGTAAAAGACAATAACAAAAAGAACGGCTAATCCATTTATAACTGGTTTTGCCCTAAGTCATTATGTCCAAAAAAGACTATTATGATATTCTTGGTGTAACCAAAAAATCAACTCCTGAAGAAATAAAAAAAGCCTATAGATCTCTTGCAATGAAATATCACCCTGACAAAAATCAGGGAGACAAAACTGCAGAGGGAAAATTTAAAGAGGCCTCTGAGGCCTATCAAGTTTTGTCTGATTCAAAGAAAAAATCTTCCTACGATCAATTTGGACATTCTGCATTTGAAGGTGGATCTGGTGGACCTGGAGGTTTTGATTTTGGTGGTTTTGAATCTGGTGCATTCTCTGACATCTTCGATGATTTTTTTGGTGACTTTATGGGTTCAGGACGAGGTGGGAGAGGCTCTAAAAAATCTAGATCTAATCGCGGATCCGATTTAAAAATTAATTTAGAAATAACTTTAGAAGAGGCTTATCTTGGAAAAAAACAAACTATTAATTTATCTTCAAATGAAAAATGTGAAAAATGTTCTGGAAGCGGTGCAGAACCTGGTTCAAAACCAAAAAAATGTTCTACTTGCGATGGATACGGAAAGGTAAGAATGCAGCAAGGTTTTTTTACTCTTCAACAAACATGTCCTGATTGTGGAGGAGATGGCGAAATGCTTTCTAATCCTTGTAAAGATTGCAAAGGATCTGGTACTACTAAGACCAAAAAAAATCTGTCTATTCAAATTCCAAAAGGAGTTGATGATGGAACACAAATAAGATTGTCTGGAAAGGGAGACGCGGGTTACAAAGGTGGATCCAATGGAGACCTTTATATATTTATAACTATTGAAAAACATAAGATTTTTCAACGCTCTGAAGAAAATCTACACTATAAATTACCTGTATCTATGGCTGATGCCGCGCTTGGTGCTGAAATAGAAGTTCCAACTATTGATGGTGGGAAATCAAAAGTTAAGATACCATCTGGCATACAATCAGGAAAACAATTCAGGCTTAAAGGTAAAGGGATGCCTATTTTAAGAGAAAATGATTTTGGAGATCTGTATCTCGAAACAAATGTAATTATTCCAGAAACTCTATCTAAAGAACAAAAAAAACTATTAGAACAATTTAAATTATTAGAAGATCAAAATAACAGCTCTGAAATTAATAATTTTTTTAATAAAGCAAAAAAATTCTGGGAAAAAATTGATCAATAATATAAAAATTAAGAGGCAATGTAATAAATATAAGCAACATGCCTTCTTCGCGGATTGCTTTAAACACAGAGATATATAAAAAAATTGTAATTAATATTGCTAATAATCCAAAACAATTAAAAGAATCAACAAAAATTAAATAAAAATAAAGCTAAAATTCAACCTTTATATAGAATCGTATAATAAAAATCCTGAAAATGCTTACATAAAAGTATTTAAAAATTTAAGAACGGATCAAAAAAGAGAAGATTTATATCTAGATAATAATTAAAATAAAAAATTTTTAATTATAATATTTACTATGAATAATAAAAAAGATCTTAATCAACTATTAATAGAAGCGCTTGATACTCATAATCAAAAAAATTATGAAGTAGCAAAGAAGAAATATCAGAAAATTCTAGAATTTGACTCAGAAAATTTTGATGCAAATAATCTATTAGGGGTATTATTTATTGAGACTAAAGATTTTTGTAATGCAGAGAAATATCTCTCTAAATCAATAAAAATAGACCCTAAAAATTGGAACGCTCACAGCAACCTGGGTATTGTTTTAAATGAACAAAATAATTTTGATAAAGCGATAAATCTTTTTGACCAAGCTATAGAATTAAATGCAAACTATGCTGAAGCTTATAATAACAGAGGGCTTGTCTATCTTAAATTAAATAAAAATAATGAGGCAATAAATGATTTTAATAAAGCAATCTTAATAAAAAGTGATTTTGTATTTGCTTATAATAATCTTGCAGTCAGTTATTTAAAGCTAAACAAAAATGAAGCCGCTCTTATAAATTGTAATATTTCTTTGTCTGTAAAATTTAATTTAGAGGCTTTGCTTATTAGAGCGGATATTTATTTTAAAGAAAGAAAATACACAGAAGCAATTAAGGATTTTAGCGAAGCAATTAAATTAAAAAAAAATATTGGCGATAAACTTTTAAAATATATTTTTTCAAAAAAAATTATAGCAGAATGGGAAAATTTAGAAAATTTAATAGAAAATTTTGTATCTAACTTGGAACAATCAAAATATTCTGGGGATTCTTTTTTTGCTTTAAGTATTTTGGAATGCCCCGTTAAATTAAAAACTTATTCAAAATTAAACTCTAAAAATTTTTTTCAATTTCTAAAACCTACTTTAAAAGAAAAATTTAATTATAAAAAACATAATAAAATTCATTTGGGGTACTTTTCAAGTGACTTTAGAGATCATGCGATATCACATTTAATTACTGGATTATTAGAAAAACATAATAAAGAGGATTTTGTAGTTTATGGTTTTTCTTTATCCGAACCAAAAGAAAAAGATACTTATACAAAAAGGATATCTAATGCTTTAAATCTAATTGATATTAGTTGTAAATCTCTAAATGAAATACAAAATATTTGTAAAAAATTTGAAATTGATATTGGGATTGATCTCAATGGTTTCACAAACGGAGCAAAGCCTGAAATTTTCTTTAATAAGATAGCACCTATTCAAATAAATTATCTAGGTTTTCCAGGAACATTAGGTCCAGACTTAGCTGACTATATAATTGCAGACTCAAAAATAATCCAGAAAGATATTGAAAATTGTTATTTTGAAAAAATTATTTATTTACCTAACTCCTATCAAGTAAATGATGATAATCAAAAAATTTGTGCTAAAAAATTTACACGCAAGGAATTAAACTTACCAGAAGAAGATTTTATTTTTTGTTGCTTTAACAGTTCATATAAAATCAGCGAAAAAATATTTTCTTCATGGATGAGAATACTAAATTCTATAAATAATAGTGTTTTGTGGTTTCTTGAAGAAAATCAAATTACTAGACAAAACCTAATAAAAGAAGCAAATAAATTTGGCATTCATCAGAATAGGTTAATATTTACAAAAAATATTCCAATTGAAGAACATTTGTCGAGAATTAAAAACGCAGATCTTTTTTTAGATACCTATCCTTATGGAGCGCATACAACTGCGAAAGATTTTCTTTATAGTGGAGTTCCAGTTTTAACTATAAAAGGAACAGCGTTTCAAAGTAATGTTGCCTTTAGTCTGCTTAGTGTTTTAAACCTTGAGAAAGATTTAGTTGCTAATAATATTACAGAATATGAGGAATTCGCAAAAAAAATTGCAAATAATAAAGAATTATATAAAAATATTAAGAACCAACTTACAGATAATAAAATTAGAAAAAAACTTTTCGACACCCAATTATTTACTACTAACATAGAAACAGCGTATAAACTTATATACGATCAGTATTTAAAAAAAATAGACCCTAAAAGCATTTATATATAAAAAACTAATGAAAAAAATTAACATTACAATAACAGGGGCTCTGGGAAAAATGGGAAAAATTCTCATTAAAAAAATTTTATCTAACAAAAATCTTAAATTAATTAGTGCGACAGATACAAAAATTAAAAAAATTTTTAAGAATTTTAAAACACAAAAAAATAGTCTAAATGCATTTAAAAAAACAGATGTAATAATTGACTTTTCTAGGCCTAGTGCATCTTTAAAAGTTTTAAATTTCGCCAAAAAATTAAAAAAAAGAATCATTATTGGAACAACAGGTTTTTCAAAGAAACAGAATAGTCTTATTAATAATTATTCTAAAAAAATTCCTATTTTTAAATCTGGAAATATGAGTTTAGGAATTAATCTTTTAGAATATATAGTAAAAATTATATCAGAAAAAATACCTGCGCATTATCAAATTGCTATCTCGGACAATCATCATAAAAATAAAATTGATTATCCATCTGGTACTGCTTTAATGTTAGCCAATGCTATTGCTCAAGGTAAAAATAAAAAATTGAATTTAATAAAAGGTAAAAATTTTTTAAATAAAAAAGGATCTTTTAGTAATAACAAAATCAATTTTTTTATTACTAGAAAAGGAAAAACAATTGGTAAACATTCCGTGTACTTTAATAATATAATTGAAAATATAGAATTTAAACATATTGCTTTTTCAAGAGAGTTGTTTGCTGAAGGAGCAATAACAGCAGCGATTTGGATTAATAAAAAAAATAAGGGTCTATTCAGTATGCAAGATATGCTAAATCTTAAATAATAATATTTAAAAAAATAAGTTATTAATTTAATGTTGCTTAATAAAAATAAAGCAAAACAAATTGCAATTTTATTAAATAAATCAATTAAAAATCCAAAAACATCTTTAAAATATAGAAATCAATTTACTTTATTGGTTTCTGTGCTGCTTTCAGCTCAATGCACTGATGTTAATGTTAATAATGTTACCAAGAATATTTATAAAAAATATTATCAACCTAAGCATTTTATAAAATTAGGAGAGAACAAAATTAAAAAATTAATTAAAAGTATTGGACTATTTAATAATAAAGCTAAGAACCTATTTAATTTATCTAAAATTCTAGTAAAACAATATAAAGGTAGAATACCAAATAATTTTGATGAATTAATAAAATTACCAGGTGTTGGGAGAAAAACAGCTAATGTTGTTTTGAATGCTGCTTTTAACAAACCAACCATCGCTGTAGATACTCACGTTTTTAGGATAAGTAACAGAACAGGCCTTTCAAACGGTAAAAATCCAGAAGAGGTTGAAAAGCAACTTTTAAAAAAAATTCCAAAAAAATATTTGAAGAAAGCACATCATTTATTACTTCTTCATGGAAGGTATATCTGTAAATCTCGTAATCCTTTATGTAAAAAATGTATTATTAATAGAATTTGCCTATACAAAAGTAAAAATGAATAAAAAAATATTAGGTATTGGTAATGCTATTATTGATATCTTTGTCCAGGTTAGTGACGATTATTTAAAAAAGAATAATCTTCACAAGGGATCCATGAAACTTATAAGTGAAGATGAATTTAATAAACTAATATCTAGTATTAAAATAAAAAAAATTGTAGCTGGTGGTTCTGCTGCTAACACTATGGCTGGAATATCTTATCTTAATGGGAATTCTTTTTTTATAGGAAAAATTAATAATGATGAGTTTGGTAATCTTTATAAAAAAAGTCTTGAAGATGCGAAAGTAACGTTTTTATATTTAAAAAAAAAAGAAAATTTGTCTACAGGGGCCTCTATCATTTTAATAACTCCTGACTCTGAAAGAACTATGTGCACTTATTTAGGAGTTTCGTCGCAATTAGCAGCTGACGATATAAAAGAAGAAGCTCTTTTAGATAAAGGATTAATATTCCTAGAAGGATATCTTTGGGACAAAGGAAATAGTGAAAAAATGTTTAAACATGTAATTAAAATTGCAAAAAAAAATAAAATAAAAATTGCCATGAGCTTATCTGATATTTTTTGCGTACAAAGACATAAAAAAGACTTTTTAAAATTATTAAAAGATGATTTAGATATTTTAATTGGAAATGAAAATGAAATGACGGAGTTAACAAATAGTAAAAATTTATTAAGCGCAGTTAACAAAATAAAAAATACCAAAAAACTAATAGTGATAACTAGAAATGAGAAAGGCAGTTTAGCAATTAATAATTCTAACACGATAGAATGTGAAAGTTCTAAAGTAAAAAAAATTCTAGATTTAACAGGAGCTGGGGATTTATTTGCTGCTGGTTTTTTGAATGAATATGTTAATAACCAAACTAGTATAAAAAAATGTCTAGTTAACGGTTCAATACTAGCTTCAAAAATAATCCAAAAAATTGGAGCAAGAATTTAATAATAGATAATCTATTATTTTTTTAAAAAATACAAAGAATCTTTCTCAACAATAAAATTTTTATCATTAAAAAATTTCTCAATTTTTTTCCTTAATCTATGCAAATGACTTTCAAATGCATGAGAATCTAAATTTGAATTATAGTTCCAAACTTTTTTTAATAAGAGAGACTTATCTAAACCATTTTCGTCATTAAGAGTTAAAATTAATTTTAACTCTTTTTCCGTTAATTTTGCTTTAATATTATTCTTAAAAATAATTTTTTGATTTGAATCAATATTATAGTGATTGATGATAATGTTAGATTTTTTTAAAAAATGATATTTAGTATACAAAACTTTTAATATCTCCTTAAAAGAAAATATTTCTATAGGGAAATATAAAACTACATGAAAACTTAATAAATTAATCTTATTTTTTAAAATATAATTATTATTATCTAATAATAATATTGATGGTACATTTTCTCCAAGAAGATCAGTCAAAACCGATGACTTTAAATTTTGAGGGAAAATAATTTTTATATTAAGATGTTCTTTATTTTTTGGTATTTTATCATTTTCAAAAAAAATATTATATTCAAAGTCTATCTCTTTAATTAAATTAAAAAAAGTCCTAGATCCAAAAATAGTTAAGCTAATATTATTCATAATATAGATATATAATATATTTAGCATGATTATTGTAAAAAGATCAGGATATTTAATTTTTAATAATTTTAGATTTCCTTGTGCATTTGGCAAAAATGGAATTAAAAAAAATAAAATTGAAGGTGATAATATTACTCCTAAAGGGATATTTAAATTAATTAAAGTTTTTTATAGAGCTGATAGAGTAAAAAATTTAAAAACTGCTCTAAAAAAAAATAAAATTAAAATAAATATGGGATGGTGCGACGACTCTAAAAGTGGATTTTATAATAAAGAAATATTGCTACCTTCAAAATTTAGACATGAAAAACTTTATCGAAAAGAAAATATTTACGATATAATTGTTGTACTAAATTATAACACCAGACCTATTATTAAAAATAAAGGTAGCGCAATCTTTATGCATGTTGTAAAAGATAAGTTTAAGCCAACTAAAGGCTGCATTGCTCTAAAAAAAAAAGATCTTCGGTTGCTTCTTTTAAAAATAAAAAAAAATACAAAAATTTCTATTGGATAAAAAGTCAATTAAATATTGATGAACCAATTCTTACATAGTTAGAACCAGACTTAATTGCTATCTTAAAATCTCCAGACATTCCCATGCTTAGATATTTTAACTGATTAATACTATTTAACTCTCTTAGTTTTAAAAAGAAAAACTCAGAAATTTGATCTGCAGGAGGTATACACATAAGTCCAAGAATATTTAATTTTAAATCATTTTTGCAATAGTTAATAAATTCGCCTGCTAAATGAATAGCAATACCACCTTTCTGCAATTCCTGTCCTATGTTTACTTGTATGAAATAATTAATTTTTTTTTTTTGTATAATTTCTAAATTACTGAAAATTTTTGCCAGTTTTTCACTATCAAGAGAATGGATAAAGTTAAATATTTTAAATGCATCTTTAGCTTTATTAGATTGTAAATTGCCAATTAAATGTAGATTAATGTTTTTGTTTATCTTTAGGATCTCAGTCCATTTCAAAGTGGCTTCTTGAACTTTATTCTCTCCAAAGTCTAAATGTCCTTGATTTATAATTAATTGAATTTTATTAATATCTTGACCTTTGCTAACTACAACTAATCTAACGTCTCTATCTAATACTTGAATCTCATTCTTAATATTTAAATAATTCTGTATAATATTCATAATGAATAATAACATTGAACTTTATTTTTTTACTGAAAAATTAAATGATCTCACAACTAATAATATTTTAAAATTCAAAAAAATATGTATTATTTATAAACCTACCGATATTAATAATATCAATCATATAGATATTTTAAATATAAAAATATTTTGTAAAAGAAACAAAATCTTATTCTTTGTTAGTGATAATCTTAAATTATCTCTTAAATACAAGGCTGATGGGATTTTTTTATCAAGCTGGAACAAACAAATCTTAAACTTACATAACTATAAAAAAAGCTTTTACATTATAGGTTCTGCACATAATATAAGTGAATATTTCTTTAAAATAAGACAAAAATGCCAGACTATAATGTTGTCGCCAATATTTTATAATAAAAAATATACAAAAAGTAAAATTTTAGAAGTAATTAAATTCAATTTAATCACATTAAATTGGAAAATAAAGATTTGTGCTCTTGGCGGTATAAACTTAAAAAATTTAAAAAGAATAAAAACAACTAAGGCTTCTTCAGTAGCTTTTATATCCTTACTATATTCCCATAACTTAAAAAGCCTACCCATGATTTCCATGGGCAGGCTTTTTAAAACTTAATTATTATAGACTTATATAATTAAAACTTAGTTGCTAAGTGTAAACCAAACATTTTAGCATTCTCTGTTAAAGAGTAACCCATATTGCTAACTTTAGTGTAGTCAGCACTTACAGAAACTGGTCCTAAATTATAACCAAGACCATATTGCCAAATCGTTTCATCTTGAGAAGTATTTTCAGTATTTGTTTTTATTCTGTTAACACTCGCTGAAAGATTTTTATCTACGGCATAAGAAATACCATAGTTGTTAGATACTGTTTCTAGGTTCGTTGTAGCTTTTGTAACAAATCTATCTGCACCAACTGCAAATTGACCCATGTTATAAACGATACCATAGATTTTTCCTTCTCTACCAGAAGCATCTCTAGTGTTTCCAGTAGAGTTATTGTCTTCTTTGTTGTAGAAATATCTAGCAGTTAAACCAGTTACACCAAAACTTCCAGAAACTCCCAATTCATAAGCTGACTCACGTCCAGCCTTATCCCAGATGTATCTAGTGTCATGTGCTCCAGTATCACCGTTGTTAGGAACAAATAATGCAGAAATAGTAGCATATCCAGGCACTTGTTGAATTATACCAACTCCCATAGATTCTTTAGGGTTAGCTCCACCAGTGTTTGTGTACTTAACTGCACCACCTTGTCTACCTAAAATCGTAGTGCTTAAACCAGCAACGTTATCTGCCTGGTTATAAGATGCTGTAGGTGCTATGTTATTTGTAGCGTTTGGCATATGGTCAATACCAAATGACAAAGTTGTATTTCCGTAAATGAAATCTATGTAAACGTTTTCATTAGAAATACTAGCCGCGTTACTTCCGTCAGTTGTTAAATCACCATACGTTCCATCAAACTCAAGTGAAAAACCAGCGGCATAATCGAATCCGTTGTTTAACTTGCCTTTGTTGGCTATATTGATTTGAGTTTCTCTACCAAAACCTTGTCCGCTGTTAGCAGTAGTTGTTTTTCCAACAGCTCTATAGTCAAGGTTCATTGAACCAGTGATAGTCGTTTGAGCTATCGCTGATCCTGAAAGTATCATTCCGCTAACTAAAGCGCTTGATACTAATAGTTTATTTTTCATTTTTACCTTATTGTTAGTTTATTTACTGAATAGATTTATACTTAATGTCCCAGATTATATTAATTAAATTGTTCTTTTTTTATTGAAAATTTCTGTTAAGTTGCATTTTTGCAACATGTTAATTTTAAAGATATTATAATAATTATTTGCTAAATTTGCTTCAATTATTATTTTTATAAGTGATTTTATGAATTTATTTAATAAACTATTGATTTTCATAGTCTTTTCATTATTTATAATTTCTTGTTCTTCAAAAACTGATCCTGTTTCAGGGGAAAAAATATTAATCGAACCAAATGCAGAAAAAAGAGCAATAGCAGAACGTGACAAAACAGGATCAGTTTTTGGAGAGCTAGGTGGCAAAAAAAAAGAATCAACTAATTTTGAATTTACAACATCAAATGCCTTGTGGAGAGCAACCTTAACAACTCTGGACTTTTTACCTTTGTCTAATGTTGATTACTCAGGAGGTGTTATTGTTTACGATTGGTATTCTGAAAGGCAAGACTCTAATGAACAGATAAAAATATCAATAAAATTTTTAAGCAATGAATTAAGATCAGATTCTATTCAAATTACAGCTCATAAAAAGATTTGTAATAATAATGAAAAATGTTTTACTAAAAAATTAGAAAATAATTTTTCCACTTCCATTAAAGATTCAATAATTACAACAGCAAGAAATTTAAGGGTTGAAGAGGAAAAGAAAAAAAAAAGTAATTAATATTGTAAGTAATGGATAATTATAATCCTTTGCCCATTGAACAAAAATGGCAAAATTTTTTTGAAAACGAAAAAACTTTTAAAACAAAAAAAAATAAAAAAAAAAAATTTTATTGCTTAGAAATGTTTCCTTATCCATCAGGAGATATTCATATGGGACATGTGAGGAACTATACTCTTGGAGATGTCATTGCAAATTTCAAACGGCTAAATAATTATAATGTTTTACATCCTATGGGATGGGATGCTTTTGGTTTGCCTGCAGAAAATGCTGCCATAGAAAATAACTTACACCCCAAAGATTGGACATTAAAAAATATTTCTAAAATGAAATTACAATTGAAACGCCTGGGTCTTTCAATTGATTGGGATAAAGAGATTTCTACTTGTGATGAGGCATATTACAAACATCAACAAATTTTATTTTCTCATCTTTTTAAAAAAGGAATAGCTTATAAAAAAAAAAGCTATGTAAATTGGGATCCTATCGACAATACAGTTCTTGCAAATGAACAGGTAATAGATGGTAAAGGCTGGAGATCTGGGGCGCTAGTTGAGAAAAAAGAATTAAATCAGTGGTTTTTAAATATTACAAAATATTCTGATCAATTATTAAAATCTCTCAATAATTTAAAAGGTTGGCCAGAAAAAGTGCGATTAATGCAAAAGAACTGGATTGGAAAATCTGTAGGTTGCGAAATTAATTTTATTTCTGATTTTGAAAATACTAAAATTAAAATTTTTACAACACGACCAGATACAATATTTGGAGCTTCATTCATTGCAATTGCTCCTGATCATCCTTTTACTGAATCTTTTAAAAATGAGAGGAATTTTCGAGATTTTAAAGATCTTGCTTTAAAAAATATTGGGACAGAATCGTCATTAGCTAAAAATGAAAAATTAGGTTTTAAAACACCATTTTTTGTATCACATCCTTTTTTAAATAAAAAAATACCAATTTATGTGGCTAATTTTATACTTATGGATTATGGGACTGGAGCTATATTTGGATGCCCAGCCCACGATCAGAGAGATTTAGAATTTGCTAAAAAGTATAATCTAGAAATAATTCCTGTTGTGAGTCCTGATAAGTCTAAATCCATCACAATTAAAAACGAAGCATACATCGAGGATGGCTATATTATTAATTCAGATTTTCTTAATGATTTAAGTATTGAGAATGCAAAAAAAAATATTATTCAAAAAATAGAAGAAAAAAAAATAGGAAATTCTAAAATAATTTATCGTCTTAAAGATTGGGGGATATCTAGACAGCGATATTGGGGATGTCCAATACCAGTTATGTATAGAGAAGATGGTAAAGCTGTTTTGGTTCCTGAAAAAGACCTGCCTGTAGAACTTCCTAAAGATATAGATTTTAGCAAACCAGGGAATCCACTGGAGAATCATCCCACATGGAAATATACAAAATGTCCTGAGACTGGAATGAAAGCTGTTCGTGAAACTGACACGCT
>Ga0209401_1002293_pt1 | contig 12458 bp, 13 predicted proteins | sample M_140807_MF_Meta_FD_187318 | JGI IMG/M metagenome (GOLD analysis project Ga0209401, IMG submission 187318) | Freshwater microbial communities from Lake Montjoie, Canada to study carbon cycling - M_140807_MF_MetaG (SPAdes) (version 2) | ecosystem: Environmental > Aquatic > Freshwater > Lake...
GCCCATGAACAGTTTCTGCCTTTGGGTGAACTGGAATTACCTGATGGCCTTTTTCAATTAATAACTTTGCAACACCGAAAGCGGCACGTTCAGAATTATTGCTTAAACCAACAACAGCCCAAGTTTTTAAGGCTAATAACTTATCTATTGAATCATTCATTGTTGCTGCGGCCAAGAGCTCTAAATTTCCAGCCAGCAGATTGCCATAGGTCACGATCTAATGCATTTCTACCATCAATAATAATTGGATTTTTAACAATAGATTTGACCTTGACTGGGTCAATCTCTCGATAAATTTTCCACTCTGTCAGGTGCAGGACTATTTCAGAATCTTTAAGTGTGGCATTTACATCATCTGCAAAATTAAGGGCAGGAAAGCGCTTTTGAGCATTAGCAATAGCTTTAGGGTCATGGACGGTAACAACTGCTCCGGCTGCTTGAATCTGTGCTGCGATATCTAGTGCTGGAGAGTCGCGAACATCATCACTGTCAGGTTTAAATGCCGCGCCAAGAATTGCAACCTTCTTACCTCGTAGATCATCAGCTAAGTCTTTACGAACTAATTCAATAATGCGTTGGCGAGCACGTAAGTTGATTGCATCAATTTCTTTAAGGAACTCAACTGTTTGACTGGTGCCAAGCTCTTCAGCTCTTGCCATAAAGGCGCGAATATCTTTAGGTAAACAGCCACCACCAAAGCCAATTCCAGCTTGCAAGAATCGACTTCCAATTCTTGGGTCATAACCGATAGCTTTTGCAAGCACCGTCACATCACCACCGGCAGCTTCACATATTTCAGCCATAGCGTTGATGAAGGAAATTTTTGTTGCTAAAAAAGAATTAGCAGCAACCTTTACTAATTCTGAAGTTGGTAGATCAGCTCTAACCCATGGAGTTTTCTCATTAAGATTATTTGCATAAACTTCCTTTAAGATCTGTTCAGCGCTGTCGTTTACTACACCAACAACCAATCGATTTGGTCTTAAGGTGTCTTCAACTGCAAAACCTTCGCGCAAGAATTCGGGATTCCAAGCAAGATCTGCCTTCGGATTTAACTCTAATAATCTGTTCCTCAACTTTGTTGCAGTACCAACTGGAACTGTTGATTTACCTACTACTAAGCCGCCTGGCTTTACAAACTTAGCAATCGACTCTAAAGCTGAATTTACATAGGTTAAATCAGCCGCATTTCCATTTTTAACTTGAGGAGTTCCTACGCAAATGAAGTGAACATCTGCCTCTGCCAGATCTGCAATATTATTTGTAAAAGTTAGGCGACCAGATTTAATCTGCTCTGATAGCAATTCCTCTAACTCAGGTTCATAAAATGGAACTTTTCCTTTGCTTAACAAATCTATTTTGCTTGCTTCAATATCAAAACCGATAACTTCAAAACCCAGGCTGGCCATACAGGCGGCATGCGTTGCACCTAAGTACCCAGTGCCTATTACTGAAAGCTTTAATGCCATGTATAGAGCCTATCTAAGAGGTTGATTATTAACGGCAGATATTATCGTCGGCTGTTCGGGTTTTAAACTTATCTACTATTTCAACCTTGGCAGCTTTTGTTGATGATGGAGATGGTGAGGCAGTTACTTCATCAACAACTGCTCGATCCTCGCGCAAGCGATCCCATAATTCTGGTGCCAGAACTGGATCCCACAACACAGAGGCTGTTACACCATTTGAATAGTAATTTAGATCAGAAAGTGGAACTGTCAAAGTTCTAACATTTGATGTTGCAAGAGATTTCATTTGCTTGGCAAGCGTTATCAAATCTGAGTTTTTTAAACCTTCATCAGTTGTGACAGCAGCAAGGGATGAGTTTATGAAACTTGTCATCGTTATCGGATTAAGCAAAACTCCAGCGCTAGTTGCCTTTTTTAATACCGATGACATAAATGCTTGCTGGCGCTGCATTCTGCCAAGATCACCCATGCCATCAAACTCTCTTGTTCTAACATATTTAAGAGCTTCAATTCCATTTAGTGTGTGAACTCCAGCGGGTAAAACCAGGTGGCTTTTTGGATCATCAATATCTTTTTTAGTACAAACTTCAATACCGCCTAGTGAATCAATAACGCTGGCAAATCCGGCGAAATTTACTTCAACATAATGATCAATTTTAAGTTGGGTCATCTCCTCTATTGTTTGAATTAATAAAGGTGCTCCACCCCAGTTAAATGCTGAATTTATTTTAGAGTGAACAGCTGGAATTGTTTTGCCAGCCTTATTTAAGTGTGCTGGAATTAAAGCAAAACTATCGCGAGGGATAGAAACTAATACGGCCTTATCTCTTGCCTTTGAGATATGTACCAAAAGCATGGTGTCAGATCTTTTGCCTGCAGCAGTAGCAACTGAACCAACTCGTAATTCTTTTAACTCAGCCTTTGTTAATCCTTCTCGAGTGTCAGAGCCAACCAATAGGTAATTTATTGCTGAAGATTTCTTATCAGGCCGCTTATCGATACCTGCAAACGCATCGATCTTGGTAATTGAAGCAGAGACTGTGCCAAAGGCCAGTGCGCTAATTGCCGATATGGCCAGAGTGGCTATCGAAATACCAGTAAAGATCCTGACACTTCGAGCAGATTTCATCTTCTTATCCTAGATTATGGGCAGGGAATTGCTGAGCACAAATTATGATCGGAGTGGTTATGAATCATTTATCAGCACCTTCGGTCACAGTTATTTTGCCAATTCTCAATGAAGAAGCAGATCTGCAAAATTGCATCTCAGCAATCCTTCAGCAAGATTACGCTGGCGAAATAGAAATAATTTTGGCGCTAGGACCTTCTAAAGATAAAACCAATCAAATTGCTAGCGATTTAGCTGCTGGCGATAAGCGGATTAAATTAGTTAATAATCCAACTGGGCAAACTGCTAAAGGTTTGAATCTGGCGATAAATGAGAGCGCTTTTGAGATTATTTGCAGAATTGATGGGCACTCAGAGATTTCAAACTCTTATTTAAGAACTGCAATATCTATTATGCAAGAAAGCGGCGCAGTAAATGTTGGCGGGCTTATGCATGCTGATAGCCAATCTGGTTTACAACGAACGATTGCACAAGCGATGCGTTCTAAATTAGGGGTAGGTGCTTCTAAGTTTCATACCGGTGGCAAAGCTGGCCCTTCTGACACCGTTTACCTTGGTACATTTAAAAAATCTGCCATTTTGGCAGCAGGTGGTTTTGATGAAAGATATATAAGAGCGCAAGACTGGGAGTTAAACCATCGCATGCGTGCGCAGGGGGGTCTAATTTGGTTTGACCCAAGACTTGTTGTCACATACCGCCCCAGAAAATCTCTAAGTAAATTAGCAAAACAGTATTTTCAATATGGCAGGTGGCGACGTGTAATCTCTAGACAACATCCAAGAACTACTAATTTTCGTTATTTAGCACCACCAGTTGCATTAGTGATTAATCTTTTATCAGTAATTTTTGGAGCATTTGTTGCTCAAATCTTTTTCATACCGGTTTTGATTTACTTGGTGATATTAGTAATTGGCGGATTAATTATTGGTAGAAAAATTGCTGATAAGTTATTGATGCCATTTGTTCTTGCCACTATGCATTTATCTTGGGGTGCTGGTTTTATTACATCACCGAAAAAACTTTTTAAAAACTAGTTCTTATGCAAGGCTGAGTTCAGGCCACTCCAATTACCAGTTTTTGGCAGTGCTTCTAGGCTGCCACTTTGAGAATTACGTCTAAACAAAAGATTGTTGGCACCGCTTAATTCTTTGGCTTTAACAATTTTTCCATCCGGTAAAGTAATTTTTGACCCGGCAGTGATATAGATTCCGGCTTCAACTACGCAGTCATCACCTAGGCTAATTCCAATTCCAGAGTTTGCACCTAAAAGAGTTCGTTGACCGATTGAAATAACTTCTTTACCACCACCACTTAAGGTGCCCATAATTGATGCTCCGCCGCCAATGTCACTTCCATCACCAACAACAACACCGGCACTAATTCGACCCTCAACCATTGATTTACCTAAAGTTCCGGCGTTGAAATTAACAAATCCTTCATGCATCACTGTTGTGCCCGAAGCTAGATAAGCACCTAAACGGACTCGATCACCATCTGCAATTCGAACTCCTTCAGGAATAACATAATCAACCATTCGTGGAAACTTATCTACGCCATACACAACTAAGTTTGCATACTTACTTATCAATTGTGGTCTAACCTTTTCAAAACCATCAATTTCACAAGCGCCAGCTGAGGTCCAAACAACATTGGCAAGGAGTGAAAATATGCCCTCTAAGTTAACTGTGTGGGGCTTTAAAATTCTATGTGATAGTAGGTGAAGCCTTAGATAAACATCAGCAGCATCTTTTGGTTTTTCATTGATCTGGATAACAACTTCAACTGCGACTTTCTTAACTTTTCGTATCGGATCTTCACCAATTAAGGATTTAAATTTTGCATCCATGTTATTTTCTGGAGCTTTACCTAATCCAAGGGCATAAAAAGAGCACTCAAGAGTTTGGCCAGATTGATTTTGGGTGGCAATACCAAATCCATATGCAGTGCTTTGAGTAGTGCTCATTAGCCAACGGTATCAAAGTGCATGGAAGGCAATAGACTAATTTCATGCGCGTATCGGTTTTCTGCTCATCTGCTCCAGATATTCCAGATACTTCACTGGAATTGGCATTTAATGTTGGCAAAGCAATTGGTGATCAAGGTTGGGATCTTGTTTGGGGTGGTGGTAAAGCTTCAATGATGGGTGAGGTGGCAAAAGGGGCGAGATCATCAGGTGCTGCAACAATTGGAGTGATTCCAGAGCCACTGAAAAAAATAGAGTTTGAAGATGCCCAGGCATCACACATGCATGTAGTTACAAATATGCGAACTAGAAAAGCAAAAATTGAGGACTTAGCTGATGCATTTATTATTTTGCCTGGCGGGATCGGTACATTAGAAGAATTCTTTGAAATCTGGGTTGGCCGTTATCTTAAATTTCACGGTAAACCGATTGCAGTATGTGATCCAACTGGCGTCTACGCACCTCTTCAAACTGCGCTAGATCATTTAGCAAGCCAAAATTTTATGAAGTCTGGCCAGAAAGAACTTGTCACTTGGTGTTCTGATATTCCTACTGCAATTGAAGCGATTAGAATCAAATGAATAAATTATCTAATTTAACCTTGACAATAAAGATAAATAAGCCAGTAGATGAGGTCTGGCAATCTTTAGTTGATTGGAAAGGGCAAAGTAAATGGATGCTGCAAACTAAAGTTTGGTCAGAATTAGATCAAGACCGAACAGTTAAAAATGGCAAGGGCGTCCTTATCTTTGCTTTTACTGGAATTTTTCCAAAGCTTTATCCCAAATTGAGATTAGGCATTCTTGACACAATGGAGGTTACTAATTGGAAACCACCACACATATGCGAAGTAATACATATCGGACGAGTAATTCGAGGAACTGGAAAATTTGAACTTAAAAAAGTTCGCGGTGGCACAATTTTTTATTGGCAAGAGGAAGTTATTGCCCCAGCGTTGATTTTACTCTTTGCAAAACCAGCGCTACTTATCGGAGTTTGGCTCTCGTTACGTCGGTTTGCTCGGCAAGTTAGCGCATAACTCGAAAGTATCGACTTAGCCCAGTAACCTTTATGCCATGGCGCCTGATAGCAGTGCGAAGACAATCGCAGAATTAATTGCTACCTTGCCTGAAGAAGAACGACTGATTTTGACTTTGCATTTGGTAAACATGATTAGCGCCACTGAAATTGCAGAAAAATTGGGAGTCCCAGAACGGGCAGTCTCATCAGTAATTACATCGGGTAGATCCCGCCTAATTGGCTTGATTTCTTAAGGGGATTCAATGGATTTCCCACCCGTAGGTATATAGGGGATAATTACGCCTCTAGTACGGCAATGAATTAATTTGGCAGGGGAGTGTTAAATGGCAGCGATGAAACCACGAACTGGTGATGGCCCGATGGAGGTCACCAAAGAGGCTCGCTCTATGGTTATGCGAATCCCACTAGAAGGCGGCGGCCGATTGGTTGTTGAATTAAATGTGGAAGAGGCTACAAACCTTGGCAACGTACTTCAAGCTGCTGTTGCGTTAGTAAAAAAGTAATTCGACTGATCTAGGCTTACAAGTTTATGATTCATAAACTCCTAGATTTATATCCAAAACTCTCATTTCTTCCTGAAGGTGAATTAGATTTTTCTGACTTCACTGCAGTAGCTATACCTGTATCACCTGGTGAAAAACCTCAAATTCACAAGAGTAGATTTCTAACTGCACTAACTAATTTCACAAAATTAGATTTAAATATTGAGCTGGCAAATTGGCCAGAATTCACCGCCAAGGCTGGTGAATTAATTGAAATTCCACTTTCAGCCGGCACTATTACTCGCATTTATTTAATTGGCACCGGTGAGCAAAGCTCTGATGATATTCGTAAAGCGGCTACTGCCCTGGGTCGTAAAGTTAAAACTAGTGGCAGTAAAGTCCTGTCTGGGTTAACTGAAGATAAAAACTTAGTTACCACCCAAGCGGTTGCATTTGCGCTTTCAAACTATCAATTCTCACTTAAGAGTGAACAAAAAAACAACAAACCAGAGTTAACTATTTATGGAGATTTTGAAAATGAAATTGAGCGTGCTGATGTATTAGCAACTGCTGTCTGGCAAACTAGAAATCTAATTCATACCCCTTCAAATATTAAAAATCCTGAGTGGCTTGCTAAGCAGGCCAGCGCGATGGTTTCGGCCACAAAGAACTCTGGTTTATCAATCTCAGTTAAGTCTGGACGAGCATTGAAAGATTTCGGTGGATTAACTGCTGTCGGAAACTCATCTCCAAATCCTGGTCCGAGATTAATCGAAATAGCCTATGCGCCAAAAGGCTCTAGTCATTGGCCACATGTTGTATTGATAGGAAAAGGAATTACTTTTGATACTGGTGGTGTTTCGTTAAAGCGACCATATGACACGATGATTGGAATGAAAAGTGATATGGCTGGTGCGGCAGCGGTTTTATGTGCAACTGTTGCTTTGGCAAGAACTAAACCTAAAGTTAGAGTGACAACATTATTAATGGCTGCTGAAAATGCACTATCTGGTACATCGCAACGTCCATCAGATGTGATTAAACACTATGGTGGTACAACAGTTGAGGTTATAAACACAGATGCAGAGGGCAGATTAGTTTTAGCAGATGGACTTGCTTATGCTGATTTAGAGCTAGATCCTGATTATGTAGTGGATGTAGCAACTCTTACAGGTGCGGCAACTCTTGGCTTGGGAAGGCAGTATGCAGCGATGTATACCCGCCAAAGTACTCTGGCGAAGAAATTCTTTGAGGTCGGAAATAAAGTTGGTGAAAGAGTTTGGCATATGCCGCTAGTAGATGACTACACAAAGGCACTGGCTAGTGATGTTGCAGACTTTAATCACACTGCAGATAAATATGATTTTTCAGCCGGCTCAGTAACTGCTGCTTTGTTTTTAGAGAAATTTGTTGGTAATCGATCTTGGGTGCACTTAGATATTGCTGGTACGGGTAGGTCTGAGGTTGATGCTGGTGAAAACATAAAGGGCGGGACCGGATTTGGCGCAAGACTTTTAATTGAATGGCTGGATACATTTTGAACCAACCAATTTCACCACGCGGAGATATGAGTTCATATTCTGAGTCATTTGCTCACGAAGATTATTTTATGCAACTAGCCAGAAGCAATGGACAAGAAATAGGCGCTGCCGACCCATCTGCCGCAGTCGGAAACTTTCTAAAATTTGCTGTTAATTTAGTAAGTGCTAAATCAGTTGTAGAAATTGGAACAGGTTCTGGTGTTGGTGGGCTTTGGTTGTTAAGTGGAATGCCTACTGATTCTGTTTTAACGACGATTGATTCAGAAAGAGAACACTCAAAGATTGCTCGCACAATATTTGAAGATGCAGATATAGCGCCAACAAAATATCGAATCATCACTGGAAAATTAATTGAAGTAATCGGCAAGCTAGCTGATAGTGCTTATGATCTAATAATCATTAGACCAGCACTTGATCTATTTGATATGGTGCAAGAGTCTTACCGTCTTTTAAAGCCAGGTGGATTGTTGGTAATTGATCAAGCCCTAAGTGGTGGAAAAGTTGCTGATCCAACTCAGCGTGATCCTGAGAGTATTGCTAGAAGAGATGCCATAAAGGTTGTTAAAGAAGATGAAAGATGGGCAGCATCACTACTTCCTATTGGCGAAGGTCTATTACTTGCCAATAAACTTACTTAAATGAGACAACCATCAGATATTCCATGGTGGCAAGCAAGTGCTGAAACCAAGCCAGTCCGCATAGTTTCTAGTCGGAGCACTTCAAACTTTTTTGTAGTTGCAGTTGTAATTGCACTAATTGCTGGTGGTTTTGGCGCCGCAATTGGACGCAGCAGTGCAACAAATTTAGGAGCGAATTTAGTTCAAACAACAAACTCAATTGAGCGCGCACCAGATTCAATTGCAGGACTTGCTGCCCGGGTAATACCTGCAGTGGTATCGATAGCTGTAAAAGGATCAAGTGGTTCAGGAACTGGTTCCGGTTTCTTCCTAGATAGTGATGGATATATTTTGACCAATAACCATGTGGTGGAGGCTGCAGCAAGAAGTGGCACAATCACAGTTGAATTATCTGACGGGAAAAAATATAGGGCTAAGTTGATTGGCAGAGATGGCTCATATGATCTTGCCGTTCTTAAAATTGATGTAGTTGGTGCGCCAACTTTGCAGCTTGGTAACAGTGAGCAAGCTCAGGTTGGTGATGCTGTCATTGCAATCGGATCACCATTAGGACTTTCTGGAACTGTTACCTCTGGAATTATTAGTTCAAAGAACCGTGCTGTCACAACTGGTAATGGAAATGGGGAAAGCTCATTTATCAACGCCTTGCAGACAGATGCAGCAATTAATCCAGGAAACTCTGGCGGTCCATTAGTTGATGCAACAGGAGCGGTAATTGGAGTTAACTCTGCTATTGCAACACTAGGTTTTAGTTCTCAAGCTGGATCAATTGGTTTGGGATTTGCGATTCCAATTAACCAAGCAAAAAAGACTGCTGAGCAGTTGATAAAAACCGGATCTGCTACATATCCAATTATGGGGATATCAGTGGATACAAGATTTACTGGCACTGGCGCATTAATTACCAGCGAGGGAGTAGGAATAACTCCAGGTGGACCAGCCGACAAAGTTGGCCTAAAAGCTGGAGATGTCATTACCGAATTTGATGGCTCTGAGGTTGATAACTCAGATGAATTGATTGTGATGATTAGAAGTAAAAGTGTCGGTGATAAGGTGAAGATTAAATACAAGCGTAATAGTTTGACCAAGGAAGTTACCGTAACTCTTGCGGCTTCGAAGGAGTAGTACTTATGTTTAATATTGGTGGCGGTGAGATTCTTGCTCTACTTGTAATTGGCATGATTTTGATCGGACCAGATCGTCTACCAAATATGGCTGCAGATGCTGCAAGACTATTAATTAAATTAAAAAATATGGCACAAACTGTGACTAATGAAATAAAAGATAATTTAGGACCCGGTTATGAGGATTTGCAGGTAAAGGACTTACATCCAAAGGCATTAATTAAGAAACATATTGGCGATGTAATTGATAAATCAGACCTTGATATGAAACCAAAACCAAGAATTGATCCAGAGATCCTATGAGTACTGTTGAAGCAATAAATAAGGCCCTAGAAAAAGTTATAGATCCAGAGCTTCATAAACCACTTCCTGAGTTAGGGATGGTGGAATCGGTTAACTTCACCGATGGGAAAGCAAGTATTGGGATTTTATTAACAATAGTTGGTTGTCCAATGAAAGATCGATTAAAAAGTGATATCTCAAATGCGTTAAGTGATATCTCAGAGATTAAATCAGTGGAGATTATTTTTGGAGTAATGAGTGAAGAGCAAAGAAATAATGTTAAGAAAATCATTCGTGGGGGTAGGGAAAAATTCATCCCATTTGCTCAGCCAGAGTCTCTAACTAGAGTATTAGGAATCGCATCTGGAAAAGGTGGGGTCGGTAAATCTTCGATCACAGTTAATTTGGCAGTTGCAGCAGCAGCCCGAGGCTTAAAAGTAGGAATTTTAGATGCTGATGTTTACGGGCATTCAATTCCGCGATTGATGGGAATTTTAGATAAACGTCCAACTGCGATTGATCAGACCTTTATTCCAGTAGAAAACTACGGAGTCAAAGTTGTTTCAATGGAGATGTTCAAGCCAGAAAGATCAGATCCAGTTGCTTATCGTGGTCCGCTATTACACCGAGTGCTTGAACAATTATTAAGTGATGCATTCTGGGGAGATTTAGATCTTCTATTATTAGATTTACCACCAGGAACTGGTGATATCGCAATTTCACTTGGTCAACTTATTCCAGGCTCAGAAATAATTGTTGTAACAACTCCGCAAATAGCAGCTGCAGAGGTAGCAGAGCGCGCTGGCAGAATTGCCCATCAAATTAAGCAACCAGTTATTGGTGTAATTGAAAATATGTCAGAAACTATTTCTCCAACAACCGGAGATAAGATTTCGATATTTGGTAGCGGTGGCGGTGAAGAAACTGCCAGAAGGCTAAGTGAATTAGTTGGCGCCGATGTTCCACTATTAGCAAAAGTTGCCTTTGATACAAATATTCGAGAGGGAGGCGATGCTGGAAATCCACTAGTTTTGAGTAATCAAAAATTTATGGATGTATTTGATGGCATTCTTGATCAAATAATTGTTAGACCAAAATCTTTATTGGGCGTAAGGCTCAACGTAAATACCTAAGACTTTTTGTTTAGCTTCTTAACTATTTCTTCAATTGCATCAGTTATCTCACTGTGCAGGTAGTCTCTGGTAGTTACTTCACCAATTGCACTTCGCAAGCTAGCTAACTCGCGCGTTAGATACTCAGTATCTGCCAAATTACGTTCTTCTCGCTCACGGTCTTCATTACCCTGGACACGATCTCGATCTGCTTGCCGATTTTGCGCTAACAGAATTAATGGCGCAGCGTATGAAGCCTGCAGCGAAAGTAAAAGCGTCAGAAAAATAAATGGATAGCTATCAAACCTTAAATCACTTGGTGCAAGTGAGTTCCAAACTAACCAGAAAATTACAAAACCAGTCATAAAGACTAAGAAACGAGCGGTGCCTAAGAATCTTGCAAATCTCTCTGACCAGCGACCAAATGCTTCAGGATCATATGAAGGCTTTAAAGTTCTGCGCGCCTCACGAGGATACTCAAGTGAATTTTTATTAATTTTCTTAGCCATGATTAGTTTGACTCACTTTCTCGCTTTAATGACTCTACCTTGCGCCAATTCTCAGGAAGTAAATGATCAAGCACGTCATCAACGGTAACAGCCCCTAGTAGGCGCTCATTTGAATCGACAATAGGAACTGCCAATAAGTTATAGCTAGCAAGGTATGAAGAAACCTCACTCAAAGTTGCCTCTGGAGCAAGAGGTGCAATATCGGAATCTAAAATTCCTCCCAACAAAGTTGCAGGTGGTTCGCGTAATAATCTTTGAATGTGAACAACACCTAATAATCTGCCAGTTGGAGTTTCAGTTGGTTGTCTGCAGATAAAAACTTGTGAGGCAAGACCGGGTGCTACTTCAGATAATCTAATTCGAGCTAGAGCTTCGGCCACAGTTGCATCTGCAGTTAAAACAATTGGCTCAGTCGTCATCATTCCGCCAGCCGAGTAATCCTCATAACCCATTAACCGCTGAACGCCTTCAGCATCTTCTGGTTCCATTAATGCAAGCAGTGCTTGTGCTTTTTCTTTACCAACTTCACGAAGTAAATCAGCAGCATCATCTGGATCCATCTCTTCCAAAACATCTGCAGCTCGCTCACCCTCAAGTTCAGCAAGTAATTCAACGCGAGAGGTTTCATCCATCTCTTCAAGAACATCGGCTAGTCGCTCATCATTTAATGCTCGAGCAATTTCAACCTTGCGCTTAATATTTAAATCATGAAGCACGGCGGCTAAGTCTGCTGCACGTAGATTTGCTAGTGTGCCAAGCAAATTACTGACGCCTTGGTGAGTTTCAGGAATATGAATTCCAGAAATTTCTGACCAGGAAACAGTTGATGAAGCACCGCGTTTTCTAAAACCAGAACCACGTTTCATAACGTGAACGCGCTCAATAAACCAATCACCTGTTTTCGAAATCTCCATAGCCACATCTTCAACAGTTACTTTTTCTTCAGTCTCAATTAATATTACTGATCGATCTAACATTTCAGAAAGCACAGTTATTTCATTAGTTCTTGGTTCAAACCGACGCATATTAAGTAAACCAGTAATAATTACATGACCATTATCAATTGAAGTTACCCGCGTGATTGGAATGAAAATTCTTTTTCTTGGTGGTACTTCAATGATGAAGCCAAGAATTCTTGGCGGTTGATTGTTAGTACGCAGGGTTGCGA
>Ga0209401_1002294_pt1 | contig 12456 bp, 13 predicted proteins | sample M_140807_MF_Meta_FD_187318 | JGI IMG/M metagenome (GOLD analysis project Ga0209401, IMG submission 187318) | Freshwater microbial communities from Lake Montjoie, Canada to study carbon cycling - M_140807_MF_MetaG (SPAdes) (version 2) | ecosystem: Environmental > Aquatic > Freshwater > Lake...
AAACAATAGATATTCTTATTAAAAATAATGATAAAATAAGAACTATTATTCTAATGAAGGGCAAAACTTATCAACATGAATTAGAAGATGCTAAAAAAAAATATACTTTTGATCTAGAAAAATTTAGAAGCATTACATCTGATGAATCATATATTATTAAAATTAGTAATATTAAGCATAGTACAACTTGAAGTTGTAAATGCCTAGGATAATTTCTGTTATAAATCAAAAGGGTGGAGTTGGCAAAACTACTACGGCAATTAATTTAGCTGCAGGCCTAGCTCTTAAAAATTATAAAGTTTTACTTATCGATCTTGATCCCCAAGGGAATGCATCAACTGGAGTTGGGATTAGTCAAAGCGAAAGAGAAAAATCAATTTATGATTTGCTTATAAAGAAAGATTCTTTTTTTGAATGTATAAAAAAAACTAAGATAGAAAACTTGAGCATCATACCAGCAAATGCAGACTTATCAGGACTCGAAACTGAGGTTGCGAATAATTCCCAAAAAGCCTTTTTATTAAAAAATATTATTGATGACCCAATAAATAATTTAGAAAAAGAGAAATTTTCATACATTATAATTGACTGCCCTCCATCTCTTAGTCTTCTTACAATTATGTCTTTAGTTATTTCTCATTCATTAGTTGTTCCATTACAAACAGAGTTTTTTGCTTTGGAAGGGTTAAGTCAGCTAGTCAAAACAATTGATCGCATAAAAATTAATTTAAATCCTAATTTAGAAATACAAGGCATAGTTCTGACTATGTATGATAAACGAAATAAGCTTTGTGCCGATGTTGAAAAAGAAGGAAGAAATTTTTTTGGTAATAAGGTCTATAATACAAACATACCTCGCAATGTAAGAATTTCCGAAGCCCCTTCATTTGGAATGCCAGTGATTTTGTACGATAAAAATTGTTCGGGTTCTTTAGCTTATAATCAATTTGTTGATGAGTTTTTAATTAGAGAAAATTTGGAAGAAAAGAAAGTTGCATAAATGATTGGAAATAAATTTAAAGGTTTAGGAAAAGGTTTGTCAGCACTAATGGGGGATATTCCTTCGGAAAATATTCAAACAAAGAGTTCATCAGAAAAAATTCCTATACATTTTGTATATGCTAACCCCTCACAGCCAAGAAAAAATTTTAATCAAGAATTACTTAATGAGCTTTCAGATTCAATTAAAGAACAGGGAATTATTCAACCGATATTAGTTAGAAAAAAATCAGAAGATAAATTTGAAATTATTGCCGGAGAAAGAAGATGGAGAGCAGCTCAACTTGCAAAAATTCATGAAGTCCCCGCTATCATTTTAAATGTTGATGATAAGAAATCTTTAGAATTTGCAATATTAGAAAATATTCAAAGATCAGATTTAAATGGAATAGAAGAAGCCTTGGGCTATGAGAACTTAGTAAAAAAATTTGGATATTCTCAAGAAACATTATCGAAAATTTTAGGAAAAAGCAGAAGTCACATTGCTAATACACTCAGACTTGCAGGTTTGCCTGAAGAAATAAAAAAAATGATCTCTGATGGATTGTTAACCGCTGGACACGCAAGGTGTCTAGTAAATATTCCAGACAATATAAAACTTGCAAAAATAATCGTTAATAAAAATCTTTCTGTAAGACAAGCTGAATTTTTAGTAAAAAAAGAGCAAGTTTTTCCTAGTTCAAAAAAAATCAGAACTAATAGCAAAGATATAAATATAAAATCTTTAGAAAGTGATCTCGAACTATTGATGGGAATAAAAGTAGATATTAAAAATAAGAAGAGTAATTCAGGTGAGATTAAATTTTCTTACAAAAATCTTGAACAATTAAATAAAATTATTAATGTTCTTAAAGGCTATTTTAGATAAGTTTTGAGTTAAGAAATAATAAAATTGGGTATCTTGACTTAGGTCGTTTCTTTTAAATTCAGTCTCAATAACATTTAAATTACTAAGAAATTTTTCAAGATTATTAGTACTCCAAATTTTTAAGATATTTTTTATTCTATCCTTATCTTTCCAAAAAATAGTAGGCTTATATCTTTCGATTCTCTCATCTATTGAGAGATTTTTATTATTTTTCTGGATATCGAGAATTTTGATTATGAATGATCTAAGAGTAATAATTATCTCTATAAAGTTTTTTTCATAATTAGACATATTAGATATAAATTCATTAATATTTTTTTCATTTTTAGATAATAGAATATCAATAATCTCATCATTTTTTTTTAAGTCCACATCAGTACAAATTTCATCAATAACTTGATCTGAAACTTGATCTGAAATTTTTTTTGAGTTTTTATATAGATTTATTTTTTCTATTACCTCTTTAATTCTGGATCTTTTTAATGACGAGGAGTTAATAATAATTTCTATTTGTTTCTCGTGTAATTGAATTTTATTTATTTGCAATTGTTGCGTGAGGAATCTTGTTATATCAAGCTTCGATTCTTGATAACAAGGAATGCAGACTGCTAATTTGTCATATTCACCAAATTGTCTTAGTTTAGAATTTTTTAAAAGTATCTCAGAATTAACAATAATTGTATTTTCATCAATACTATTTTTTATTTTGTTAAGAGTTTCTAGAATTTTATCAGAACAATTTTTGATCACCAAAATATTTTTATTATCATCAAATAGTGAGCCATTAAGGTAATAATTAATAATATTTTGTGGATCTTTAATTATATCTTCCTCAAAAACTTTTTTTTGAATTTTTTTTTCATCGTTGAATTTAATAACGATTTGTTCATTAAGATCTTTAATTAGATCTTGATTCTCTCCATATAAAAGAATTATTTTTCCTTTAAAAAAATCTTTTTTTTTAATATTTAATTCTTGTGACTTAAGCAGCATCCCAATTAATTTAATGAGACTTTAGATTTAAATAAAATATTTTGTATGATGCTATCTAATAATAATTTTTTTTCGTTATTTTTTACTAAAACGTTATTTGGGATATTATCAGTTACAGCAACTCTTTTATCCTTTGTTATTGCATCTTGATAAATAACTATGCCATTTTTGTCTTGGAACTGATAGCTCACAGTTAATTTAATCATTTCTTCTGTAGCTATACCTCTAGAGTCAACAAGAGAACTCTCTGTTGCATCATAAATTTGAGCTTTAAAAGTATAAGCATTTAAATTTTTTTCATCCTTTTTAAAATTTAACTTTCTTTCTAAATCAAAGGCTAAATTTTTATCGCCAATAATTTCTGTTTTTGAAATTATAATTTCTTTGGGACTGCCAACATAAATTGGTGAAAATCCACAATGATTTAGTAAAATTGTTATAAAGATAGCGAAAAAAATTTTATTCATTATTTGTTACAATATTTAATAATTTATTTTTAATAAAAATTTTTTTAGTTATAATTTTCTTATCTAATATAACTTGAATATTTTTAATTGCTAATGATTTACTCAAGATACTTGCTTCATTTTCATTATTAGACGCGTTAATAATTGCTCTTTTTTTTCCATTAATTTGTATAACGATGTCAAAATTTTCTTTATGTAATAAAGTTTCATCTATTTTTGGCCATTCTTGGAATGAAATATCTTGTTTTTCTGTAATTTTTTCCCAGCATTCATTTGCAATATAGGGAATAAATGCCGATATAATAATGAGGTATTTTTTGTATATATTTATAATTTCTTCTTTATTTGCAATTTTTTTTTCAATCTCTTCATTAAGATTGTTTAAAAACACATAAAGTTTAGCCACCGCAACGTTGATATGAAATTTTTCTATACAATCAGTAATTTCTTTTATTAAAAGATTAGTATTTTTTATTAATTTATTATTAATTTCTTCCTTATTTTTATTTTCATATATTTTAATCTTTTCACAAGTACTCCAAATTTTTTGAATGTATTTAAATGCACCTTGAATACCGTTGTCACTCCATTGAATATCTTTATCAGGCGGACTATCTGATAAAATAAACCATCTTACAGCATCTGATCCATAGAGTTTAATAATATCATCAGGATCGATAATATTTTTCTTTGATTTAGACATAGCTTGGCTATCACCTCTAAGAACCTCTTCATTATTTTTTAATAAAAATGAGTTATTTTTTTCAATAACATCTTTTGGGAAAACCCATTTTCCTGTTTTGGTCTTAAAAGTTGGATGGCAAACCATTCCTTGGGTAAAGAGATTTTCAAATGGTTCAGCAAATTTGAATTTATATTCATCTTGTAATGCCAAAGTAAAAAATCTTGAATATAGAAGATGAAGAATAGCATGCTCAACGCCACCAATGTACTGATCTACTGGCATCCAATAATTAATTTTCTCAATATCAAAGGGTTTACTTTCTTCTTGGGGTGAGCAAAAACGTAAAAAATACCAAGAAGAATCTACAAATGTATCAAGAGTGTCAGTTTCGCGAATTGCTTTCATTCCAGTTTCAGGGCATTTTGTGTATTTCCAAGTAGGATGGTTTTCTAGTGGGTTTCCAGGTTTGTTAAAATCAATATCCTTTGGAAGAGTTATAGGAAGATCTTTTTCTGGAACTAATACAATCTTTCCATCTTCTCGGTACATAACAGGAATCGGACAACCCCAATATCTTTGTCTTGATATTCCCCAATCTTTAAGACGGTAAATAATTTTGGAATTTCCAATATTATACTCAATTAATTTTTCGATAATTTTTTTTTTTGCTTCTTGAGTTGATAAATCATTAAGAAAATCTGAATTAATATTATAGCCTTCTTCGGTATAGGCTTCATTTTTAATATTAATTATTTGAGATTTTTTAGAACTTACGACAGGAATTATTTCTAGCTTATATTTTTTTGCAAAATCTAAATCTCTCTGATCATGAGCTGGACAGCCAAAAATTGCTCCTGATCCATAATCCATAAGAATGAAATTTGCTACATAAATTGGTAATTTTTTATTTAGAAAAGGATGAAATGCAAAAAAAGGAGTTTTAAATCCCATTTTTTCATTTGTAGACAAAGATGATTCGGTTCCTATGTTTTTTAAGGCAAGATCTTTAAAATTTTTAAACTCTTTATCATTTTTAAAATATTCAGTGAAAGGATGATCGGGGGCAATCGCAATAAATGAGGCGCCAAATATTGTATCTGCCCTTGTCGTAAAAATTTTTATTTTTATATCTTTATAATCCGTAACAAAATTAATTTCACACCCCTCGGATCTTCCAATCCAATTTTTTTGCATTAATTTAACTTTATCAGGCCATCCTTTTAAATTTTCCAAAGATTCAAGAAGTTTCTCTGAATATTTTGTAATGTTAAAAAACCATTGGCTTAATTTTTTTTTTTCAATAATGGCTCCAGATCGCCAACCTTTACCATCTATTACTTGTTCATTCGCAAGAACTGTATTGTCTATAGGATCCCAATTAATATAACTTTCTTTTTTGTACGCTAATCCTTTCTTAAAAAAATATAAGAATAAAGCTTGCTGTTGCTTATAATAATTTTCATCACAAGTAGAAATTTCTTTATCCCAATCAATAGAAAGCCCTAAACGTTTTAGTTGAGACTTCATAGTTGTAATATTTTTTGACGTCCAATCTTTAGGATGTAGGTTATTTTGTATCGCGGCATTTTCTGCTGGTAATCCGAAAGCATCCCAACCCATAGGATGTAAAACATTATAGCCATTTAACCTTTTAAAATTTGCTATTACATCTCCAAGTGTATAATTCCTTACATGTCCCATATGAATATTTCCAGAGGGATAAGGAAACATCTCTAAACAGTAGAATTTTTTTTTATATGTATTTTGCGTTTTAAATATTTTTTGCTCTTCAAAATAATTTTGCCATTTTTTCTCAACGAAAATTGGATTATATTTTTCCATTAATAATGGATATTATTTATTTTTTTTCTTTGGATTCTGCGATTTTAATTTTTCTTGCGTTATCCATAATGTTTTCTTTAATAGCTTCTGTAAAACTTTTATCCATTTTATCAATTGTACAATCTTCAGACGTCACGCATGTTTTTTTATGAGCAATAACGTTTATTGAATCAGATCTTATCTCGTTGCTTAAAAAATTTATAAATATTTTAATTTTTTGTTTTGAATTTATATCTTCTGAATACCAGTCCGTAACAATAACTCCGCCCGAATAGTCAACGTTATTGATGGGCATAAAAGTAATCGTTTTTAATGCTCCTCTCCATAAAGGATTTGATGTTGCAAAATCAAATGTATTGTTCCCCTTGTCTTTGGTTATGTTTCCAAATAGAGAACCCTCATATTTTGCAGCCTTTTCTCTAACATTTGTTTGGGTTAAAATTTCCTCTCCCGTCACAGGATCTTTTTTAGCCGAACAGCTCACCAATATTGAAAATGTTGATATCAAAGCTATTGATTTGAGAAAATCATTAAAATTAAACATAATTAGTCAAAATATCTTATAAAACCTTATGAAAAAACATTAATTTTTAACGATAGTCCTATAGAGTTTTCTATCTGTAATATGTTGCTTTTTTGCAACTAATTATAACTATTAATAATGAAATTCAATAAAATTAACAAAGTAATATAGCGAATATATTATAACTCCAGCTAATTGTTTGTAAATTAACAAACAATCTAACAATAAAACAAAAAGGACAAAAATGAAAAAAACTCTATTAACATCAACAGCTATTGCTGGATCTTTGATGTTATTAAGCGTTAGTTCCGCATTGTCACAAACGACTGTAAGTGGAAATTTAAATCTATCTTACAAAGCGATTGGAAACAAAGGAACTGTCGCACAAAAGATTAACTCAACTGAATTTTTTGGAAAAGAAATTCAAATTAATCTTGCTAACAAAGGCACATTAAATAATGGTTTAGGTTATGCTGCTGGTTTTTCAATTGAGCACGACGGTTCTCAAATGGCATCACAAGCATCAACAACTTCTGCAACAACTGACGCTTTAGGCGTGATGTCAGAAAACGTTTACATTGATTTAATTGCTGGAAATACTACTTTTTCAATAAGTGCAGATCACGTTCAGAATCCTGATCATGAAATGACAAACCTAGTTGGAATCGTTGATATCGATGATATCGCTAGCGGAATTCAGAATAAAGCTACTTCATATTCAGCTAAAGCAAACTCAGCTTATGAATCATTCGGTATTGCTCTTATTCAGAAAACTGCAGTTGGAGATTTCAGTATTGGATATAGACCAGATGCAACAACTGGTTTAGCAGCAGCAGACGACGGTGCTGTTGGAACTACTGTTAACTCTTTCAGCAAAGCTGAAGGTCAGTATGAAATTGGTTACAGAGGAAGTCCTGTTAAAGGCTTAAATGTAAGCGCTTTCTATAACTCAGCTTCAACTGGTATAACTACTTCTTCAGCAGATAAAACTGGTTTAGCTTTAGGAGCATCCTACAATATGGGTGATTTCACAGCTGCTGTTTCTCAAAAGAACACAGACTCTCTAGGTACATCTAACGAAGATGTGTCTATCAGATCAAGACAGTATGGTTTAGCTTACGCTGTGAACACAAATATGTCAGTGGGCGTTAACTATGCAAAAACTGATAAGACAGCTACAACTGTAGATGAGAAACTTAAGCAAGTTTCAGTAGGTTATAATTTAGGACCTATCATGACAGGAGTATCTTACGTTAAAGCTACAAACATCGGTAACAATGCTGACAACGAAGGTAATGCAGCATTTGTATGGATGGGAACTAAGTTTTAATTTTAGTTAATATTTATAATATTAAATAAGATTTAAAAACCCGCTTACTAGAAATAGTAGGCGGGTTTTTTATTTTTAAGGTTATCATTTATCATTGAAATAAATGCAACACAGCTACTTTTTGTCATTTTAATCTTTTTTAGGTTATTTAAGTTGACCCCACCAAGAGCGCAGATTTTAGTATTCCAATCCAAAGTTATTAAATTAAATTTAACAATTCCTAATATTTTATTTAAAGTATATTTATAATTATAAAATATTGGAGATAGCATAATAGTTTCGCAAAGTTGTTTTCTTTTTAAAAAAAACTCAAATCTATTATGGGCGAGACCTATTATTTTAAAATTTTTTTTAGTTGCAAGTTTTAGGATTTTTTTATTTTTATTTGATAAAAATATTCCATTACAGTTATATTTTATAGCTAGTTTGTAGCTATCTGATACAAAAAACTGAATTTTATTTATTTTACAATAATTTCTTAATACTGTTAGTTTGGTTTCATTTATTATATTGTTTTGTTGTTTATAAATAATACACAAAGATTCAAAATTTTTAATATTTTTTGTTATAATTTCATCTAAATTGTCTGTAAAAAAATAGAATTTAATATCATTATTAATAAACATTATATGGAAGTTATACAAAATTTTTTAAGGATAAAAAATCAGATTTCAGTCTTAAATTCTAAGACTAAATTAATTGCCGTAAGCAAAGGACAAGACGTAGATAAAATAAAATTACTTATTAATTCTGGACATTTGGACTTTGGCGAGAATAAAGTGCAAGAGGCTCTTTTTAAATGGACAGATATAACGAATAGCAACAAGAACATTAATCTTCATTTAATAGGTGGCTTGCAATCTAATAAAGCAAAGGATGCTTTTAAGATTTTTAATTATATTCATTCTTTAGATAGTGAAAAATTAGCTAGAATTTTTTCTGATTTAGAAAAAAATGATTTAAAAAAAATTAAGTATTTTGTACAAGTAAACATCGGTAATGAACATCAGAAAAATGGTATTAATGTTTCTCATGTTTTTAATTTTGTTCAATATTGTCAAAATGATCTAAAATTAAATATTTTAGGATTAATGTGCCTACCACCAGTTAATGATTCTCCAGATTCATATTTTTTAAAGTTAAAAAAATTAAACGAGGATAGTTTCTTAAAAGATTTAAGCATGGGCATGTCTGATGATTTTGAAATAGCTATTAAATTAGGATCCACATATGTAAGAGTTGGAACGGCAATTTTTGGTAAAAGATCTAGCTAATTTTAATTTTTGTATTTTTTTTAATTTTAGAGATAATTTTAATTAAATGTTCCTTTTTTAGAGCTATGCACCCTTTTGTTTTTTGGTATTTATTTTTTGCTACATGTAAAAAAATGGCGCTACCTTTGTTCTTTATAATTGGATTTGTATTGTAGTCTAGAACCGCTATTAAATTATATAAATTGTCATTCCTATATAATCTTTCATGACCACATTTAGTTGGTAATTTGATTTGTCGGTTATAAAAATGACTACTAGGATCATCACACCATCCCATGTTTTTTTTAATTTTAATTTTTTTAATTAAAGTTTTAATTTTTTTAATCTTGTCAGGCCTATAATATATTTTTATAATCTTAAATATTCCTTTGGGAGTTATATTGTCTCCTTCTTTTATCTTTTCGCTAACTCCTGCTTTTCCTAAAGCACAACGGTATTTAAGGTTTTTATATTTTAAATATCCAGTTTTTTTTACAATAATCATACTAAATGTATTATATATTCATTTATGAACAATATTCATCTTCATATTATTGGATCAAAATCTTTTTCCGCTTTATTAAATGAGCTAGATCTTAACTACACAATTACTTCTGATATTAATTTTAAATATAACCACAAAGATTTATTAATTAGAATTGTTTCCATTGAAAAATTAAAATTAATAGAAATTAAAAAATATTTTACTGAAAATGTTCCAACTATTTTTTTATTAAATAACCGGGACTTTTTATTAAAAAATAAATTAAGATTGTTAGAATTTCATGTATCTCTGTTTACTCCTATAGAGGTTTTGTCTTTTAGAGAAATATTAAACATTTTAGTCACTAAGTATAATTTTTTTAAAAAATCTAAAATTATTATTAATGGTTATGAAATAGACTCCAATCAAAGAATTATTTTAAAAAACGGGATTAAAACTAAGCTTACAGAAAAAGAATTAGAACTAATTTTAGCATTAAATCAAAACGAAGGATCGGAAAAATCTTTTTTAATAAACAATGTATGGAAACGTAGTTCGGATTTAGAAAGCCACGCTTTCGAAACGCACTTGCATAGACTAAGAAAAAAAATAAACAAATTTTTTAAAGATAAAAAATTTATTATTGAAAAAAATTCTTTGTATTATTTGTCTAAGTAGTTGTTTATCATTCTAGCCTCGCACCAATTTTTTGAATAATTTTTGATGCAGTAATTGATCCGATTGTTAAACACTTTTTAATATCAGATTTATCCAAATATTCTTTTAAAAATCCAGCAGCGAATAAATCACCAGCTCCAGTTAAATCTAAAACATTACCAACTTTAATGCTATTACAACTAATAACTTCATTATTCATAACAGCTAAGCTCCCCTTATCGCTTCTTGTAATGACTATTAATTTTTCAAATTCTTTTAACTGATTTATAGAATCTAATAGATTTTTTTTACCTGTTAATTCATTTATTTCATTCTCATTTCCTATTAAGATATTTAAATCATTTCTAAGTAAGTTATAAAAATCTTGCTTATGTCTGGTAACACAAAAAATATCTGAAAGACTCATTGCAATATTAATCTTATTTTGTTTTGCTACATTTATTGTGTGTTTAAACATTTGTTCGCTATCTCCCTTATCCCAAAGATATCCTTCTAAAAAAATTAATTCATGATCTAAAATACTATTTTTAGAAATGTCATTAGCTGAAAGATGTGATGAAATGCCAAGATAAGTGCACATCGTTCTTTCCGAATCTGGCGTAATTAGAATAATAGATGCACCTGTCGGCAAAGATTCATTTTTTTTAATGTAAGAAAAATTTACATTTATATCTTCTAGGCTTTTTTTATATAAATCTCCAAATTTATCAGAGTTAACTTTGCCGATAAATGAAGGGCTTCCTTTTAGGTGAGCAATACCTGCCATGGTATTTGCAACAGAACCACCGGCTACAACCTTTTCAATTTTAATATTTTTTTTGAGATTTTCAAACTCAGATTTATTTATGAGCTTCATAGAACCTTTAACAAAATTATTTTTTATTAAAAATTCATCATCTACTTTCGCAAGAACATCAACAATGGCATTACCTATTCCTAATATTTTTTTATTCATATTTTTCTTTGTATAGACAAATTTTATTAATCACACATGTTTTGCATAAAGGCTTTCTAGCTTTACAGACATATCTTCCGTGCAAAAGTACTAAATGATGAGCTTTTTTTATATATTGTTTAGGTAATATTTTTAATAGTTGAGCCTCAACTTTTCCAGGATTTTTACCATTGGAAAGACCAGTTCTATTAGCGACTCTAAAGACATGAGTATCTACTGCTATAGTTGCTGCATTAAATGCAGCATTTAAAACTACATTAGCAGTTTTTCTACCAACACCTGGCAAAGATATTAAATCTTCAAACTTATTTGGGACTTTACTTTTGTATTTCTCTAATAAAATTTTTGACAAGAAGTATATATTTTTAGCCTTATTATTAAAAAGTCCTATGCTTTTAATAAGATTTCTTATTTTATTAATTCCTAAATTTACAAAATGCTTTGGCGTGTAGTATTTTTTATATATATTTTTAGTGACATTGTTTACATTTACATCAGTACATTGAGCTGAGAGCACCACAGAAGTTAGCAAGGTAAATCTATTTCTATATTTTAAAGATGTTTTGGGATTTTTTATTGATTTATCCAGCAGTTTAATTAGATTTAAAGCTTTGTTCTGGTTTAGAAGCATTAAGAATTTTTAATGACGGTTTATTTTAAACCGAGCATATCTTGCATATTAAATAAACCTCTATTTTTTTTGTTTATCCATACGGCGGCATTTAATGCTCCATCGGCAAAAAGATCTCTTGAAAAGGCTGTGTGCTTTAATTCTATGTTTTCTATTTTGTTATTAAAATCTACAGAATGTTTGCCTATAGTATTGCCTTTTCTTGTAATAAAAAAATTAATTTTATTTTTTTGCAAGCTTCCAGACTTGTTTAGAAAAATTTTTCCTTTGATAGACTTTAGATTTTTATTTTTACCTTTTGATACTGCATTTGCTAACATTAAAGCTGTTCCAGAGGGGTAATCGATCTTTCGTTTATGGTGGTTATCATTAATTCTAATTTGATAGTTTTCAGGTATCTTTTTTGAAAAAATACTAACAATATATTCTAGAAGATTAATGCCCAAACTCATGTTGCCAGATTTAAAAATAGCAATTTTTTTTGAATAATTTTTAATTAAATTATTTTGCTTCGAATTAAATCCTGTTGTTCCGATTATAATTTTTTTTTTAAATTTTTTTGCATAATTTAGCACTTCAAGAGAAGCTTTGGGTCGCGAAAAATCAATGATAACATCTGTTTTTTTAAAAGCCTCTATATTATTTTTTTGTATTTTAATTCCATTTATAGTTTTTCCAGATTTTAGATCTGTTAAGCTAAATAATTTTAAATTTTTTTTTTTGGAGATTCTTTTAATAAGAATTTTGC
>Ga0209401_1002295_pt1 | contig 12454 bp, 13 predicted proteins | sample M_140807_MF_Meta_FD_187318 | JGI IMG/M metagenome (GOLD analysis project Ga0209401, IMG submission 187318) | Freshwater microbial communities from Lake Montjoie, Canada to study carbon cycling - M_140807_MF_MetaG (SPAdes) (version 2) | ecosystem: Environmental > Aquatic > Freshwater > Lake...
CCGTTGTCAGCGTAAACGTCTAGGTCAAAGGCGTACAGATTACCGTTCTCATAATCGCCAACAACAACTTCGCTGTTGTACGTCATCTGGCAGTTGCTGCGATGCCGTGTAAAGCTACCGTTGTCAAAGCCAGCCCGCTCATGCCACGCCTGAGTTGATACGTCGTACACCCAAGTGGCGTTGGCCGATGGGAACGTCAAAACGTAAAAAGAGTGGCCTTCCTGCTGGTAGGTATAGGCAATTGCATCGCTGATGTTGCCGTACTGAGCAATCGCGTATTCAATCGCGTGGGTGCTGATCCGCTGACCTGAATAGCCTTGCGAGCGGTAAACGATGCCCTGACCGCGAGCGTCAGCACCAAGCCAGAACAAACCGTTGTCTAGTTTGGCTACCGAAAATGTTGCAGCGCAACCAATCTCGTTATACGCGCCTTGGATGCGTTGCAGCGGGAAGTCTGCGTTGCCAGCGTCGTAGTAAACCTCAACCGAGTTAGTCCCAAACAACCACGCTTCGCGGTGGTCAACGATCATGCTAACTAGATTGTCCGGGCTACCTTCAGCGCTGGCAAAATCCAGCGGGTCAATTGAAGTGCCATCCAGCAGGGTGGTTACCCAGACCTTTTGGCTGTTGGGTTCAATGAAAACAAAGTACCCGTCGAGATAACCAACGGTCAAAGCGCCGGGGAAGTCTGGGTCTGTGATTGGACCAAACGCGCCCGTGCTGTTGTTGTAGATGTAGCTCGGCCCACCGCAAGCGATAAACAACTGTGTGCCGTTGTCCACCATGCTAACGGGGCCTGTGCCCGACACCGTGCCGATCACTACCGGCGTTCCAAACCCTGCCATTGAGTAGAGTTTGTCACCGCTAACAATGTAAGCAACGCCACCATACGTCCATAGTCCCCGAACGGGACCATCACCAGCGGTGGTCAGCAACCGCAGTCCTGGCGCTCTGTTTAGAAACGCTGGTTCTTTACCGGCTTCGGGAACAATCTCAGGAAAAATATTGACCATTCTGTTGTCGGCAGCGTTAATGCTCCGAGCAACATACGCCGATCCCAGAATCGGCGTTTTCATGCTTGCACCTTAGTAGTTTCCGCGTTAAACTTGATGGTCAACAAGGAGTGCAACATGGAATCCTCAAACCTGACCGCAGATGAACTGAGAACGATGCTTGCCTATGACAAAACCACGGGTATTTTTACATGGATCATCCGGCCTAGCAAAGCCATTCATGCTGGCGACATAGCAGGGAACACCAACAAATTTGGTTACGTTACGATAGGCGTCAAAAAGAAAGTTTATAAGGCGCACAGACTTGCTTGGTTTTATGCACATAACGTCTGGCCCAATGGTCTTATTGACCACATCAACGGGCGTAAGGACGACAATCGATTGTGCAATTTGCGAGTCGTTGCGGCTGATGGCAACTCGCAAAATGTTCGCAGACCCAATCGTCACAACAAATCTGGATTTCTCGGTGTGATTTGGTTTCAGAACAAATGGCGAGCCAACATTACAATCAACAGGAAAACCCGTTGGCTTGGGGATTATTTGACGCCCGAAGAAGCCCATCAAGCGTATCTGAATGCCAAACGCGAGCATCATGCGGCTTGTACTATTTAGTAGTTTCCGCATCAATAATTGCCGGCGTAGACGTTGAACCGCTGGCGCGTTGCAACAATTGCGTAAGGCATCGACATCACATCGTCAGGATTGTTGATGCGCTTGAGGTTGCGCTTGCTGGTCATGGCAATGCGCTTAACCTGCTCTGATGGTTCCACGCCAAACTCAGGCGCGATCTCCATCGCTAAGTTATATGTGAACGCCCGCAGGTATCCCGGTGGGAAAGCCAGCGTAGTCGCTAACGTAGCTGGTTGCGACAACTCCTCAACACTGATGAAGTGAAACTCCAACAAGCGCGTGGGCTTGGGGTAGATGTAGATGTCAATGTCGGGGTAGGTCATGTTTACGAACATGACCTGCGGATAGGTAGACGTTACGGTCTTGACCGCAATCCCGTCGTACTGCTGCTGGTTGATCAGCTTGATGCCGTAAGACACGTTGGTCTGCGGGTCGCGGAAATACGTCGCGTCATCAACTAGGATCGGGCGAACAGCGGTTCCGTTTAGACGCACCAAAGATCCTGATGGACCGAGCGTAGCGTTAATTGCACCGACAGGCCAATTAACAATCTGATCTATGGTTGAAAACACCGACAACCTCTCGGTGTTCCACGAATCAATCATCTGATTCATTGCCATCAATGAATCTTGCATCACCGAAGCCGATGACGTCTCACCTTCTGCTAGGACACCCAACAGTCGCAGGGCGCGGTTGATCTGCTCACCAGCCGAATATGTTGCCATCGTAAACCTCGTAGGTGGGGCCGAAGCCCCGCCGTTTAGCTTGCGCCGTGAATGATGCAGAAGTTAATTACAACCGCTTCAGAGTATGAAGTCCCGCTCAAATTACGCAACGTAATTGAAGCAGAACCAGCAGACATATTAGAAACGTAAGAAGTGTACGCACCAGCGGTACTGCCAGTAGTAACACTAGAGATACAGACAGTAATTACATCATTGGTGGAAATCAAACTGTTGTTTAACGTAAACGAAACCGCAGTAGATCCAGCCAAAGCCGCATTGTTCATTGTGATGCGACCAGCAGACTTGTTCAACGTGACTGCCGTTGATTTGTCGGTTGCTTGCGTCACAGTACCTTGAGCAGCCGCGCTATAGCCAATCTCTTGGCTTGCGTAGCAGGTCGTGAATTCTGGGTCGCTATATGCGACTCCAACTGCTTGCGTATTAGGCATAGTAATTCCTTAAAAAAGGGGAGAGCTTGTGGCCCTCCCCTTAGACTTAGACGCGGTAAACGACGTAAGTCGCATCGCCTGTGCGACGGAACATAAACCGACCGCTAGACGTAACAGCAACTGCCACAAGAGCATTGCCGCCATCAGACACGCCAGTACCAACTGCCAGAGTTGCCGTGCCAGACGACGTACCAAGGTTTACCAACACGAGTTCAAACGTGCTGTTAACTTTGGCGCTGGTCACTAGAGCGTCTAGCGACGCTCCGGTGGGCAGCGTGTACGTCTGAGCAGCGGTAGCACCAGAACCAACCAACAGGACGCCAGAGGCGACTTGAGCGGCGGTCAGGGTTGCCGTAGCAGCAACAGACAGAGGAGCGGCTTGGTAGCCAATAATAACTTCATTCAGGTTGCCGTCACCGACTTGGTAACCACCTGCGCCATTAGGGAGAGCCATGATATTTCCTTAAAAAGAGGTTCAACCCCAGAGGCGGCAAGCCATCTGTGGACGGATCGTCGAGAAGCCATACAGAACGTCAATACGACATGGCAGACGGTCGTTATTGATGTCGTACTGGCGAACCACACGCAAGCTGATACCGTTGTGAACTGCGCGAGCAGCCATGTCAACACCCTGCGGCAGCAACAAGTCAGCCGTAGCAAACGTGATTGCGTCCTTGTGGTAGACCAAGTTCTGTGGGTACTGGGTTGATGCAGTTCCAACAAACGTGATAACCGCGCTGGTAGCTGGGAACGCATCAATGGTAGCCAAAGCATTTGCCGACGTGTAAAGCGCCGGAGAAATTGCCAAGGTCATTGCAGTACCGGAGGTCACGCTGTTGTCAGCGGTCACAACGAACTGTTGAAGCGAACCAGTTGACTCACGGGTCTGTGGGTTGACTGCGTACACGTTAGCGATGGTGAAAACGTCGCCTTGCTTAACCGTCTTGGTTCCGCTGGTGAACGTAATAGCGAGGGTCGACTGACCTTCAACAAACGTAGCACTTGAGGAAACAATTGGAGATGCAGGGAAGTTACCCGTGGTGTGCTGCTTGATCGACTGAGACATATTGATCTCGTCATAGCCCAACACGCCCGTACCCATCATGCCGTTCTTGAACTGCTTGCTGATGGTATCCGTTGGGTTGAACAGACCTTTCAAACCCTCAACCAAACCAGCGTTTGCAGCGGGGTTAACCGTTGCATAGCGTGGGTTCATAACAGCAGCGTTCTCGTTCAGTTTCTGTTGAGCTTGCAACAGAACCAACGAAGAAGCTGGAGTCGTTCCGGGTGTACCAACGGTGTTACCGATTGCTTTGTACGCATTGGCAACGTCAGCGTCAATGCTAGAGGCCAACTGCGAGATACGCGGCTTGAGAACGCGCTCTGCGAAGTCGTCCAACTGCATGGTCAATTCGGCAGAAGTGAAGTTCACGCCGATGTGCTTCTGGGTTGAAACGGTCAGGGTGGTGAACTGCTCGTTGTCGTCCTGAACTTGCAGGGCAGCACCGTCAGTAACCAGAGCGCGGTCGGGCAGACGAATACGCAGGGTCGAACCGATCTTAGCGCCTTCAACAGCGAAAGAATCGTCGTACTGGCGGTTGACGTTACGGGTAAGAACCAGATTGTTTTCCAAGATCTCTAGGGCTTTCCTAGTGATCATGTCAATCGTAAGAATGCTATTTGACATGGTAATTCCTAAAAAGAGTTAGCGATTCTGAGCTTGCCATTTCTTGATCTGACGCTGCCGTTCTGCTTCAATCCATTCCGAAGTAGTCATGCTCTTGGTCGACCGAGGATCGGTCGTATCATAACTAGGATTGCCAGCGGTTCTTGCAGTTACAGGTGAAATGGGTGCGGGCGCGGACGTAGTACGTTTGACCGGAACATCGTTAGCTATTTTAGCTTCAATGCGTCCAATCTCTTTTGCTTGCAAGATCGGGCTAAGACGGGAAATACGATCTGTCTCTTTTGGATTGGACCCGAGGTAGTAAGCTACATCAGGGCCAGCATCAGAGGCTTGAATCGCTTGCGCCATCACGGTCGTGATCTTGAGAGTCGGGTTATACGCGACTTGTTCAAAGTCATCGTACTTGGTCCGAGCCTCTTCTTCACGCTCGTGATATGCCTCAAGAATCTCCGTCTGTTGGCGATGCTGTTCGCGCTGCTCGATTAGCTTGATTGCCTTGGCTTCTGCATACGCATCAACCGAATCAAACTGATCTACAGGCGGGACATCAACGGTAACGGGCGGTGGTGCTTGACGCTCACGCTCCCACTTTCGCTGTTCTCTTGCTAGACGTTTTTGGATTGCTGCATCAAGCTCTTCTTGCGAAAAGGTCTTGGGCGCAACTTCCGGCGTATCTACAGGTTCTGGAGTCGCCGTGACATCCAGTTCCGGCGCGGGCGCTACTTCCGCTTCAATCGCTACTTCTTCGGTCATTTTGAATCCTGAGATTCCCCGGTGATCCGCGCCGGTACGGTTATCTTACATTATTGAGCCAAGACTGCAACTTGATTTTGGTACGCAGCTACAACTTCAGGAGTCCACGCAGCATTGCAGATCGCTTGCACGTTTGCAGGAACGCCGCTGATGTCTTGACCGGGAACCAGACTTGACCGATGGTAGGCTTTAGACAATTCCACGTTATCCTCAAGGATGCGCGTTGCTTCGCGGACTAGCACAACACCGTTTTCGGTGACGGTGATTTGGTCAACAACGGTTGATTTGGTAAGAGACATGACAATTCCTTTAAACACTATAATTAAAATTAACTGCTACATAAGTTCCGCTTCCACCCGGAAACGTGCCATTATATGAAAGAACGTACAACATCGTTGAAGACGCTCCGTTCCCAATTAAAGAAGTGTTAGTTGCTACGTTTACACCATAAGCATAAACTTGTGTTGAAGTTGCTATTGCAAACGGTAGGTTAGAAATGCTATAGGAACCAGAAGCCGTTCCCGCGTTTGAGATATTGGCGAATACAGCACAAAATACTTGCTTTCCAATTTTTACATAAGAACCAGATGCTGAGTAAGTTGTTACTGTCCCTGCATACGCGCCTATTGTTGGCGTCCAAGTGCCTTCTTCGTAGTCGGCCAGCAGTTCACTTGTGCCGGTTCCCGGCGTGGCAGAAAAATCAATACCTTTTCCGCTTGTGCCGATAACAAGGTTTCCGAGAATCGTAAGATCGTCGGTTGTTTTGTTATAGGTTAGCCCTGAGTCGCCACCAAAAGTAGACCCGCCATCGTTAAATTGAACTTGGGTATCTGACCCTCCGGGCGACCCGCCGCTAACAGTTGTCCAACTCATAGCGCCAGCGGTCGTAGCGACAAGAGCTTGACCGTTAGCGGTTGGTTGTGCCGTGGGAAGCGTATAAGACTGAGTGCCAGCAGTTGCAGGAGCCGCGAGAGTGACCGTGCCGCTGGTTGAACCTCTGTGAACAGTTGACGAAAATGATCCTTGTGTAAACGTACCTGCTGCTGCTGCCGTCGCGCCAATTGCCGGAGGAGATGCAAGGTAAGTGCTAAAACCAGTACCGCTGACCGTTGAACTTGCTGCAAGCGTTGTGAATGATCCGGTGCTTGGGGTTGTTGCTCCAACCGTGCCGTTGTGAGGACCAGCCAATCCTGCTGCCGTCAGCGTTGTACCATTAAATGTCAAATTGGCAGAGCCGGCAAAAGCAGTTCCACCACTATTATATTGAACTTGCGTGTCAGAACCCGCTGGCGTTGCGCTTGCCGCTGCCCAACTCATCGTTCCGGCTTTAGTTGATGTAAGAGCAAACCCGTCAGCCGTAGGCTGCGCCGTTGGGAGCGTATAGCTTTGCGTTCCCGCAGTTGCTGGCGCTGCTAATGCTACCGATCCAGAGGTTGACCCCAATAACGCCAGACTCTTTGAAAGCGTGACGATCTGAGCCGTATCAATCGCAACAGCAGTTGTGCCGCCAGTTTGCAAGGAAAGGGTTGCAACTGAATCACCAGTAGTGACGACACCACTTGTCGTTGCGTTAATAGTTGAGGCCATGAATTTTCCTTAGAAAATGCCAAAGAATGAAGTGACAAGCCACTTATCAGGAGGTGCAATCGTGACCGAGACACCGGGAGCAATTCTGGTCGCACCAAAACTCATCGCGTTTTTGTTTGCGCCCAAAGAATAACTAGTGGATATTACAGTATCAGATTGGACTAATGGGCTTGACGTTCCACCGCCGCCTGAATACTGTGGGATGTTAAGTGTAGTACCGTTAAACGTAGCCGCGCCGCTAGTTCCAACGGTTGTCAAAGCAATCGGTGATTGGTAGTCCGTGTTGGCTACAGCATTTGCTAGCGCCCCGCCAGAATTACCTTTAAGAATTGCCGTTCCAGACGGGGGAGCAAGATAATCAGTTCCCGCAGTAGCCGCGCTAATCGCAGTACTGTCACCTTTAAGCAGTCCTGTAACGGTTGTGCTTAACGTAATCGCTGGCGTTGTAGACGAATTAGCAACCGTCCCCGCAAACCCATTTGCAGAGGCAACGGATACGTTAGAAACTCCTCCCGGCGCGCTATCCCAAACCGCCGTCGCGCCGGTTGATTTAAGAAACAACCCCGCAGTACCAATAGCCAGACGGGTAGCAACGTTGGTTCCACTGCCAACAATCAGATCGCCAGCAGTAGTGATTGGCGACAACGCATTGAACGCATCAGAAGCGTTATTCTGACCCGTGCCACCGTTAGCAATTGCAACAATTCCGCTGACGTTTCCAGCCGTTCCAGTCGTATTCTGGTTCAGCGTTGGTACGTCTGTTGCCTGAATTGTAGACATCAGCACGTTTGTGCCGTTGCCACGCAGATACGAGCCAGACGTTACCGATCCGGCAAGCGCGTTAATTGCCAGTTGCTGCGAGTTTGCGCCCGTACCGCCATTCACAATTGCGACCGTTCCAGACGTAATCTGCGAGCCAGAGATTGCAATGTTGGTATTAGCCGCTGCGGTTAGCTGGCCTTGGGCGTTGACTGAGAACGTAGGGACCTGCGAGCCACTACCGTAGCTGCCCGAAGTGACTGCCGTGTTGGTAATGCTGAACTGGTTGGTAGCCAGCGACAGGCCGGTTCCGTTGGTGTAAACGGTTGAGCCAGACGCAAACTGCGTGAACACCAAGCTAGTCGTGCCAACCGTAATCGGCAGCGGGGTGGTTTGCACCCAAGACGTATTGGCGTTAGTTGTGCCAGCCGTAATCAGAAAGTAGTTGCCAGAATTGATCTGGTTGTAACCGCTGCCCGACGTATTCATGTCGGTTGCACGAGTCAGCACAAATGGGGTAGACCCATTGCCAACCGTAGTTACAGTATAAACTCCGTTCTGTAACGCAGATGCTTGATTCTTAACGAGAATTCGGTTGCCAACGCTAGGCGTTACCGAGTCGACCGACAACGCACCGTTAGCCGATGCGGTCAGCGTAGCGCCAACACCGCTTGATCCGTTGCTATACGTTACCGTTGGCAAAGCAGCGGTTGTTGCAAGATTACAAGCCTCATGGAACGTCAAGCCAGCAGCAATTGAATCAACGTATGTCTTGTTGACAAGATCGTTGGCGCTAGTTGGTGCGGTTGTAATCTGACCGCTGGTGGTCGTAAACGTCGTAAAAGCACCCGTAGATCGCGTTGTAGCGCCCACAGATGTATTGTTGATCGTGCCGCCAGTAAATGTACCGCCTGTTACTGTTTTGCCCGTAAAAGTTAGTGCAGCGGGCAATGACAGCGTAACCGTTGATGCGCCAGTTGCCGTAATTTCGTTTGCAGTACCAGCAACGGTTGTAACTGGAGCAGAACCACTAGTTACAGCGGTCAATCGACCGTAAGCATCAACCGTAAAGCCCGGATTGGTGTAAGTGCCGGGAGTTACCGCAGTCGTTGCAAGGCTAATCGTGCCGCTGGTGGTAATCGGGCCACCAGTTAAACCGGCTCCAGTATTAACCTGAGTTACAGATCCAGAACCACCGACAATGTAGCTAACCGCAACCTTTTTGGTTACGCCGCTCTGAACAATAGGAACGACTTCGGTTCCCGCAAGCGGGGTAGTCGCTGACGGTAGTGCCGTAATCGTGGTATTTGCCATGCTTTACTCGAAAAACACCGTTGCAGCTACAGTCCCGCTGATCACAATGTACAGGCCAGAGCTAAAGTACACACCGCCCTCGTCGCCGGTAAACACGTAGCTGGTTGCACCAGTTGGCGTAAACACCCCGACAATCGTGTCAGTCGTGGTAGCAGCGGCGCTGTTGTACACCGTAATCGTTGGTGTACTACTGGCGGCAGATACAAAGATGCCCTTGAGCTTGCCACCCATCGGCTTGACGTTAGCCGATGCCGTTAAATATTTGTACGTCGCGGCCATATTTACCTCACGCCAAGAAGCGTAGTTTGTAAAGGGTTCTCAGATAGACTTCAATAATATTGTCAATCAACTGCTGCAAAGACATATCAGTCTTGTCGACAACTTCGTAACGAGCGGCTTCAATCTCAGCTAACTGAGCTTCCAAGAATTCTATGATGTTAGTCGTTTTCTTGGCTGACATCAACGTAATTGGGCCGATCAGACCGTGCCGCCCTTGGTAGGCCTCGGCAAAATCGTCTGCCGCCTCAATGATCAACTCGTAAAACTTCTGCAACGCCTTGTGCTTGCTGTAACTACGGGTGTTCAGGTGTACGCTATGGGCTACATCACGCCCTAGGAATAAAAGACCAACAAAATCCGCAGCTTTCATTGCATCATCCCTTGCTGTGGTGCGTACTCAGCCGATTCCGGCAGCATCTCGTTTGTTTCCCGACCCGGCATCTCAGCAACCAGATCGCCACTCGTAATCATACCGTGTAGCGTACCCATAACGATGTCTTGAATCTGCTCTTCAGACATACCCGCTTGAACCGCTGCGATACGCTTAGTCTCAGCGTCAAACGCCTTGATCTTAGCTTCGTAGTCCTTGCGCTCCATGTCCTGCGCTTCCATCGACTTGCCGACGTTCTGCAACATCTGATGCAGTTGATCCAACTCTGCCGCCATCGCTTGCATCTGCTGCTGCGCGGCTTGCAATTGTGGATTGTCTTCAGCGTCGCCCATGAGTTTGGGGTCAATCGTCTTGGCAAACCGTTTTGCCATCTCTTGAGCACCCGGCCAGTCCATGTTCTTAACGAACAGATCGCCAGCGACCGCCCACAATTGTGGGTTGCCTTGCAACAGTTGCGCCATCGCTTCAAGAGCCTCTTGGCGCTTGGTGGCATAGCCCGGACCCGTTGCAACCACTACGTCGTACTTGCCAACTGAAGGGTTGTAGATCTTGTCGATCACAATACCCTCTTGATTCTGGATCTTACGCACGGGTTCTTGCTGCGTAGGGTCAATCTTGACCATCTTGGTTTCGCCATCAATCCCGATAATCCGGGCGATGCGTTGCGTATCGTAAATTTTAGGGATTAGGTCAACACATTGCCTACCAATGTGCCGAACAGCCCGTGCTAGGTTGTCTTGGTAGTGGTAAGTGCCTACGTCACCCTCACGCTGGCGGGCAAGGATAGCTTTGCCGGAACGCTCGTTGGACGTTTGGCCCAACGATGCGTTGTACTGCCCAGTAGCAGACTTAATGTCCTCAGAAGCACCTAATTTGGCGTTCATAAGGCCAGATGACGCCATTGGCGGCTGCGCCCGTTGCGGTAACGGCAGAACTGCACCCTGACCGTCCGTCACATCTGGGTTGACTTCTAAATAAGGCCAGTTATTCGTGTTAGCAGTCTTCCATTGGGTTTCATAACCCTCAAACTGCCCGCCATAACCAATAAACGGGGCCTTCGGAGCCAGCGCCAGCATTTCTGCCTCTTGGCTGGTCCAATAGTTGTACATCCGTTGGGCATCTTTGGCGTTACGCACCAGTCCGCTGATGTAAATGCGTCCTTCGACCTCGTATTCGTTACCAATTACCCGCACAACAGGGATGCAACTACCGGCCCACTCCTGCTCTTCAAGTATTTCGTAACCGTTGATCTTGCACCACTTGATCTTTTTGATCTCTGCTTGGCGCGACTTTTTCGGTGTGCCGTAAACCGCCTTTAACTGCTTGTCTTCAGGCGTACCCTCAAACGCAGTCACGTTTCCGGGGTACAAATTTAACTTTTTACGCTCGTAATCGCAGTAAAAATACTCTGCGATACGGATCGTGTCGGTGTTGAGCCATTGACTCAGGTTCTGATCACCGATACCGAGCGTTTCCAGCGTAGAAATAGGCGATGCGTTAGGAAAAAGCCGCGCGTATTCGTCTTTAGACAGATCCTCGGTGATAAAACACCACTTAGCATCGCTGCCGCACGGGTCTTGGATCAGCGGGTCCATGTAAACCGAGAAGCTATTGCGAACGCGGGCGATCTTAATGTCCTGATCGAACGTATCGTCGTCGCAATACTCGGTCAGAATCCGAATGTAGCCCTCGCCATAGGCGACTTGGTTCTCGCAAGCCGTGTCATACGCCACATCCGCATCCGAGATGTACTCGATATGCCGGATCATGCCGTTGAAAATCTCGGCAACCTCAACGTCAGCGTTGTCATCAACCGGGATGACCTTGACGCTAGGCCGGTTCTGGCGCTGGTCGTTGGTAATCTGATGTACGTGCTGCGGCAGCTTGTTAATCGTCAAGCATGGCCGCGCGTTAATCGTCTGACCCTGCACCGCACCACGGGTCGCCAGCACATCTGCGGGCCATTGCCATTGGTTATCAGGGCTACCGGCGTAGAAACGCAGGTCGTCTAGCTCATCTTCCCGACTTTCCGAGTATGCCGAGATTGCCATCGACAGGCGATCCCGCGCTGTTGACAGCACATCCGAGTCGCTCTTGAGTGGTTTGCCACCCAACGCGACGTTGCCAACAGCGTTAATTCCGGTGTAGTCAGCCATCAACACTTCCAGCGTTTAAGTGACGCTTTAGCCCGCTCTGCATCGCCAGAAGCGTGGGCTACAACGCCTTCCATTCTAGCGCAGAAACTAGACTTCCTGCCCTTATCGGCTTCGGTCTTGGGATTAGGCGCTGGCGCTTTCAGATGGCTACCCGTGGCGGCGTTGTACTTCTCACGCCCCTTTTCGGTCAGGCCAGCGCCTTTGCTGGCTGGCAACTTCTCGCCGCGCCCAACCGATAACGATACGCCTTTCTTCATTTCCTATTCTTTAAAAATTTAGCCGCATCTTCAGGCGTTTTTAAGTTTAACGAGTCTGGGTTTACACCCGTGTCCCGCATAAAGTATTCTTTCCATGCCGTAGGGTGTTCTGCCGATTTGAGCATTTTACCACCCGGAAGCGATGAGGGCCAATGAAAACGATTGTTGTCATACGGGTCGCGCTCTGGTTGCACACCGGCTTTCCACGCAGCCCTGTAATCATAGTCTTTAGTGTTTAAGTCGGGTTCTTCGCCGTACTCTTTTACAAACTCGCCAAACCAACCTGTACTCCTAATCCAATTCTGGAACGCCGCCTCATCGTCTGGTGCTTTAGCCTTGCGGGTGCGACCAACTTGCGCTGCAAGCATTGGATAACCAGTGTACGCGCCCACCTGACCTGCAAGCGCGTTTGACGGAACTGGTGCTAACGCATTTGCGGGCATTATTTCTTCTT
>Ga0209401_1002300_pt1 | contig 12441 bp, 12 predicted proteins | sample M_140807_MF_Meta_FD_187318 | JGI IMG/M metagenome (GOLD analysis project Ga0209401, IMG submission 187318) | Freshwater microbial communities from Lake Montjoie, Canada to study carbon cycling - M_140807_MF_MetaG (SPAdes) (version 2) | ecosystem: Environmental > Aquatic > Freshwater > Lake...
CTGACATCTTCGATGATTTTTTTGGCGACTTTATGGGTTCAGGTCGCGGTGGGAGGAGCTCTAAAAAATCAAGATCTAATCGCGGGTCCGATTTAAAAATTAATTTAGAGATAACTTTAGAAGAAGCGTTTCTTGGAAAAAAACAAACTATCAATTTATCTTCAAATGAAAAATGCGAAAAATGTTCTGGAAGTGGTGCGGAGCCTGGTTCAAAACCAAAAAAATGCTCTACCTGTGATGGACACGGAAAAGTAAGAACGCAGCAAGGTTTTTTTACTCTACAACAAACATGTCCTGATTGTGGAGGAGACGGTGAAATGCTTTCAAATCCTTGTAAAGACTGTAAAGGATCTGGCGCTACTAAAACAAAAAAAAATCTCTCAATTCAAATTCCAAAAGGAGTTGATGATGGAACTCAAATAAGATTATCTGGAAAAGGAGATGCCGGTTATAGAGGCGGATCTAATGGAGACCTCTATGTTTTTATATCAATTGAAAAACATAAAATTTTTCAACGATCTGAAGAAAATTTATACTATAAATTACCTATATCAATGGTCGATGCCGCCCTTGGGACAGAAATAGAAGTTCCAACTATTGATGGTGGAAAATCAAAAGTTAAAATTCCAGCTGGTACACAATCTGGAAAACAATTCAGATTAAAAGAAAAAGGAATGCCAATCCTTAGAGAAGATAGCTATGGAGATTTGTATCTAGAAACAAATGTTATCATCACAGAATCTATATCTTCAGAACAGAGAGAATTGTTAGAAAAGTTTAAATCATTAGAGAACTCAAATGAAAATTCCGAAATTAAAAACTTTATAAAAAAAGCTAAAAATTTCTGGAATAAATAACTAATTACATAATTATAGTTTAATAATATTATTTATATAATAACATTAAACTAATGTTGCGCTCAAAAATTAAAAATTTATCAGATCAAGGGCTAGAATTATTTAATAATAATAAATTTGATGAAGCAGAAAAAATATATAAAGAAATAATTAAACTAGATAATAAAAATTCTGATTCATATTGTGCCTTAGGTACAATAAATGCGATAAGAAAAAATTACACAGAAGCGTTAGATTTTTTTAAAATTACGACTAAATTAGAGCCAAAGAATTATTTTGCATTTAATAACTTGGGAACAATTTGTTTTAAATTTCAAAAATTTACTTTGGCATTAGAATATTACAGTAAAGCTATTATTATAAAACCTGACTATATTAATGCTATTAATATGAGAGCACTAACTTACGAAAAATTAAATGATCTAGAAAACTCACTAAAAGACTACAATCAAATACAGCTCCTGGAACCTACTGGAAAATATATAGATGGACTGATTTTGCTGACTAAAGCTAAACTTTGTTTGTGGAATGGATTTGATTACGCTTTAAATAAATTAAGAAGAAAAATTGAAAAAAAAATTATTGTTTGGGAACCATTTGTAAGTTTAATTTTTGAAGATTCATTAGAAATTCAAAAAAAAACATTGGATCTTTACACAAAGGACAGAACATCTGTGTTAACAAATACTTACTCCCACATAAAAAATAAAAATAAAAAAATTAGATTAGGTTATTTTTCAGCTGATTTTTACAGTCATGCAGTATCATTGCTAATCTCCAGAATATTTGAATTACATAACAAGGAGAATTTTGAAGTTTATGGATTTGCATTACAAAAACCAACTTTTCAAGACTCGATGAGAGACAGGATAATAAAATCTTTTGATGAATTTTATGATTTAGAAGAGATGACAGACTTAGAGGCTGTTCATTTAGCAAGATCCAAAGAAATTGATATTGCAATAGATTTGACCGGATTTACGAATGAAAATAGAGCCAACATATTCTTTAATAGAATTGCACCAATACAAATAAATTTCTTAGGATACCCAGGCAGTATGGGATTAAAAAATATGGACTATATTATAGCAGACAAAACATTAATACCTGAAGAAGATAAGAATTTTTATACAGAAAAAGTAATTTATATGCCTGATAGTTACCAAGCAAATGATAATACTAAAAAAATTTCAGATAAAATATTTACTCATAAAGAACTCGGTCTTCCTAAAGATTCTTTTATATTTTGCTGCTTTAATAGTCCTCATAAAATCACACCAGAAATTTTTAAAACTTGGGTTAAAATTATTTCTAAAGTCAAAAATAGCGTTCTATGGTTATACGTTCTAAATGGGCAAACAGTAAAAAATTTAAAAAAAGAAATGACTAAAAATTTTCTATCTGAAGATAGAATAATATTTGCAAAAAAAATAGACGTGGAACTTCATTTGGCAAGGTTAAAATTTGCAGATCTTTGTTTGGATACATTGCCTTATAATGGTCACACGACAACTAGTGATGCTTTGTGGGCAGGCGTCCCTGTCTTAACTTGTATAGGGAAAACTTTTGCTGGTAAAGTTAGTGCAAGTTTACTAACTGCTTCTAATATGAATGAATTAATAACAAATGATCTTAAAGAGTATGAAGATTTAGCCGTTGAATTGGCAATCAATACTAAAAAACTAAATGATATTAAAAATAAATTAAAAAATAACAACAAAACATCAAAATTATTCAATTCTGAAATATTTACGAAAAATTTAGAAATGGCTTATAAAACTATCTATAAAAACAATCATTTAGATTTGGCGAACGAAGACGTATATATTTCTTAAGTTATCATAATGAAAAAAATTAATATTACAGTAACCGGCGCACTTGGAAGAATGGGTAAAATTCTTATCAACAGAATATCTAAGAATAAAAATTTAAAACTATTTAGTTTAACAGATATTAAAGCTGGAAAAAATGTACGTGGAATTAAAATACAAAGAAATAACATAAATGCATTTAAAAAAACGGATGTTATTATTGATTTTTCAAAGCCCAAAGCTTCTATTGAAATTTTAAATTACGCGAAAAAATTAAAAAAAAAAGTTGTGGTTGGAACAACAGGTTTTAATGCAAAACAAAATAATTTAATTGAAAAATATTCAAAAAAAATTGCTATATTTAAGTCAGGCAATATGAGTACTGGGATTAATCTTTTGGAACATATTGTTAAAATCTTATCAAGGAATATTCCAAATAATTATCAAATTAGTATTAGCGACAATCATCACAAAAAAAAAATTGATTATCCATCTGGAACTGCCTTAATGTTAGCAAATGCTATATCGAAAGGTAAAAATAAAAACCTAGAGTCAATAAAAGGTAAATTTTTTCTAAATAAGTTAGGTAACCTACAAAAAAATAAGATCAATTTTTTTATTACACGAAAAGGCAATACTGTTGGAAAGCATTCTGTGAATTTTAATAATAAAATAGAAAATATAGAATTAAAACACACGGCGTTTTCAAGAGATCTATTTGCTGACGGCGCATTAAATGCTGCTGTATGGTTAAGTAAAAAAAATAGAGGCTTATTTGATATGCAGGACATGCTCGGTTTAAAATAAGTCATTTCACTATATCTTCTATGGTTCTAAATAAAAAAAAAGCTTCACAGCTTATTGAGCTATTAAATAAATCAATAAAAAATCCAAAAACATCTTTAAAATATAGAAATAGATTTACTTTACTAACATCTGTTGTTCTCTCAGCTCAATGCACTGATGTGAATGTGAATAATGTTACTAAACATATTTATCAAAAATATTACCACCCTGAACATTTCGTAGATCTTGGAATAAGCAAAATAAAGAAACTTATTAAAAAAATAGGATTATTTAATACTAAAGCAAAAAATATATATTACTTATCAAAAATCTTATCAGATAAGCATCAAGGAAAGGTTCCAGATACATTTGAAGAACTAATACTACTTCCTGGGGTTGGAAGAAAAACAGCTAATGTAGTTTTGAATGCTCTATTTAACAAACCAACCATTGCGGTGGACACACATGTTTTTAGAGTAGGCAATAGAACTGGTCTTACTAATGGCAAAAATCCTGAACAAGTTGAAAATCAACTTTTAAAAATATTACCAAAAAGACATATCAAAAAAGCCCACCATTTAATACTTTTACATGGAAGATATATATGCAAAGCAAGGAATCCATCATGTAAAGAATGTGTAATTAATAAAATTTGTTTATACAAAGACAAATATGAATAAAAAAATATTAGGTATAGGTAATGCTATTGTTGATGTTTTGACAAAAGTAGATGATGATTTTTTAAAAAAAAATAATCTTATCAAAGGTACTATGAAACTTATTGATAAAGTTGAATTTGAAAACCTTAAAAAAAATATTAAAATTGAAAAAGTTGTGGCTGGCGGTTCAATTGCAAATAGCATGGCTGGTATTTCTTATTTAAAAGGAAATTCATCTTTTATTGGTAAGATTAATTCTGATAAATTTGGGGACTTATATAAAAAAAGCCTCCAAGATATAAATGTGAATTTTTCTTATACTGAAAAAAATGAGTCTTTAGCTACGGGAGCTTCAATTATTTTAATTACTCCGGACTCAGAGAGAACTATGTGCACTTATCTTGGAATTTCATCTCAACTCTCTGCTGATGATGTTACAGAAAATAATATTATAAAACATCAATTAATTTTTTTAGAAGGATATCTTTGGGATAAAGGAATAAGTGAAAAAATGTTTAATTATGCAATAAATATATCCAAAAAAAATAAGGTAAAAGTTGCTATGAGTTTATCTGATATCTTTTGTGTGACTAGACATAAACAAGATTTTTATAATCTTCTAAAAAATGATTTAGATATTTTAATAGGAAATGAAAAAGAAATACTAGAACTTTCTGAAACTAAAAATTTATTAGATTCAATTAATATATTAAAAGAATTCAATAAATTAATTGTTATCACTCGAAGTGAGAAAGGTAGTCTTGCTATACATCACAATCAAGTAACTGAATGTAGTAGTGAAAAAGCTGAAAAAATTTTAGATCTAACTGGGGCTGGCGATTTATTCGCTGCTGGGTTTTTAAAGGAATACATTGATTCTTCTGATATTAAAAAATGTCTACACACAGGTTCAATTTTAGCATCTAAGATCATTCAAAAGTTTGGAGCAAGACTATAAAAAAAAATTAGATTATTCTAAATAATAGAATGAATTCTTCTCATTAATAAAATTACTGTCACCAAAAATATCATGAATTTTTTTCCTTAATCTATGAAGATGCGTTTCAAGAGCGTGCGTTTCAATACCAGATTTATAATTCCAAACCTTTTTTAATAAATCTATTTTTTTCAAACTTTTATTCTCACTTATAACTAGGATTAATTTTAACTCTTTCTCTGTAAGTTTAGCACTTATATTATTTTTAGATATTATTCTCTGGTTTGAGTCAATTTCATATTCTTTAATAACAATTTTAGATTTTTTAAAAAAATTATATTTAGTAACTAAAATTTTTAATAATTCTTTCAAAGAGAAAATATCAATAGGCAAATTTAGACACAAATGAAATTCTAATAATTTTAAATTGTTTCTTTTAAAAAAATCTTTATTGCTTAACAAGAATATACTAGGAATATTTTCTTTGATTAAAGACTTACATTGAACAAGGGTTAATTTTTCTGGAAATACTATTCTAATAGCTGGAGAATTTTTTTTGTTTATAATTAATAAATTTTCTTCAAAATTTATAGTATATTCTTGAAAATCCAATTCATTTAATAAATTAAAGAATATTCTAGAACCAAAAATATTCAGATTAAGATTATTCATATATAATATATTTAACATGATTATTGTAAAAAGATCAGAAAATTTATTATTTAAAAAGTTAAAATTTAAATGCTCATTGGGAAAGAATGGTGTTACAAAAAATAAAGTTGAAGGTGATAAATGTACACCATCTGGAATTTATAGATTAAAACAGGTTTTTTATAGAGCAGATAGAATAAAAAAAATTACAACAAATTTGAAAAAAATTACAATTAAAAAAAACATGGGGTGGTGTGATGACCCATCTAGCAAAAAATATAATCGGTTAATTAAAATTCCTTACAAATTCACACATGAAAAATTATATAGAAAAGATCATATTTATGACATTGTGGTAATTTTAAATTACAACATGAACCCAGTTGTTAAAAAAAAGGGGAGTGCAATTTTTATGCATATTGCAAAAACAAATAATTTGAAAACCTTAGGATGTATAGCGTTAAAAAAAAATGATTTATTGAAAATATTAAATAAAGTTAAAAAAGATAATAAAATTAAAATAATTTAATTAAATATTTTAGATCCAATTCTAACCCATGTTGAACCTAAAGATATAGCTTCCATATAATCGTTGCTCATACCCATGCTTAATTCTTTAAGATTATTTTTTTGAGATATATTTTTTAATTCAGAGAAATAAATCTTAGAATCTTTATCAACCGGGGGGATGCACATAAGCCCTAAAATATTTAATTCTAATTTTTTACAAAAATTTATAAAATCGGAAGACTTTGATACATGTATTCCTGACTTTTGTAATTCTTCTCCTAAATTAATCTGTATAAAATATTTAAGTTTCTTTTTATTTATTTTTTCTTCTTCTGAAAATTTAAGGGCTAGCCTCTCACTATCTAAGGAGTGAATGTAGTGGAATAATTTAAATACACTTTTGACTTTATTAGTTTGCAAAGGACCAATAAAATGTAATTTTATATTAGGGTTAAAAACAATCACCTCCTGCCATTTTTCCAAAGCCTCTTGTGCTCTATTTTCACCAAAATCAAATTGTCCGGCTTTAATAATCTTATCAATAGATTCCATAGATTGATTTTTACTAACAACGATAAGATTGGTATTAGGTGAAATCTCTTTAATATTATTTTTAATTCTCAAATAATTCTGTATAATTTTTTCAGACATTTATGAATTCTAACAGACAATTTCTTATTATAAATAAATTAAATAACGATATTAAAGAAAATATAAAAAAATTTATTAATATTAATATAATAATTCACAATTTTGATGGGCAAACTGAGGATCAGTTAAAAATATCAAAGTCTAATACAAATGAAATTGTTAATTTTTGTAAAAAGAATAGATTCCCTTTTTATATATCTGACAACCCCAGATTGGCCCAACAAACTAAGGCGAATGGAATTTTTTTAAACGCAAAAAACACAAGAATTATTCCTAAAATAATAAGACAAAACTTTGAAATTATTGGTTCAGCTCATAATCAAATTGAATATTATTTTAAAAAAAAACAAGGGTGTACATTGTTGATGTTGTCTCCATTATTTTTTAATAAAAAATATACAAAAAATAAAATTCTAGGTCCTATAAAATTTAATTTAATCTCAAATTCCTGGAAAAATAATTTGTGTGCTTTGGGAGGAATTTCTTTAAAAACCTTAAATAAAATTAAGCTTACCAAGGCATCTGCTATCGCTTTTATTTCTTTAATTTTAGAGCCCCAAATAAAAAAGCCCGCCTACTTCAACAGTAGACGGGCTTTTTAAAACTATTAAACTAATTAATTAAAACTTAGTTGAAGCTTTAACGATTAATTCTTTAGCATCTGAACCGGTTAATCCACCAACGTTTGTAGTGTCAGTATATTCAGTATTTAAAGCCACTGGCCCTAAATTATAACCGATTGCAGCGATTTTGATTTTTTCAGTCATAGGCTTAGATGTAAAGTTAGACTCAGCTTTTCCATAAACAACACCTAAAGAAAGATTATTAGTTGCAGCATATGTTAAACTCATAGCTTTACCTTTAATCTGTTCATCTGGGTTACCAGCTGTAACTTTCGATCCACCTTCAGTTACACGGTAATCACCGGCAACAGTTATTTGACCAAAGTTATAAGCAGCAGTTAAAGTTTGACCTGTAACTTTTCCTGTGTTGTTTGTAACACCTACGTTTTGATCTGGAGCAGAACGTTCATTGTAGAACGCTTGTACTGTCAAACCTTTAACACCTAGATCTCCAACAAATCCTAACTCGATAGCAGACTCAGCTGTACCTTCGTAGTTAGCAATTGACTGGTTGTTTCCAATATCTGGACCTGCAATATGATCCGTAGCTGATGGAGCATAGTATGCAGAGAATCTACCAAAACCAGTGTTCTGAACTATACCAAATCCGTAAGCTTGGTATGGAGAGTTAGAAATTGTTGGGTAAATTCCCGCTTTAGCAGTTCCGGCAGCTGTAACAGCATTACCGTAAGATGTCATATAACCTACGCCCACTGGGTTAATTAAACCGTGTGAATCTGGGTTTTGAATCCAGTCAGCACCAGCGTGGTAAGTTGTATTTCCATCAATGATGTTAAGGTAGATACCTTCACCATGCAAACCTTGCATAGTTGAAGTTTGAGTTCCCGAACCTTGTAAATCATTACCATCAAACTCAATAGAAAAACCAGCAGCGTAATCTAATCCGTTGTTAAGTTTTCCTTTGTTTGCGATATTGATTTGAGATTCTTTACCGAAACCTCTGAAGCTTGATACGGCATCAGAATTTGTACCAGTAGAAGATCCTACTGCTCTGTATGAAAGATCTAAGCTACCAGTTACTGTTGTTTGAGCAACAGAAGCACTAGCACCTAAAACTATCATAGAACCAACTAGAGCAGTTGTTCTCATTAGTTTGTTTTTCATTGTGTTTCCTATTTGTTATTTATTTTAATTTAGACTTTAGAGACATAATTTCATCACTAAAATCATTGAAAACAAATATTATCTGGAGCCTTAAAAATCAATTTTTTAACATAAAATATCAAATAAATTCATTAATGTTGCATATATGCAACTTATAAATTATGTTAGAAAAATATGATTTTTTGTTTAGATTTGTAGTACTATTGACTTTAATTAAACTAAAAATTTCAAAAATTTTCTAAAATGATCAAAAATACACTAATAATTATAGCTTTTTTGGCAATTTTCAGCTGTAGCTCTAAAGTAGAACCCGTTACTGGAGAAAAAGTTATTATTGACCCAAATCCAAACAATAAAGCTAGAGAATTTGCTGATAAAGGTGGCGGGATCTTTGGCAGTATAGGCAAGGATAAATCTAATACGAACTATGATTTTGCAACTTCAAACATTCTATGGAGAGCTACAATAAAAAGTTTAGATTTTATGCCCATGATAAACGCTGATTACTCGGGCGGAATCATAATTTATGATTGGTATTCTGAAAATATAAATTCAAATGAACAAATTAAAATTCAAGTAAGATTTCTTAGTAGTGAATTAAGATCTGAATCTATTCAAATTATAGCTCATAAAAAAGTATGTGCTGAAAATGAAAAATGTAAAACTTCTAAAGCTGACGAAAAATTTAGCAGCCAAATTAAAGAGTCTATTCTAACATCTGCTAGAATATTAAAAATTGAAGAAGCTAAAAAAGAAAAAAAATAAACTAAATTTATTTCTTCATGGATAACTACAATCCTACAGTCGTAGAAAATAAGTGGCGAATTTTTTTTGAAAAAAATAAAACTTTTAAGACCAAAGAAAATAAGAATAAAAAATTTTATTGTTTAGAAATGTTTCCTTATCCATCAGGAAATATTCATATGGGACATGTAAGAAATTATACTTTGGGCGATGTTATTGCTAATTTTAAGAGATTAAATAATTTTAATGTTTTACATCCGATGGGTTGGGACGCTTTTGGTTTGCCCGCTGAAAACGCAGCAATACAAAACAATTTACACCCTCATGACTGGACTTTAAAAAATATTTCAACAATGAAATCTCAATTACAAAGACTTGGGCTTTCTATTGATTGGGACAAAGAAATTTCCACTTGTGATGAAAATTATTACAAACATCAACAAAGTTTATTTCTATTTTTTCTTAAAAAAGGATTAGTTTATAAAAAAGAAAGCTACGTAAATTGGGATCCTATTGACAATACAGTTCTTGCAAATGAACAGGTTATTAATGGCAAAGGTTGGCGATCTGGAGCAATTGTTGAAAAGAAAAAATTAAATCAATGGTTTTTAAACATTACAAAATATTCTGATCAATTACTTGATTCTTTAAATAATTTAGATGGATGGCCAGAAAAAGTAAAGTTAATGCAAAAAAATTGGATTGGAAAATCTGAAGGATGTGAAATCGATTTTCTCTCTGATCTAAACAATTTTAAAATAAAAATTTTTACTACAAGACCAGATACAATATTTGGAGCTTCCTTTTTAGCAATTGCGCCTGATCATCCTTTTACTAAAAATCTTGAAACTGATAAAAATTTTAAGAACTTTAAAGATCTTGCTTTAAAAAATTCAGGTGTTGAATCTTCATTATCTAAAAATGAGAAATTAGGATTTAAAACAAAATATTTTGTTTATCATCCATTCTTAAACAAAAAAATACCAATTTATGTTGCTAATTTTATACTTATGGACTACGGGACCGGAGCTATATTTGGCTGTCCTGCACATGATCAAAGAGATTTGGAGTTTGCTAAAAAATATAATCTTGAAATAATTCCAGTTGTAAGTTCGGAAAAGTCTTTAGTTATTAATATAAAAGACGAGGCCTATACTAATGATGGTTACGTCATTAACTCAGATTTTATTAATAATTTAAAAACAGAAGATGCTAAAAAAATTATTATTCAAAAAATTGAAGAAAAAAAGATTGGTTCTTCTAAAATAATTTATCGCTTAAAAGACTGGGGCATCTCAAGACAAAGATATTGGGGTTGTCCAATTCCAATCATGTATAGAGAAGATGGTGAAATTATTCCAGTTTCAGAAGAGGATCTTCCTATTTCACTTCCTAAAGATGTACATTTTAATAAACCAGGAAATCCATTGGAAAATCACCTGACGTGGAAATATACAAAATGTCCAAAAACAGGAATGAAAGCAGTTCGTGAAACTGACACCCTTGATACTTTCGTAGATTCTTCTTGGTATTTTTTACGTTTTTGTTCACCGCAGGAAAAAAATAAACCTTTTAACATTGAAGATGCTAATTATTGGATGCCTGTAGATCAATATATTGGTGGCGTTGAGCACGCTATACTTCATCTTCTTTATTCAAGATTCTTTACTTTGGCATTACAGGAAGATTTTAAATTAAAGGTTTCTGAACCTTTTGAAAATCTTTTTACCCAAGGAATGGTATGTCATCCAACCTTTAAAACAGAAAATGGTAAATGGATTTTTCCAAAAGAAGTTATTGAAAAAAATGGATCCTATTTTTTAGAAAATAAAGAAAAAGTTTTAAAAGGCGACAGTCAAGCTATGTCCAAATCTAAAAAAAATATTATTGATCCGGATGATATTATAAAAATTTACGGTTCTGATGCTGTAAGGTGGTTTATCTTATCAGATAGTCCTCCCGATCGAGATATCCAGTGGAGTGATAATGGAATTCAAGGAGCATTTAAATATATACAAAAAATCTGGCGAACTTATGAAAAATTGGAAATATATAAAAAAGAGAAGAATGAAATTGAAAATAAATTTTCAATTAAAATTAATATTCTAGTAAAAGAAATTACAGGGTGTATAGAAAAATTTCATATCAATGTTGCTGTTGCAAAATTGTATGTTTTTTTAAATAATCTTAATGAAGAAATTGACAATAAAACTTTGGAAAAAGAACTCATTATAGACGCATATAAAAAATATTTAATTATTATATCTGCATTCATTCCTTACATCGCAAATGAATGCTGGGAAAAAATTACAAAACAAAATAACTTAAGTTCACAAGAATGGCCTAAAATTGAAAATACTCTTATAAAAAAAGATAGTTATGATGTTGTAATTCAAATAAATGGCAAAAAAAGAGCAATTATCAAAGCTATTAACAATGAAAGTGAGGAAAATATTTTTAGTAAATCCTTAGCAATTAAAAATATTAAAGTTATATTAGAAGAGAAAAATATAATAAAAAAAATCTTTATAAAAAATAAACTACTTAATATCGTTACTAATGATAAATAAACTTTTATTAACTATCATAATATCATTGGCTTTAACTCATTGCGGTTTTTCACCTATATATACCGGAAGCTCTAAGCAAGTAATTATTTCTAAATCGGAGATAGTTGGCGATAAAGATCTGGCTTTTAATCTAGAACAAAAGTTAAATTTTAAGAAAGATGAGAAAAATTTAAATGCTTATATATTTAAAGCACAAATTTATGATGCCACCGAGAGCTCTCTAGTTGATTCAAGAGGAATATCTACGGAAGAAATACTTAAGTTGACAGTAAGCTATCAATTTGAAGATAAAAGTGGTGTTGTAATATACCAAGATGCCATAACTAAAGATAAAAGGGTATCTGTAACAGACAATTTGTCAAATAATATTCAAGTAAAAAATAATGAAAAAAGAGTATTATTAGATTCTATAATTCAAAATATCTTATTCAAATCTAGAGTCTCATTAAATTAGTTTAAATGCTCTTAAAATCACAAGAGATAAGCCTAAAAAAAAAAGATTTTTTTAAAGAAAAAT
>Ga0209401_1002304_pt1 | contig 12428 bp, 16 predicted proteins | sample M_140807_MF_Meta_FD_187318 | JGI IMG/M metagenome (GOLD analysis project Ga0209401, IMG submission 187318) | Freshwater microbial communities from Lake Montjoie, Canada to study carbon cycling - M_140807_MF_MetaG (SPAdes) (version 2) | ecosystem: Environmental > Aquatic > Freshwater > Lake...
CTTTGCCGCTTCCTCTGGCGGATAACCATAAACGCCGGTGGAAATGGCCGGGAAAGCGATCGACTCCAACTTATGCGACTCAGCCAGCCCCAGGGCAGTTCGATAACAGGAGGCCAGTAGCTCTGCCTCCTTGCCATCGTGCTGAGCATACTTCGGCCCCACGGTGTGGATAATCCACTTTGCGGGTAGTTTACCTCCTGGGGTGATAGCCGACTGCCCAGCCGGCAACCCATCTGGATATTTCGTTACTCTTAGCTCCTCGCAAAAGCGATAAATCTCTGCCCCGCCCGCCTTATGGATTGCCCCGTTCACTCCCGAGCCGCCAGCTAGCTCGCGGTTTGCAGCATTCACCACAGCATCCACCTCTTGCCGGGTGATGTCCCCAATAATCACGGAAACCTTAGGCATGGGTTGGGAGGCTTAGCGCCCTACTTAAAAAGGAAGCGCGCCAAAAGCATTAGACCGATAATCACGCCGACTAACGGGAGAATGACAAACAACCACACTTTAATTATCACTGAATGCAGAAGCCGCGAGATCAGTTCAGCCAATACCTTTCCAAGGTGCTTAAAAAAACTGCCGATTGTTTTTTTTGCATTCTTTTCAACTCCACGCATGAGTTTGTTGGCCCCTTTTTGAAGATTATCACCGCCGTCTCCGATAATCTCTGCGACGGCAGATTTGCTACTGCGAATTCCTTTTTTAAGTATTCCTTGAACGGCTTGATTCGCCTCACTGGTAAATTGTGAGACAACCCCGTTGGATATAGACAGCAAAGTCGTGGCGATCTGCCCAGCAATGGGTGGCTGTTTCTGTTCTTTGGGTTGAACGAGGGAAGCTAATGCAGGACACCCTGGCAACAATCCCTGCAGATAGATAAAGAATTCTGCATTTTCGGGAGCTGAGGAAATCCAAGAGTACCAATATGACCACCACCCGCTTAGACTGGGATTGGCTACAATTCGGTCAGATAGAACCGGGAGGTGCTGAAGTACATCTGCAGAACCAAATGCAATCAACGCGGAATGTCCATCCACCGAATATCTTGCTGAAGCTGGATCTGTATAGGAATCCAGCAGAGAAGTAAGGTTTTCAGGCGTTCTGCAACCGTCGCATAGAAGCCATGTCAGTCCTGATTCCTGGGCACATAGAGCGCAGATTGTTGTGGCAGTACTGCTCATGTAATCATTTTACAAAAGTATGCTGGCCCTTTGAGTTATCCTAGCAAGCAGTCCATCACTACAAGCAGAAGCCATTGTTCCCTCACAGAAACGCTCTTTACGCAACAATGCGGTCAATAGCATCGCTAGTTGATCGGCTGATGCCTTGGCCAAGGCTTCGGGCTTACTGAACAGATCCTTAAACTCATCTGTCTGTGCCCATTCAGGCCAATCAAAACCATCTAAAATCCACCCCTCCTGATAAATCATTTTGTTGAAAGCTTTCGCCTCGAGACTCAAAGAGCTGGATGGCATTGTAATCACCCCCTTCTTTTCTTTCACCTCATCCTGCGTTTCATAAACAAACTTGGGATTGGCAAATACGGGCCAGAAATCTGCCAAGGCTCGGATCTGGTCTTTAGAGAATTCAGTCTCCTCGCTCTTAGCTAAGTCTGACATGACGAACCTACTTCTTAAAATGATCCACAATCACCCAGTCGCTGGGTGCGCGTAGGTACATCCAAAAGGCCCAGTCATTGCATGTGCATTGCTTAGAGGTCATGGCGAGGTACCCCTAGCTCTTGAACCGTAGCCTCACTTTTGGCACAGGCTCCGCCTGCGACAGGCGGACGTAATCGACGCACTTTTTAAACAAGCAGTTAAACGCATAAATAATCAACCATCTAATCCTAATAGAGCAGCTCACCTTCTCCAGCCTGAATTTAAGAGGCCCAAATATCTCACCTAACCAGAAAGTGGCGATCCGCATGCCCCCCCGGGACCAAAATGGACATTTACCTTTGATTGTATTTTAGGATAATTACCCAGATGAGCTTGTATATCTCGGACGGTCAAAAGGTGCTGGGACCTTGGGATGCATTCGAAGCCCTTACCTACGTCAAAGGCCAGAATTTGGATGTTAAAAAGTGGCAGGTATGTGATATCAGCCATGTTTGGAAACAACTAGAACCAGAGCTTCCTCGGCTAGCACTTGAGGCCGTGGTACCAACAATACCTCCCACCTATGGTAATGATGTAGGGGGTCAACCTGGACCTACAAAACCCTTTACTGGGATTGAAGACACGATCGATGAGTCTGGCGCGCTTGAGAGACTAGCTAAAATACGAGTAATTCTTGATTCTCTTTGGCACAGACAAAGGGAACGTATTGTCGCAACCATCAAATATCGGGAGCCATCGGATAAGCTTAAGGTATCCGATGAAGAGCTTGAGAAATTTAAGGAGCAGATGACTTCATTGATGGTCGAGTACTGGCAAAAAGCGGGAACGATTGTGGAGTGGGTGAAAAAACTTACCTGGGGGTCGCCTGAGGAGATGGGCGATTGTTACTTTCAGTTGAGTGGCAAAGATGTGCCCTCAAAGATGGAAGAGGTCAGAGCAAAACTTGAAGAAAATGAGCTAGACGAACAACAGGGCTGCTACTGCTTTATGAAAGGCCGCGAGTACCTGTACATTGGACAAACTCACGAAAACACATCTGACTCTGGCAAGGACAGGCCTACAATCGCAGGAAGAATCTTGTACGGACATAAGAATAAAGATTGGTGGGGGGAAACTGATGGAATGCGAATCATTATTCCAAGAAACGTAAAAAATACCAAAAAGCTAGAGAGGCTTTTAATACTTGCGTACAACCCTCCTAAGAACACTGCAGATGGCCATAAAACGTCTGCTGCTGATGACTGCATTGAAACGATTGCTGCTGAACTTGAAGAATTGACCCAGACTTAAACGTGGTCCCCTTGATTTGTCCGCTACGCAAAGCATGAGTCCGGCCAGGCTTTTCCATTTGCACGAAAAAAGAAAATCTGGTTTTTTCACTTTTTTTGAAAGGTTAATACGAACGCAACGATACTTGTTTATTGGATTCATACTTGTCTTAACATCAAAAGCTGAAGCCAGACTCGGATGGACGCTTGAGCAGTCTAAAAAGGAATATGGCGAGCCGAAGAAGATTGACGGAAATAAAGTAAGCTTCCTTACCTCAGGAGGCAGAACGGTTAATATTCTGCTCGATCCCAAGGGAATCGTGCAAGCAGTTGAGATTAACCCTGTAACACGAGATGAGGCACTTAACTTTAAAGACGAGTATGGAATAGGCTGGGTAACCACAGATAAATATCCTGATTACGCGATTATTCCAGATGCTGAATGGACCAAGAATAGGCTTGGGGAAATCCATGGAACTGAATGGAACTACTTTCCAAGAAATCAGCTCTTATTGATGAATACGGACGCAGGGAAGATTTTTTTATCCAAAGAAAAAGCAAAGAACGCCTTGAATACCCCTATCACACCCTCCACACCTGAGGTTACAACCAAACAGGGAGTTTCATCTATAAAGCAGGTACGCCGAATATATGTTGATAGCTTGGGAAGTGATGGAGAATCCCGCCTTACTAGAGAGAAAATACGAGCCCAACTTATCAAATCTAAACGTTTCCTCGTTACTGACTCCCCCAATACAGCCCAAGGAGTGGTACAGGGAGCAATGGCAACCAGGAGTTATACAAGTGCATACGGTTCCTCATTTGAGGGCCAAGGCTGGGTAAGCCAAGGAACAACGTATTCAAGTAACAGCACACTGCGTGTGGTCGATGCAGGATCAGACAGAACCCTTTGGACTTGGGAATTTGAACCAGCAAAGGTCTACTGGGGGCCTTTTGGATTGGGAGATACGGACATTGCAAAATCCTTTGTGCGAGATTTGAGTGAAGTAGTTTTCGGAGAACAGGCTGAAGGTAATAGCCCTACTACAATCAACGGAAAGAAGACCTTAGGTCCGAAGCGGAACTGAATCTGTCGTACCATCACATACTAACCCAATAAGAAGCATATTGTTGATTTGAAGACACGAAAAGAAGCACGTTCAAAGGAGGCGGTGGCTGCGCTTACCGCATTACGAAACCGGGCTTACTATCTAAAGAACAAGGAAAAGCTAAAACAGCAGACAAACCTTTATTACCATAAGAATCGCCAGAAGATGCTTAACTGGCAAAAGACATACGCAAGTGAAAGAAAAGATAACCTAAAGGAATACAATAGACGCCTCTACGTGAAACAGAGGGAGGAAAGGCTTGCCCAGGCAAAGCTAACCTACATTGAAAAACGACCTTTAATTCTCAAAAGAGTAGCCAAGTACAGAAAAAGACCTGATGTAAAAGCAAGAAGTAGCCAGAGGCAGAAAGAATATTACTCAAATCCAGAAAACAAAGACCGTCGTCGCAAAACCAACTATGCCTGGTATGCGAAAAACAGGACAACGCAACTTGCGTACAAGCGAAGCCTCCACAAAAAGCACATGCAGGATCCGCAAAAGAAGGAAACTCGCAAAAGACGGCAAGCAGCATATATGCGTCAGAGAGCTCAGACTGACCCGAATTTCAGAATACGAATGAGATTAAGTGGACGAATAAATGATGCCTTTCGCCGACAGAAAACATCAAAGAGCCATTCGGCACTTAAATACCTAGGATGCAGCCTCGAGTTTTTTACTAGCTATATCACCAAGCAATTCAAACCAGGCATGAACATTGAAAACTACGGCAGAGCGTGGGAACTAGATCATATACAGCCCTGTAGCAGTTTTAACCTACAGAATGATGCCGAGGCCCGAAAATGTTTTAATTTTAGCAACTATCAGCCTTTGTTTGTTTTTGAAAATCGACAAAAGAGCGATAGCGGCTTAAGGCGACGAGAAACTGACGATACAAGGCAACCAGATACTGAACCGCAGAAGAAACTTACCTCTTCCGAATAAGCAGAGAAGCCATGCTTGCCGTGAGCGACCCAGCAACAGATATCCCTACAAACATCGTAATAACGCCTACATACCGTCCTGCCGTAGTGATTGGATATACATCGCCATAACCAACCGTTGTGACAGTGGTTACCGCCCACCAAAGAGCATCCCCTGCATTCTTAATTCTGGCGCCAACCACGTTGGATTCCGCTTCCAGCACCAGGAAAGCGGACATAAAGATTGTTGAAACCGCCACAACCAAAGTTACAGCAAAAGCACCTGCCGTGGGATTACGGAACAAACCTTCGGTGATATCGCTTAATTTGGATACCTGCCGAAGGACTTTAAGAATGCGGAGAATGCGGAAGACGCGACCAAGTGCTGCACCAGGAATAATTGGAATACTGGATAGCAAATCAATCCAACCGTACTTCATGTAGGCCAGCCGCGCTCCTTTGGCTTGGATGAACTGCTTTAGAAAGTCCGCAAAGAAGAACAAGCAGAGCAAATGATCGGCAGAATCAACGATCTGCTGAATATCTTCACTGCCCTTATAGAGCATTTGGATGGGCAAGAGGGCCAAAGAGAAAATCGAGAAGATCAGGATGACAAAGTCCCAGACACTAAACTGCTTGTTTTCAGTCACGATAAGTAAACTATGTAATAGTCCATTTTGACGTCAATTCTAGTTCCTTAACCTGCTTTGCGGACTAGGGATGAACTGCCATCCATCGTTCGCAGGCGGCTCGGGCTTATATGACATCGCTTGTTGAACTGCAGAGGCAACCGCCTCACACCACGCCAGCGATTTACTGCTCAGATACTCCGTCTCCCAAAAGCCACCAGTGCTGAGAGTCACGCTATACGGCGCATCTTTTTTATGACCTCCGAACAGCAGCCCTACTCCCATAAAAAGCCCAAAGACCATCCCCGGCCAAAATCCAGCCACGCCTACCAGAAGCCCAAATCCCAAGGCCAACCAACCAACGCTTCGCAAAATCGATGCACCCAGATCGTTGGAATTGTTTTTCCCATAAGTCACTGAGCTGATTTCCCGCACGGCAAACGCCTTGTTCCAAGGATGCCCAATTGTTACCAGCGATTCCGTCACCCTCACCTGCCCATCATCAAAGAAAACCTTCTCCCCTTCGCTTCCATCGCCTCCTCCATCCCCACCCTGCTCATTTGGGGGCAGTATTCTGCCACCCGAGTTCCCTACCGAACGGCTAATGAGTCGGCTCATTCTTAGTCCCACATGATATCGGAGTTGGTGTCCTTCTTGAGTCTTGAGCCACACTTCGGGCAGCGGGTCCTGCCAGAATAAAATTTCTTCAGGTTTTGCCCTTTGCACTCATCACACCTCGGCTCGATTGGTTTTAGATCCGGCGCAGGCGCTGTCAGCACATCCATCAGCTCCTTGCAGTCCAGACATGTCATCGACTCGACCTCTCCACAAAATCCAAAGTCCTTACCTCCCGAGATTGTGGCTTCATAACCACACTCGGAATTCGTGCATTTGTAGCTGTAGGCAGACCCCATCGTTTGAATAGTATTTTATCCACCCCCTAGGACAAATACAGGGCTAGGAGCTTGAATGTTTAACTTAATTGGATTCTTCAACTGTCTGGTTTCGCATCACAAATACAGTCGGCCATACTTGCCCATAAGGTTAGTGATCATTGCTAATTCTTTTGGGCTACATCCACTAATAAACTCTGTCTTCCTCTGCTTCATCTTCTTCTGTATCTGATACTTTCAGGATTTTTGCCCCATACTTATCTAACTGCATTGCCATATATCCTCCAAAGAAACCATCAGAAGGTCCGTAATTCATAATGGCTCGACGATATATGGACTTTATAAGTTTAATAATTTTATCATATTTAGAATCAATCGAAATACCCTCATCATCTATGGTTATCAATGTTTTCTCGTCAATAAAAGTAGCAACAATTTTAATCATAATGTTCACCTATTTAACTCCTCTTGTTTTCTTTAGAAGCCGATCGGTTGCATTCCCAGACAGATTCATTATTTAATAACTAGTTCTGCCACCCATTTCCTTTGCCGAAGGGTTAACTTGAAGAGGATTGTCGCGCTCGCAATTCGGCTCAAAGTCGAATTTTTTTTCATAAGGCTAGTCTTTCTTATCAGTTACATCGTCACAGGCACAATCTGGCTTGTCGTTTAGTTTTCTTTTGTTTGCACCTTTCATGCCTACTTTTTGTGTACTTTTTACTCCAAACAGGCCCTTTAGGTATTCATTCGATGCCTCTTGAAATTCCTTTTTTGTAAATCCTGGTGGCAGCTTCATTTTAATTCCCGTTCTTCATATATTTAGTCCCACATAATATCTAGGTTGGTGTCTTTCTTGAGTTTTGAGCCGCACTTCGGGCATCGGGTCCTGCCAGAATAGAATTTCTTTAGGTTTTGCCCTTTGCACTCATCGCACCTCGGCTCGATGGGTTTTAGATCCGGGGCAGGCGCTATCAGCACATCCATCAGCTCCTTGCAATCCAGACATGTCATCGACTCGACTTCTCCACAAAATCCAAAGTCCTTCCCCCCCGAGATTGTGGCTTCATAACCACACTCGGGATTCGTACATTTGTAGCTGTAGGCAGACCCCATCGTTTCAATAGCATTTTACCTACCCCCTAGGACAAATACAGGGCTAGGGCCATATGTAGCCTTGTTCCGTTAACCCAATACCGGAGGTTCTTGGCCGGAAGGCGTGTTTTTGACCACGTAAGTCCCAGCAATCTGATCGTGTAACCCCTGCTTTTTTGGATTGAAGGCAACCATCAGATATCCAATGCCCAGAATCAGGCCCGACAGAATTGAAGCTAAAAACCTTCCGGTGGCTTTGCCAAAAGATATCCGGTTCCCATTTAGATCCACCACCTTAAGGCCAAGGATCTTTTTTCCTAATGTAGCTTGAAGACTGGAGGAGGTCAGCCCAGCCGTGTAAACCCACCAAATCATGTTGGGCACCAGAATCCGTAAAATGGAACCATCGCTTATATACGAAAGAATGTAATTGTTGAGGGGCACGATGATGATGCAATCGATCGCTAAGGCCACCAAACGGATCCAAAAGCCTGCATACTTCATATTTAATTTTCCTCGTGAGGAGTAAGTTTTAGCATTTTCATCACATCTGAGTCCTCAATCCCTTGAGAATCTCTGCTGCTTTCTTTGGGTCATTTTTTCTCGCTGCAGCGTACCACATCTTGGCTAAGACCTCGTTCTTTTCCACCCCAAATCCCTCCTCATAACAACTACCTAGAAAGCACTGCCCATACACAGATCCCCTTTCGGCTGACTTCTGATACAGCTCCACCGCCCGCTCATAATCCCTCTTCACCCCCACCCCACACTCATACGCTACCCCTAAAAGGAATTCCCCATAAGCATCACCCTGCCCTGCAGCTTTCCTATACCACTGAACCGCCTCTAACTCATTCTTCTTCACCCCCGATCCCTTTTCATAAGCCCTGCCTAGGTGGCACATAGCCGCCACATTACCCCTCTCCGCGGCCGCCCGATACCACTTTGCCGCCTCCTGCATATTTGCTTTCACCCCCCTACCCTCCGCGTAACACCCCGCTAGCTTTACCTGATCCGCCACAATCCCAGCCTCCGCATTTTTGCGTAACCCCGTGGAATATATGGAGCTATTTTTTCCATTTTGCACAAAGCTCAATAATTCCTTGCTTACGTTTAGCCGACACAAACCGATCATTGCGACGGGACCTGTCACCAAGAGTAACAATAAATATCCCATTTAAGCTCGAGCCTTAATGGCCGCCTCGATGGCTTTCCCGCATGCATTAATTGAGGCTTGATCCGAGAACTCGATATACTCCCCAAAAAGACCCGAGGTTCGGATTGAAACGCTATAGGGCCATTTCCACATCCACCACACCGACTCCAACACTCCGATCATGCAAAACGTGAAGTAGATCCACATCTCGAAGAGACCAAAGAATAACGCCCCACCAATTAGCAGAATCAAAATGAGCTTACACATGAGCCAGCCCAGTCTGTTTTCCTTAAGCAGTCCCCATTGAAATTCCCTGATCTGGGAAACAACGATTCTTTTCCCTTCACCGATCAGGATTAACGCCGGCGTCACCCGAATCCGTCCATCGTCAAAAAGTACATTCTCTCCGTCCGAAACTGGATTCTGAACTTGGAACTCCGGATTCTCGACTCCTGCCGAAGGAAGCAGAGATTCTTTTTTTCCTGAAAAAAGCCAATGGAGAAAACTGATCATGATTTAGCACCACGCCTCAGCCCAAGTTCGATTAATGTCAGCTTTCCAAGCTTCCGACAAGGTCCCCTGCATTTCGGCAATCACCACATCGAAGTTCATGCAACATTCGCTGAGATCATCCGCAAGACTTGTCCTGACATGCTGGGCATAGCGCTTATGAGCCCGACTACCGATCCGGCCCACGAAAAGTGTTGTTCGCCTGACCAGTTGGCGACTGCGATCAATGTAGTAAACAGGATCGGCCTCAATCATAGCCGTCAGACCATGTAGCACATGACCCAAGGAGGGTATGCTGTATTCTGGGATACGGCCTTTAAGAAGCGAGACCCAGACGGTTGCCATCGTCCCAGAAAGCATCATGGCATAAGAAAGTTTCTTTCTTTTGAAGGTTATCTCAGCCGTAAGCATGTCACCTTGGGGATCAACCTTTTCAGGCTGGAAGGGTGCAAGAGCATCGACCATGAGTTGAATGGAATGGTGTATTTTGAATTTTTTGGCCACTAAGAGTTTGGGACGCGGTCGGTAATGCTGCATCGATGGCGGGCGGCCCTCTGGGGTTTTCTCCAAAACAACCAACGGTATAACGTTGTCTGGCATGCTTTTACCTCTTATTTAAGGCCTTAAGGGCCGTGTCTAGGATATCCGCCAAGACATCTTCATGGCGTTGATCGGGATTATCCGCCCAGTTTTCAATAAGTTTAACAATACGAGAAAGTGCATATTTCTTGGTCATAATATGCAGTACTAATTAGAAGTTCCTTGTAAACCCGATCCTCAAAGATAAATCGAAAAAGAAGATATAAAAGAAGACGAATCAAGAGACGTACTTTGCGATATATTGCATTAATTCATGGGGTGTAATTTCCCCGTCGGATAGTATTTCAGGCGGCATATTTTTGGTGGCGGCAGTTGCCTTGATGTTTGGAGCCGCGTCACGCCAAGAAACGCTCTGCCTTATCCCATAGGATTTATCATTATCATATACGGAAAGAATTTGGTACTTTCCTTTTTTTGCCTGATATAGAATCAGTGAGTATTTGACTGATGGAAGCTTTTCTAGGTCAAGGCAAAGAATGTCCTCTGCGTTGTCCGGTAAATATGTACCAGTTTTGTTTTTTTTCCCTTTGTAGTATTCTAAAAGATAATAGTACCAGTTTTCATTAATGTAATCATTGAACAATGATGTATTGCCCCACATATGTCCGTCACCAATGAAGTCTTCTGCGTCGGGAAAAACTGGTTTACCACTGTTGAAGAGAAGAAACATTAAATACATTGGCAAAGGAACAAGCTTATTTTCCCATACTTGATGAAATCTATGGTGATATTGACTTAAGACACCTGGAACTATTGCATTTGCTAGGATATTCGTGAAGTGCCGTGTGTTAAATTCGTAGTTTTCGATGTTCGTAGATAGACTTTGTATGCCAGAAACAAGCGCTATCTGGTTACGTATGATTGTTTTTTCATCGTCCGAGAATTCCCTAAAAGAACTCATAACAAGTGAGTTTTCGTATAATCGTGAAAGTTCAATCATTGAGCCGGTTTTCAGCATTTGCTCAGAAGTCATGTTTATTTTACCACAAAGTTCATCATCAAAACCTTTTTTTAAAGCCGTATATATAGGATCGTCTTTGTTGTCATAGATTTCGTATCTAGCAATGTCGTGGGCTAATGAGAAGACATGACTTACAATCGTTTTTTTGAATCTTGGCTCCAAAAGATTATCTAACTTATTGTTTTTGTTTTGTGAATCATGTCTTGTTGTGTTTATAGGTTTGTGCAGATTATTCTTTTTAAGTAATGCTTTTATAATTTGGGGCGTGCATTCAGCAATATTGGGACGTTTAGATGGACTAGGATCAGTCATCTTGAGAATCAAATCGGCGATATCGGCGTCTATCTGGTGAGCAACAAGCAACTGATGAATATTAGAGAAGTACTCTTCTGAGATTACTTCACATATAACTGCCTCGATTCTCGAATCATGCCTCGAGAATGGCAAAACACCTGTTATGACTTCGAACAACAATAACCCAAGGGAATAAACGTCACTTTTGTGACTGATTTCTCTTTTTTTTGTATTTAGTCTTTCAGGTGACATATATGGAATTGTTCCATTATAGCCTCCTTCTTTACAGGATTTGGTTGCGTCACTATTAGTGATTATTCCTGATATGCCCCAATCACTAAGATGAAACTCGTATATTGGTTCTGTTGCGCGAATGACTTTATGAACTATCGGTCTTGGAAGCTTAACTAAGATATTGCTCGGCTTAATATCTAGATGGAGAACATTGCATTCATATGCTTCCATCATGGCGTAAGCTATATCTGCAATAATCTGGAACGTTAAAAGGTACGTTATTTCACTGGGTTGACGACTGCTTAGGAATTCCGATAAGTTACAATAATATCTTGGCATGCATGTATACCAATCTCCTTCGTTATCTTCCAGAATACCCAGTAACGAGACGTTCTTTGGACATTTAAATTTCGACCAGTTGATAATTTCTTCCTGAAAAAGTTTTTTTGCCCTTCCATTTGTATGCTCACGGCTGACCCCCTTTATTGCTATTATTTCATTAAATATATAGTTTTCATCTTTTTTATCGTGTTTATCTATTTCCGTTATTACGATTCTTCCAAAGCCGCCTTTCTTTACATCCAAAGCTCTTGCCAGAATTCCATCTACAAAGAAAAAGTCTCCTTTCCTTAACTCACAAAAATTTCCTCCGGTCACCAGTTTCATGAAGCATTATTTGTTAAATTAGATTTTATTTTCACGAAGGCCTTTGTTAAGGTCTTGTAAATAGCTTGTCGTGAAACACGTAGCTTTTCCCCAATTTCACTCAGAGTCATTCCTTTTCCAGTACATATTACTACGTATCTTTCTTTTTCAGTAAGAATCTTCATTGCCGCATTTAGTCTTATTGCACCTTCTTTTTTCTCCATTTCTTTAATTACATCTCTTTGAGTATCCCGTATGTTTTGGCCCAGGTTTCCAATATGTGTTCCAAACTGCGTTGCCCCGATGATCGTTTCGTCCAGACTTTTTCCGATCATCTGCACCTGTCGTAGTTGTTTTTTGAACAGCGAGTTTAGAGCATTACGGATCACTGTTCCTGCAAATGGTATAAAGGGCCCCTTGTCCTCCTGATACGCCATCGAGGCTTTCACCAAAGCTGTTTGGGCCTCTGACAGGATTTCCTCTCGGCTAGCGCCT